>Ga0209487_1000109_pt1 | contig 75422 bp, 55 predicted proteins | sample Poulit2012_FD_187524 | JGI IMG/M metagenome (GOLD analysis project Ga0209487, IMG submission 187524) | Agricultural soil microbial communities from Georgia to study Nitrogen management - Poultry litter 2012 (SPAdes) (version 2) | ecosystem: Environmental > Terrestrial > Soil > Agricultural land...
GACTTCTATAATTAAAATAATTCTCTGAAAGAGGTCTCGATACATTTTTTATTCGGTCTTCTGGACCTCATAAAAAACACTCGACCAGACAGCCCTTCAAACGAGGTAAAGCCTGTCACTTCGAGTGTTTTTTCCACCTGCTTCCTGTCATCCTGAAAAATTTTGTCAAACTTGATCTCTTTTTGATGACCAAATTTCCTCAGCGAAATTTGTTCAGGATCTTGCGTTCTGATTGTTCTTCTATAATTAAAAAGGAAAAAATGTATCGAGAAGTGATTACTCCGGGAAGGGTCTCGACCAGACAGCCCTTCAAACGAGGTAAAGACTGTCACTTCGAGTGTTTTTTCCTGCCAAAAGAAAAAACCTTCTTATCAAAAACAGGCTTCATAAAAGAAATGATTTTCTTCAAAAAATGACGCAGGAAAAAATGTATCGAGAAGTGATTTACTCTGAAAAAGATCTCAACCGGACAGCAGAACGAAGTAAAACTGTAACTTTACATAAAATTCAAAAAAAAATCCCGCCTTTCATCAAAGCGGGATTTTTTCATCTTTATTGAGAATGAATTATTTAACCAAATCCAATTCTTCTATAATATTTTTCGCTCCGGCATATTTATCTACAATAAATAAGACATAACGAATATCGACAGAAATAGCTCGTTGAAGTTCAGGATCAAAAATAACATCTCCTGCCATAGCTTCAATATTTCCGTCAAAAGCAATTCCAATTAATTCTCCATTTCCATTTAAAACAGGAGAACCTGAATTTCCACCGGTGATATCATGATCGGTTAAGAAGTTGACCCAAAGCTCACCGTTTTTATCGGCATATTGTCCGTAATCTTTCTTATTATAAAGATCAATCAACTTTTGAGGATTTTCAAATTCATCATCTCCGGGTTGATGCTTGGCAATGGTTCCTTTTAAAGTAGTATAATAATTATACTGAGCATCATTTACTTTTCCTTTTCCTAAGGGCAAAGGTCTGATAGTTCCATAAGTTAATCTCAATGTACTGTTGGCATCAGGATATTCAATTGGACTGAGTTTTGACTCTCTTAAACCTTTTACAAGTTTGCGGAAAGAGCTGCTAAAAGAATCATTCAGTTTTTTCTGCTCAGGAGTTTCCTGACGATAACGCTCTAATAAATCGGAAGAGAGTTTAAATAAAACATCTTCACTAACCAGAGAAGCCTGTGGTTCATTTAAAAAGCTTTCCAGTCTGTCTTTATCGGTAAAAATACTGTTTTCAAAAGCTTTGTTTATATAGTTTTTGAAATCTCCTTTATTCTCATCCCCAATTTTTTTAACCATAGAAGCCAGTCCTCCTTTATTAGCTTTTGAATAATAAAGATTTAATTGAGCGGCTAAAACTTCTTCTTCCAAAGGAAGGTGAATTCCTTCAAAAACAGAATTAATCAATCCTTCAATCTGAGGTTTCATTTCTTCTCTCTTGGCTTCATTAGCTTCTGCATAATTTTGAAGAGAAGTTCCGATTCTATAAGGAGCTACGGCAAACTCAGCAGAACGAAGCATTCCCATCAGATAGTTTTGTTGTCTGGCATCTTCATTGGTAGCTTCATAATATTTATTGATGTTGTCAATTACTTTTCCGTATTCTGCTCTTCTTTTTCTCTTATTGGCCCATTTATTAAACTCTTTTTCAGTAGCTCTTTTTGTATCAACTGTTCTGTGCTCTTTTAAAGCTTCGATCATTCCGCCTCTGTTTTTCCAGTAATTGGCAATTCCGGCATATTTTGAAGCATAATTTAAACGAACAGCCTGATCTTTATCCATATATTTTTTCAATACGTCCATTCCTACCTTTGAACTTTCAACCCAGGCCGGATAAGCGTATTCAACATTTTGGTGAACTCCGCTTGCGGGCATCCAGCGATTGGTTCTTCCGGGATATCCTAAAATCATAGCGAAATCATTTTCTTCATATCCTTTCAAACTGATCGGCAAATGATATTTAGGTTTCATAGGAATATTATCTTCTGAATACTCAGCAGGATTTCCATCTTTATCGGTATATACTCTAAACATGGCAAAATCTCCGGTGTGTCTTGGCCACTCCCAGTTGTCTGTGTCTCCACCAAATTTTCCTATAGCATTGGGAGGAGTTCCTACCAGACGAACATCAGGAAAATCCTGATAAACAAAATAGTAAAATTCATTTCCTTCAAAGAATGAACGAACAGAAACGGTGTATTTACCACCTTCATTATTTTCTTTTTCGATTTTTGCTATTTCTTTATTGATAGCTGCCATTCTTTCATCTTCGCTCATCTTAGAATTTACCTTACTTAAGATGCGATCGCTAACATCATCCATTCGAACAAAAAAACGAACGGATAAGCTTTTTGGTTTAAGTTCTTCAGAATGATCTTTAGCCCAAAATCCATTGGTTAAATGATCTTCTTCCGGTGTAGATAAACCGGCAATAGCACCATATCCGCAATGATGATTGGTCAAAACCAAACCTTCCGAAGAAATAATTTCTGCTGTACATCCTCCTCCGAACTGAACAATAGCATCTTTCAAACTGCTGTTGTTAATACTGTAGATGTCTTCAGCAGATAGTTTTAAACCTTTCTTTTGCATGTCTTCCATGTTTTTTCCGATAAACATCAGAAACCACATGCCTTCATCTGCTTGTAATTTTTGAATGGGGGAAAATACCATCAGTACTCCCGCCAGGAACATAAATAACTTTTTCATATAAAAATTTGTATTGGAAGTTTTAAAAACTCCACAAATCTAATTGAAATTTTACAAACACCTATTAATTAAGATAAGATTTGATAAGCAAGAACAAGCTTATAAGAAAATATCAATCTTCATCCTTCAGATGAATCCTGTTTGCTTTATAGGGTCTCATAATTAAGCGGCTGGCTCGATCATAATTGATATATCGATAAATCCAGCTAAGAAAAGTTCCCACACGATTTCTAAAACCAATTAAAAACCAAAGGTGAACAAACATCCAGACAAACCAGGCGAAAGTTCCTGAGAAATGAGTTCTTTTAAGATCTACCACAGCTTTATTTCTTCCGATGGTAGCCATGGAGCCTTTATCTTTATAATCGAAAGCAACCATTTCTTCCCCTTTTAGAATCCTCACGAAATTTTCGGCCAAATGTTCACCCTGCTGAATAGCCGGTTGAGCTACCATAGGATGCCCTTTTGGAAATTCCGAAGTTTCCATTAAAGCAATATCTCCGATGGCAAAAATATTTTCATAAGAGTCTATTTGATTGAAGGCATTTACCTTATAACGATTGGCACCCGGAATATAAGATTCTTCTTTTAAACCCGGAATAGGGGCTCCGGTGACTCCTGCTGTCCAGACAAAAGTTTCTGTTTCGAATGTTAATCCTGATTTGGTTTTTACTGTTCGTCCGTCAAAAGATTCTACTATTTCTCCTAAATACAAATTGACCCCCATAGATTCCAATGCTTTTTTAGCATTTTCAGAAGATTTTTCACTCATGGCGGCCAATACTCGTTTTTGTCCTTCTATCAGATGAATCTGGATTTCTTTAGGATCCATATCAATATAATCTCTGGGAACTACATTTTTTCTAATTTCCGCAATAGCTCCGCTCAATTCCACTCCGGTAGGACCACCGCCGACAATGACAAAATTTAAAAGAGCTTCACGTTTTTTCTTATCGGAAGTAATGGTAGCTTCTTCAAAGTTTTCCAGAATTAAACTGCGGATATTTAAAGCTTGAGGAACAGTTTTCATGCGCATCGCATGTTGTTCGATTTCTTCATTTCCGAAAAAATTTGTTTTGGAACCGGTGGCAATCACTAAATAATCATAATTAATATGACCGATATCCAAAAAAAGCGTCTGCGTTTGAGGATCGACAGATAGAGCTTCTCCCATTCTAAAGAAAGCTTTGTCAGTTCTTTTTTTAATGGTTTTTCTTAAAGGATAAGCGATGGCACCGGCATCCAGTCCTGCACTTGAAACCTGATAAAGTAAAGGTTGAAAAGTATGATAATTGCGTTTGTCAATGAGAACAATCTGAAACTGATCGGTCTTGACCAATTTTCTGATTAATCTCAATCCTCCAAATCCTCCTCCTACAACAACTACCCGAGGTAAGCTGGTTTGCGGAATATTTAATGTCGGCATAATTTTTTAGCTAATGTAAGATTAATTATAAACTTTTTTGACAAAAACTCTTTCATTTATGAGAAGTTTAAAAAATAAAGTAAAATTAAAAGTGAATTTTTCTTTCCAAAATTAAAAACTCTATTTTTTAAAATCCCTCAAACATTCAAAATAATGATATCTTTGCAACTCGAAAAATCGCAGAAATAATTATGAAAATTTCATATACCTGGTTAAAAGATTTCATTGATATAGATTGGCCTGCTGAAAAAACAGCTCAATTGTTGACAAGTCTTGGACTGGAAGTAGAAGGCATTGAAAAATTTGAATCGGTTAAAGGGGCCATGGAAGGAGTGGTTGTTGGAAAAGTGCTGACTTGTGAACAACATCCTGATGCAGATCGTTTAAAATTGACAACAGTAGATATAGGAGAAAAAGATTCCCTTCAAATTGTTTGCGGAGCGCCTAATGTAGCAGAAGGTCAACTGGTGCCGGTAGCTACTGTGGGAACTACTCTTTACGGAGAAGATGAAACAGCATTTAAAATAAAAAAGAGTAAAATAAGAGGAGAGGAGAGCTTCGGCATGATTTGCTCAGAAGTAGAATTGGGTTTAGGAGAAGACTCTGACGGAATTATGGTTTTAGATGAAGATCTTAAACCGGGAACGCCTCTAAATCAGATTTTTGAAGTTTTAAAAGATGATGTTTTTGAAATAGGACTGACTCCTAACCGCTCGGATGCGATGAGTCATTATGGAGTAGCCAGAGATTTATATGCCGGTCTTTACAGACAAGGAATTAATAAAACTCTGGAACTTCCTTCTGTCAGTAAATTCAGAGTTGATGATCATACCCGTCATATTCCTATTATGGTGGAAGATTCTGAAAGAGCTCCGCGTTATTGTGGAATTTCTATGACAGATGTGGAAGTGAAAGAATCTCCTTTATGGCTGCAAAATAAATTGAGAGCCATTGGCTTGGTGCCTCGAAATAATATTGTAGATGCCACCAACTATGTCATGCATGCGATTGGACAGCCTTTTCATGCTTTTGATGCGGATCGGATCAGTGGACAAAAAATCATTGTAAAAACAGTAGAAGAAGGTACTGAATTTGAAACTTTAGACGGTGTCAAAAGAAAATTGAGCTCAGAAGATCTGATGATTTGTGATGCCAAAAAACCTCTTTGTATTGCAGGAGTTTACGGTGGGAAATCATCAGGAGTAACAGAAAGCACCACCAATATATTTTTGGAAAGTGCTTATTTTGATCCGGTTACTATTCGAAAAACAGCCAAGCGTCATGGATTAAATACAGATGCTTCCTTTAGATATGAAAGAGGTATAGATCCTACAATTTGCGATTTTGCTTTAAAATGTCTGGTTGTTTTTATTCAAGAATTGGCCGGAGGAAGGGTTTCCAGCGATATCAATGATTTTTATCCCAAAAAAATTCAGGATTTTGGAGTATTTCTCAGATATGATAAAATAGATGAATTGGTAGGTCAGAAAATTGATCATAATGATCTCAAATCTATTTTAGCTTCTCTTAAAATCAAAGTAAAGAATGCTACAGAAAGCGGGATGGGATTGGAAATTCCTCCTTTTAGAGTGGATGTAAAAAGAGAGATTGATGTAATTGAAGAAATCCTCAGAGTTTACGGTTATGATAATGTAGATATTGGTCAGAAAATTAATGCTACCATAGCCATCAACAATAAATACGACGATCATAATCTTCAGAATATTGCAGGCGATCAGCTGGCAGCTCAGGGTTTTTATGAAATTATGAACAACTCTTTATTAGAGGCTGATCAGGTTTTTCCGCATTCTTATTCAGAAGAAAATAATGTGAAACTTCTGAATCCTCTCAGCAAAGATCTGGCTACTATGAGACAAAGCCTGATTGTAGGAGGATTAAGAAGTCTGGCTTTTAATTTGAATCGTCAGAAAGAAAATTTGAAGTTTTTTGAATTTGGAAAATCTTATCATCAACTTGAAAATGAGTTTCAGGAAAAGAAACATTTATGTTTGTTTTTAACCGGAAGACAACAAAGAGAAAACTGGAATTCAACCACGATTAACAGTGAGTTTTTCTATACAAAAGGGATTTTAAAAGCTCTTTTTGACAGATTGGGATTGAAAATTTCTTTTGAATCTTTTGAAGAAAGTTTTTATTCAGAATGTTTGGAAATTCGCGCAGAAGGTAGAAGTATTGGAAATTTCGGAGTTTTGAAATCGAAGCTTTGTAAGAAATACGATGTTGATCAGGAAGTTCTTTTTGCTGATATTGACTGGGATACAGTTTTAGAACTGGTTTCTTCTCAACCGAAAATGATTTTAAAACCCATCCATAAATTTCCTTCCGTAAGAAGAGATTTTGCTTTGCTGATTGACAAAGAAATCAATTTCTCACAAATAGAAGATTTAGCCTTTAAAACAGAAAATAAAATTCTGAAAAAAGTCGGCTTGTTCGATGTGTATGAAGGAAAAAATCTTCCTGAAGGAAAAAAGAGCTATGCAGTCAGTTTTACTTTTTTAGATAAAACAAAAACGCTGACTGATAAAAGAGTGGATGGAATTATGAAAAAACTCCGCAAAAATTTTGAAGATAAATTAGGAGCTGAACTGAGATAAACTTTTTTATTCTTTATAGAAACGTCTGCTTTTTAAGCGGGCGTTTTTTTTATGGTGATGTTTTTACTTGAAAAGCATTAAAAAAATGAAGGAAAATTCATTAAATTAGCTAAAACCTTAAAAATCACCGCCATGAAGAAGATAAATCTCAAAAACAAACTGAGTCAATTGCGCGACAAACAAGCTTCCGCTGATGAACTTCTTCAACAAGTCAAACAGATTTTACAAGAAGACGATAAAAAAGATCAGGCTATTTATCAGGAAATAAAAGAAGGTACTTCCAGGCCTGATAAAAATTTTTTTAAGCCGGAGCTGATGGAAATAGAAAATATATTTCATATTTCTCAAATCAAACAGCTTTGTATTGTTTATCGGTTAAGATTTTTAAACAGCAGATATTTTAAAGATGATCTTCCTTACGAAGCTATTATCAAGATCAAAAAACTTCAAAAACAACATCATACTACCTTAAAAGGATTTAAAATTTTAGCTCCTGCAAAAGCCTTTAAGCTTAGAAATGCAGATGATCCTTTACTTTTTGTTCCTATTGGAAAAGGTTATTATTATTTAATTCATAAGTGGGGAAATGATTTGAGCGTTTGGAGAAAATTGTTGGTCTGGCCTTACAGAGGCATTCAGTATATGGCAGTTTTTGTTTTTTTGTTGAGTGTTATTTTTGTAGCCCTGGTTCCTTCAAGATTTACCAATGGTGAACTGACACCTCCTAAATTTTTATTGTTTGCCTTTATAATGTTCCAGTGGTTTGGCGGATTGACTTTATTTTTTATGATTAAAAAAGGAAAAAGTTTTAGTCATATGGTATGGAAAAGTCCTTATTTAAATGCTTGATTTATTTTGGAAAAATGAAATTTCTTAAAAATATTATTGAAATTGAGAATAATGATGTATTTTAGAAATAAAATCACAGATATGGCAACCGAAGATAAATTTATTACCGTTTACACAGGATTTGACGTCAATGTTCAACATCTTCAAAATATTTTTGAGGAAGAAGGAATAGAATCTTTAGCTAAAAACGATTCAGAATCTGCCTTGAGAGGAGGATTTGGAAGTATTACCCCCGGGCAGGTTCGATTATTGGTTAGAAAAAGCCAGGAATTAAAAGCATTGGGAATTATTGAAAATACTTTTCCAAAACAAACAGAAGAAGAGGAATAATTCCGATCAATCTGAAATACTACATCTTTAGCTTTTTTCATAAACCTGCAAGAGATTTTATCTGCGGGTTTTTTCTTTTTTCTTTTCAGGATTTATAGAATGCGGATTTTTTAAATTAAAAGTTTTAAATTCACCAAAAATAAAAAATGACAATCACACAGCTTCATTATGTTCTGGCGGTAGCAGAATATAAAAGTTTTACCAGAGCGGCCAGGAAAGTTTTTGTTACTCAGCCTACCTTGAGCATGCAAATTCAAAAATTAGAAGAAGAGTTAGGCGTTCAAATATTCGACCGTGATCAGAAACCCATAGCTTTAACGGAAATAGGAAAAAAAATAGCTGAACAAGCCCGGAAAGTCATTGGTGAAAGTGAAAGAATCTATGATATAATCGATCAGCAAAAGGGATTTATAGGAGGTGAATTTATTATTGGTGTTATCCCCACGGTAATGTCCACACTTTTACCTATGTTTTTAAATAATTTCATTAAAAAATATCCGAAATTAAATTTAAAAATAGAAGAATTAAGTACTGAAACCCTCATCGAGAAGTTGGAAGAAGGTCATATAGATGTGGGGATTGCTGCTACTCCGCTGGAAAATGAAAATCTGACAGAAAGGGTTTTGTATTATGAACCTTTTTTGGCTTATGTTCCGGAAAATCATCCTTTAAGTGAAAAGGAAGAAATTTCACCGGAAGATTTAAATGTGGATGACATTTTATTATTAATGGACGGTCATTGTTTTAAAGACCATGTTTTAAATCTTTGTAAAGCGCACAGAAGTTTAGATCCTCAGCATTTTGAATTAAAAAGCGGGAGTTTTGAAACCTTAATTCGTTTGTGTGATGAAGGAATTGGAATGACTTTATTGCCTTATCTGCACAGTTTAAATTTAAATGAAGAAAAAAAGAAGAATTTAAAAGTATTTAAAGAACCCAAACCTGCCCGTGAAATTAGCCTGGTTTATCCAAAAATAGAATTGAAAATTCATATCATAAATGCTTTGAGAGAAACCATTACAGCTGTAGTCAGAGGAGCAATAGCTTTTGAAGATGTGGAGATTATCAGTCCTTTACAGAAAGCTTAAGAAAAATTGATACTATGCTTTAAATTTTAATTAAATAAGAAGTTTTATATTTTTACACAAATAAATTTTAAGAACAAATAAAATAATTTTGACATTATGTCGAAAAATAAATGATATAAAATAAAAATATACATATAAACGATTAGCGTTACGCTTTAAATTTCCTGTAACTGAAATCTACCAAATTTTATACAACACAGGGAAAGTGAAAGTGGAAACGCCTGCGAAATGCGTGGGCGTTCCTTTTGCTTTGTGTTGTAGGTTTTGGTAGAACCTCAGTTACGAGTAATTGGAATTAGCTCACGCTGTCTTTTTAGGTCGCAACAAAAATGAAACTCTACCACACCCTTACCAATCAATTGAAAAAAGAACCCAATTTCGTTAGTGATGACGGAGAGCTTAAAAAATGGGTTGTTTTAAAACAAGCTGAAAATTTAGATGAAGAACTCATCGAATTACTTTTGGAAGAACCTGATTTAAAAGAAAAATTCTTTAAAGAAATCAAAGGTATTCTTGTTTTCAACCAAAACTTTTTTATTCAATTCTTAGAACAAAAAAATTATTTAAACGATTCTTATACACAGTTTAAAAACAAAGTCGGTTTACAAATTGACGGGCGTTATTTAAAACAGCGAAATGAAGTTTCTTTGGTCTGGCCGTTTAAAGATTGCATTTTGGAAGGCGGACAAAGCAGGGAAGAAGACAAACGTGAAGAAATTTTCTTTAATGAAATCCTGGCTCAGGATGAAATCACACAACTTTTAGAACCCAAAGTTCTGACCAATGCAAAAGTTTTTGATAAGGATGGTGAACATCATTTTAAAGGTTTCAATCGCGATGCTGAATTAAATAAAAAACGCGGACTTCCTGAAAATACTATTACCGATAATTTAATTATCAAAGGAAATAATCTGCTGGCTTTGCATTCCATCAAAAAAGAATTTGCCGGAAAAGTGAAATTGATTTATATCGATCCGCCGTATAATACCGGAAATGATTCTTTTGGATATAACGACCGATTTAATCATTCCACATGGTTGACTTTTATGAAAAATCGACTGGAAGTGGCTAAGAGATTATTACATCCTTCTGGTCTGCTTTTAGTTCAATGTTCTTTTCATCAATTCTCCTATCTAAAGGTAATGATGAATGATATTTTTGAAAAACATCTTTGTGATTTTAATATTCAAGTTCGACATCCGAAAAGAGCATTAACCGGAGATAAAGAATTCAATGATATAATCGAATACATACTTATTTATTCAAACAATAAGGAACTTAAAATGCCTTATATAGAAGAGAAAAAAACCGTTAATGATTACAATACTCAGATTGTTCTAAAAGAAAACACTGAGCCTGAAATAATTCAATGTGGACGTAAAAAAGTAGAAGTTTATTTACCAAATCAATACGATGAAATTAAAATCAAACCACATAAAGAAGGATTAAAAAAGATTAGCATTCGAGGTTCAATTAGAGAAAAAAACAGTAGTGGAAGATTTTTTGTGAAGTATTTAGAAGATCTCAATAAATATCCCCCACAGACATTATTTAAAGTTCCTGATATGGGCGATGATTACTTGAATTATCGATTTTTCTATTCCGCACCCTTGAATCGCAAGAATGGTGGTTATTATCAAGGAATGCCAACAAGTAGCAAGATAACAAAAAAACAATATCCTAATTTTTTCAATTTCGAAAAAGAATATAACAATGTTTCAAATCAAGGAAACGTAGAATTTAGAAACGGGAAAAAACCCGAAGAACTTTTAAAATTTCTAATTGAAATTTTTACATCTGAAAATGATATAGTTCTTGATTATCATTTAGGAAGTGGTACTACTTCATCTGTTGCAAAAAAGCTTAATAGACAATTTGTAGGTGTAGAGCAAATGTCGAAACAAATTAATTTATCCATTATTCGCCTTCAAAACGTAATAAACGGCGATCATACCGGTATCTCAAAATCCGTCAATTGGCAAGGCGGCGGTTCTTTCATTTATTTCGAACTAAAAAAATACAATCAATTATTTATTGAAAAGATTGAAACTGCAAAATCCACGGAAGAATTACTGGATATTTGGGAAGAAATGAAATCCAAATCGTTTTTGAATTACAATATCGATATTCAAAAACAAGAAGCACACATAGAGGAATTTAAAGAGCTAAAACTACCGGAACAAAAACAGCATTTATGTGAGATTTTGGATAAAAATCAACTATATGTCAATGTATCTTCTTTGGATGATAAAGACTTTGAGTGTTCTGAAGAAGAAAAGAAGGCAACTCGGGATTTCTATTCAATTAAAAAATCTTAATAATTCTCATCTGCAAAATCTGTTATTATGAAATTCTTATACGATACTTTCGATAATCCCATCGTTCAAAATATGTTGAGGAATTATGAGATTCCAAATCATATTTCTGATAATCTAAAATTCAAAACGCGTCCTTATCAGGATGAAGCTTTTCGGCGATATCTTTTTACAGAAAAAGAAGATTTTGACGGAAAACCCGGTAAACCATTGCATTTGCTCTTTAATATGGCCACCGGAAGTGGAAAAACTTTGGTGATGGCTGGTTTGATTTTGCATTTATATAAACAAGGGTATCGTAATTTTCTGTTTTTTGTAAACAGCAACAATATCATTCAAAAAACGAAGGATAATTTTTTAAATGCAGAAGCTTCAAAATATCTTTTTTCAGATAAAATCACTATTGACGGCAAGGAAATTCTGATCAAAGAAATTTCAAATTTTGATGAAGCCGACAGAGAAAACATCAATATAAAATTCACGACAATTCAGCAATTACATCTGGATTTAAATGAAACCAAAGAGAATAGTGTTACCTATGAAGACCTTCAAAACAAAGAAATTGTTTTAATTGCAGATGAAGCTCATCATTTAAGTGCGGCGACAAAGTCGGGTAAATTATTTGGTAGCTGGGAAAACACGGTGATGGAAATTTTAAAACAAAATTATAATAATATTCTGTTGGAATTCACTGCTACCATTGATTATGGAAGTAGGGAAATTGTCAATAAATACCGTAATAAAGTCATCTACAAATATGATTTATCGGAATTCCGAATCGATAAGTATTCAAAAGAAATCAATTTAATCCGTTCTGATTATGAAGAAAAAGACAGGATTATTCAAGCGTTAATTTTGAATTTATATCGACAAGAATTAGCGACTTCACAGTATATCAATCTTAAACCTGTTATCCTTTTCAAAGCAAAGCGAACGATTAAAGAATCGGAACAAAACAAAGAGAACTTTCATCAATTAATTGAAGATTTTTCTGTATATCAATTAGAGAAAATCCGAAATGCTTCTACTATTCCTATCATTCAAAAAGCATTTCAGTTTTTTGAAAAAAACTCCATTTCACTTTTAGATATCGTCAATCGGATTCGATATAATTTCAGAGAAGAAAATTGTTTAAGTGCCAACAATGATAGAGAAGCAGAGGAAAATCAAATTTTGCTCAATACGTTGGAAGATAAAAACAATCCCATTCGCGCCATTTTTGCGGTTCAAAAATTAAATGAAGGTTGGGATGTTTTAAATTTATTTGATATTGTCCGGCTTTATGAAGGACGGGATTCAAAATCAGGAAAACCCGGAAGAACCACTATTGCCGAAGCGCAATTAATTGGTCGTGGCGCACGGTATTTTCCATTTGCTTTGAGCTTGGATCAGGATAAATACAAACGGAAATATGATAAAGATTTAGATAATGATTTACGGGTTTTGGAAGAGTTGTATTATCACACAAAAGAAGATTCCCGCTATATTTCCGAGCTTAAAAAAGCATTGGTAGAAACCGGAATTTATGAAGATGAAGACAATCTGGAAGAAAAGCAATTGACTTTAAAATTGGATTACAAGCATTCAGAACATTATCAAAATGAATATGTTTTTCTAAATAGAAAAGAAGAAAGAGATTATTCTGCCATTACGAGTTTTGAAGATTTAAACGTCAAACGGAAAAATTATCAGCATCTTTTAGCTTCGGGTGTAGGTCGTGCAAGCAGTGCTTTTTTTGAATTGGAAAATCCAAAATCCAATGAAGAAGTTATTAAAATGAAGGATGTTTCACTACCTGAAATTCCAAAACATATTGTTTTTTATGCGCTCTCTAAAATTCCATTTTTCCATTTTGGCAACCTGATAAATTATTTTCCAAATGTAAAATCTCATTCAGAATTTATTCAGAGTGAAGAATATTTAGCTGGACTTTCCATTACATTTAAAGGAAATAGGAAAAGATTAAGCTTGCTTTCTAATGAAGATTATTTGCAAGCCTTAATGGGTTTACTCCAAAAAATTGAAAACGATATTCGAAAAAATGCCACCGACTATCAAGGTTCAGATTTTTTCAAAAAACCATTGCGTGAAATTTTCACAGACACTAAAATTCGAGTCAAAAAATATTCGGTGCAATCAGACGGTCAGGAAGATTTTATTGCCCATGAACCGTGGTATGTGTATAATGCCAATTATGGCACTCAGGAAGAAAAAGATTTCGTTGAATTGTTTTCACGCCGTTTTGACCAACTCAATCAGAAATTTCACAATATTTTCCTTATCAGAAATGAAAGAAAACTGGCCATCTATGATAAAATCGGCAGACGTTTTGAACCGGATTTTCTACTTTTCTGCACCCGAAAAAATAAAGAGAATTTAACGTATCAAGTTTTTATAGAACCCAAAGGAAACCACCTGAAAGGATATGACCAATGGAAAGAAGATTTTCTTCTAAGACTTAGAGCGGAAGAAAAAACCATTAATATCCATACAGACGCATACTTAATCACCGGCGTTCCTTTTTATAATTATGATGATGAAAATCAGTTTGCAAAAGAATTGGAAGACACATTAATAAATTAGGTAATAGAGAAATAAATTTCTTTAATACCTTTGTAAAAAATCTTCCAAAAAACACTATGATTAAAAGATTTATTCCGCTTTTAGTACTTATTTTATTTGCCTATTCTTTAGCGGCTCAACAACAAAAAGACTTTTCTTCTGCAGAAATTTATAAAAAGATTGAAAAATTAAATTTTTTAGGAACCGTTCTCTATGTAGCTGCGCATCCGGATGATGAAAATACTTCAATGATTTCTTATTTGTCCAATTACTCCAATGCGCGGGTTGGATATTTATCTATCAATAGAGGAGATGGCGGTCAAAATTTAATTGGAACTCAGATCAACGAACTTTTGGGAGTGATTCGAACGGAAGAATTAATGGCTGCCAGAAAAATTGATGGGGGAGAACAGTTTTTTACCAGGGCCATAGATTTTGGTTTTTCAAAGAATCCTGCTGAGACTTTTAATGTCTGGAATAAACAAGAAGTTTTGGAAGATGTAGTATGGATTTTTAGAAAATTCAGACCCGATGTAGTGATCAACAGGTTTAACCATCGCACAGAAGGAGACACCCACGGACATCATACTGCTTCAGCTGTTTTAAGTGTAGAAGCTTTTGATTTAGCCGGAAAAAAAGAAGTTTATCCTGAACAATTAGAATTTTTTTCAACCTGGCAACCCAATAGAATGTATTTTAATGATTCCTGGTTTTTTTATGGAAGCAAAGAAAAATATCTGGCTGCTGATCACGAAGGTTTTTTGGAGATTAATGTTGGAAAATATTTACCTCTTTTAGGAAAATCAAATAATGAAATTTCGGCTTTGAGCAGAAGTCAGCACCGATCCCAAGGTTTTGGTTCTGCCGGAGAAAGAGGAGAGGATTTGCATTTTATAGAACCGATAAAAGGAGATTTAAAAAATGCTTCTGAAGGAATTTTTAAAGGAATTGATACTTCCTGGAACAGAATAAAAGGAGGGAAAGCAATAGGGAAAATTTTATATAAAGTTCAGCAGGATTTTGATTTTGAACATCCTGAAAAAAGTATTCCTAAACTATTAAAAGCTTATCAGCTGATTCAAAATCTTGAAGATGAATACTGGAAAGAATTAAAAACCAATCAAATTAAAGAAATTATAATCGCTTCAGCGGGTTTGTTTTTGGAAGCATCTACGAAAGAAGAATTTGCAGGTCTGGAAGATGAAATTAAAATTAATTTTGAAGCTGTCAATCGTTCTGAGACGAAAATAAAATTAAAAGAAGTTGAAATAATTTCTTCTCATTCTTTTAAATACAATCAGATATTAAAATCTAACAAAAAATTTCATCAGGAGGAAAATTTTAAAATTCCATCTAATACAAATTACTCATCTCCTTACTGGCTGGAAAATCCTCATTCTATAGGACTTTATAATGTAGAGGATAAAAATCTGCTGGGTTTACCCACTTCTCCTCCTTCGGTTAAAGCTCAATTTAAAATAGAAATCAATGAAATACCTTTTGTAATAGAGAGAGAATTAATTTACAAAACAGTAGATCAAATACAAGGAGAAATTAAAGAGCCTTTTGCTGTCGTTCCTGAAGTTTCTTTAAAAATGCAGAATGAAGTTTTAGTTTTTCCCGATAATGAGTCTCGCGAAATTAAAGTGGAAGTCAAAGCTTTAAAAGATCATGTGAAAGGGATTTTGAGTTTTGAAAAACCTGACGAATGGAAGATTTTTCCTGAAGAAACAGTAGTTGAATTTGACAGGAAATCTCAAACAAAAACCTTGACTTTCACATTAACACCTCCTGAAAATCAAATGTCTGCTGAGATAAATCCTGTTTTTGCCATTGATAACAAACAGTTTTCAAAAGAATTGCATCAGCTTGATTTTCCGCATATTCCTCTAAGAAATATCTTACTTCCTGCTAAAACCAAGGTTAATCGGATAGATATTAAAATAAGCGGAAAAAACATCGCTTATATTAATGGTGCCGGAGATAAAATTCCGACAGGATTAAGAGAAATCGGTTATGAAGTGGATGAAATTTCTGCTGAGAACTTACAACTTGACCAATTAAAAAAATATGATGCTGTTATTACCGGAATCAGAGCTTATAATGTAAATGATGATTTGGTTTTGCATCAGAATGTTTTATTTGAATATGTCAAGCAAGGCGGAACTTTAATCACCCAATACAGTCAGTTAATGGGAATAAAAACAAAAAAAACCGCTCCTTATAAAATGACTTTAGGAAGAGGAAGAGTAACTGATGAAAATTCAAAAATAAATTTCTTAAATCCCGAACATGCTGTTTTTAATTTTCCCAATAAAATCACTCAGGCAGATTTTGAAGGTTGGGTTCAGGAGAGAGGTCTTTATTTTGCAGAAGACTGGGATTCGAAATTCACTGCTGTTTTAGGTATGAGAGATCAGGGTGAAGAAGAACAAAAAGGAAGTTTATTGATTTCAAAATATGGTCAGGGATATTATGTCTATACAGGCTTAAGTTTTTTCAGACAACTTCCTGCCGGTGTTCCGGGAGCTTATCGTTTGTTTGCTAATTTACTGGCTTTAGGCTCTGAAAATTACAATTGAAAATAATGAGGTAAGGTCGGACTTCTTTGAATTAAAAAACTGAGAAAAACAGTATTGACCGGAAAATTTCCCTTTTGAAAAAAGAAATGTGAAGGAAAAACATTTGGAAAATTTGACTGTTCCCTGAATAAATGTATATTTGTGAACACAAAACAATTTATAACTTAATATTTTAATTATGAAAAAAATTACACTACTAATTGCGGCATGTGTTTTTTCTGTCGGAATTTTTGCACAAGAGCTTGAGGTTCAAGAAACTGTTTCTTTTGAGAGCAGTGAAGGGTATTCAACCGGAAATATCGATGGACAAGATGGTTGGGAAGCTTTTGAAGATTTAATTAATGTTAGTGATGAGAGAGCTAATAATGGTGATCAGTCCATGCACTTAGGATTATATGGAGGTTTCCCTTCAGGAGATTTTCAAGGAGGAGCATTCCGTGCTTTTGCTGACGAACCTATTTCAACAGGAGTTGTTTCTATTTCTTTCCAGGGATATTTCCCTGAGACATCTGACAACTCAGATGCAGCTGTCAATTTTATGGTAGCAGGTTCAAATCCTGAAGGAACTACTTCTCAATTATATTTTGAACCGGGAAATCCTTTTGCTGGTCAAGGAGTAGTAGGTGATGCTATTGCTGCCTTTATGGGATATGGTCAGGCCAGTGGTGATCCTGCACCAAGTGTTGGACTTTGGCTTACACTTAACTCCGGAATCTATTATGATCAGTGGATAAAGTTTGAAATGATTTTTGATTTTGAGCAAGAAGTAATGGCTTATCTAATCAATGATAACCCTGTTTTTGAGACTGAGTTTTATGACTCTCAGGATGTTATGGAGTATGGTGTTTTAACCACCGGTGATTTTGAGTTCTTTATTGACGATATCACTTTTAGCGCTGATGTAATGAGCGTTGAAGATCATGATGTTGTTTCTTTCAATCATTTTGTTCAGAACAATCAGTTGTTCTTAAACAGTCCTTCTCAAATTAAAGATGTAGCTATTTACAACCTTTTAGGACAAGAAGTAATTAACACCAATATCAATGCAACTGAAGGAAGCATCGATTTAGGTTCTTTAAGCTCAGGAATTTATTTGACTAAAGTAAATGTTAATGGTCAGGTAAAATCCTTCAAGTTTTCAGTAAACTAATTAGGAAGAATAATTAATTACCAATTTAGTAACCGTCTCAGAAGTATTTTGAGACGGTTATTTTTTTGAATGTAGTTTTAAAAGATAAATCTTAAAGATTAATTGGAACAATTAGAAAAAGGAAAATTTAGAATTTTTTTCCTTAACTTGTAAAGAAAATGATCTGTCATGCGTTTTACTTTACTTTTTTTAGTGTTTTTATCAGGATTTTCTACTTTCTCTCAAAATCTGTTTAAAGAAGTTTTCGAAGCCTGCCGTACGGAAAGATTTTTAGTGGAATCTGATTCAATCAGTATTCAGCCGGTTGAAGATTTGATTGAAATCTTAGCTTTTAATATGGATGAAGAAGTGATTAAAGAAATCAGAGGTGTTCTTTTGATTCAGGTTGTAGTCGATCAAAAAGGAAGGTCCTGCTTATTGAGTGCTGAAAACTCCACTAATATTCCCACCAAAAAACTATTTTTAAAAGAAATGATTGATCAAAATTTATTCTGGCAATGGCCCGAGGAAGACATTTCTGTTATGATTGGTATGAATTTTCACAAAGATTCTGTTCAGTTTATGAGATTGGGGCTCAATGAAGAAAAAGGATTACATCCCTTGCAGAGAATTGAACCTTAGAGGAAAACGACTCTTTGGCTGCTAAACCAATCAAAAAATATTTCAAAAAATAAAAATTTACTTTTAGAAGTGTAGAAAAGCCTATAAATTTGCGGAAAACTTTTTAGCATGGGTGCAGAATTTTATAAAAAATTAATAGATGGAAATCAAGTTTGGGTTAAGCAGAAAACTGACAAAGATCCTGATTTTTTTAAAAAACTCGCCAAAGAACAACGTCCACCGGCTTTTTTGATTGGATGTGCCGATAGCCGTGTACCTATAACTGATGTGATTGGAGCCGATCCGGGAGAATTGTTTGTGCAAAGAAATATTGCCAATATGGTGGTTCATTCCGATATGAATATGCTGAGTGTGCTCGAATTTGCTGTAAACGTGCTGGATGTTCCGCATATTATTGTTTGCGGACATTATGGTTGTGGAGGAGTAAAGGCAGCTATGGACAGTAATGTTGTCGGTTTAATAGATAATTGGCTGGGACATATTAAAGATGTTTTTCGCATTCATGAAAAAGAGATTAAAAGTATTGAAGATCCAAAGAAAAGATATAATCGCTGTGTAGAACTCAATGTAAAAGAACAAGTTTATAATCTGGGAACAACCAAAATCGTTCAAAATGCCTGGCGACAAGGAAAAGAACTAAAAGTTCACGGCTGGGTTTACGACTTGGAAACCGGACTGATAAAAGATCTTGCTATCGATTTAGGAAGTCAAAATGATATCAGTGATATTTATAGATTTAAATTTTAAACAAAGGGTTTTACGCAAAGATTTTTCTTCAATCAAACCTCAACATCCCGTTATTGATAAGGTCTTAAGAGATTTTTAAAAGATAAAACACTTCTAATCAAAGATATTCTCTTATTTTTGCAGATTAATTTTTAAAATATGAGCAAAGAGAGACCATTGATTTTAGTGACCAATGATGATGGAATTACGGCACCCGGAATTCGTCATCTGGTAAAATTGATGAAAGAGATAGGAGATGTAGTTATTGTTGCACCGGATAGTCCTCAAAGTGGAATGGGACATGCGATTACAGTTGATAATTTACTGTATTGTGATCCGGTAGATTTACCAAAAAATTATACCCACAAAGCATATAGCTGCTCCGGTACTCCGGTGGACTGTGTGAAAATAGCTTGCAGAAAAATCCTTCATCGTATGCCTGATTTATGTGTGAGTGGAATTAATCACGGATCCAATTCAGCAATTAATGTGATTTATTCAGGAACGATGAGTGCTGCTGTTGAAGCCGGTACAAACGGAATTCCTGCTATAGGATTTTCTTTATTGGATTATAACTGGGATGCAGATTTTGAACATACTTCAGAATATGTAAAACGAATTACTAAATCTGTTTTAAAAAACGGACTTCCCAAAGGAGTGGTGCTCAATGTAAATATTCCAAAAAATTCGGAGGAAGGAATCAAAGGAATTAAAGTTTGCCGTCAGGCTAAAGCACACTGGAAAGAAGATTTTATAGAGCGAACAAATCCCAGAGGAAGAGATTATTTTTGGCCGGTGGGTGTGTTTGTCAATGAAGAAGAAAATGGAAAAGATACAGATGAATATGCTTTGAGTAAAAATTATATTTCCGTGGTTCCGGTTCAGTTTGATATGACAGCTCACTCTGCTATTGAAGAAATAAAATCCTGGGAAATAGATTCCTAAAAAAATAAAGATATGAGAGATCTCAGTGAAAATAATAAAAGAAAACCTACAGGTCCACCTGAACATCTGTATAGTAAGAAGAAAATTTTCACTGAGGTTCTTATCGGTTATTTAATTACTATAGCCTGTAATCTTGCCGGAATTTACTTTGTGACCGAATTTTCTGATTTTGAAACCATGGAGTTTATCAGAAAAAGTATTCAAAACAACAGTATTTCCAGTGTAATCGCTTTAGGAGCATTGATGGATTTTTTAGCCTTTTTTGTTTTTTTGAAAAAAGGACAGTATTATCGGGTTCGCGGAGTGCTTTTAGGAGTTCTGACCGCAGCTTTTGTGGTGCTTTACTTTAAAATGTAATTATGAAATATTACCTAATCGCCGGGGAAGCTTCGGGAGATTTGCACGGTTCAAATCTGATGAAAGCTCTGAAAAAGAAAGATCCAAATGCACAATTCAGATTCTGGGGTGGAAATTTGATGCAAGATGTTGGCGGAGAACAGGTAAAACATTATAAAGATTTAGCCTTTATGGGTTTTTGGGAAGTGATTGCCAATCTCAAAACCATTCTAAAAAATATTTCTTTTGCTAAAAAAGATATTCAGGGTTTTAATCCGGATGTGATTATTTTTATAGATTATCCCGGATTTAACTTCAGAATTGCTAAGTGGGCCAGAACACAGGGTTATAAAACCCACTATTATATTTCTCCTCAAATCTGGGCCTGGAAAGAAAATCGAATCAGCTCTATTAAAAGAGATATAGATGAACTATATGTAATTCTTCCTTTTGAAAAACAATTTTATGAAGAAAAACATAATTTTCCCGTTCATTTTGTAGGTCATCCTTTATTGGATGTGACCGAAAATCATAAAAAAGTTACTTTTTCAGAATTTGTAAACAAACATCAATTAGAGGAAAAACCCATAATAGCCCTGCTTCCGGGGAGTCGAAAACAAGAGATTTCGAAGATGCTGAACACCATGTTGCAGATGCCGGCACATTTTTCTGAATATCAATTTGTTATTGCAGGAGCACCCAGTCAGGAAGAAGATTTTTATAAATCTTTTATTAAAAAAGACAATGTAGCTCTGGTGATGAATGCTACTTATGAATTGCTGGATGTGGCCCATGCAGCTTTAGTGACTTCCGGTACAGCTACTTTAGAAACAGCTATGTTTAATGTGCCTGAAGTGGTTTGTTATAAAGGTAATTGGATTTCATATCAGATAGCAAAAAGAGTTATTAAACTGGATTTTATTTCGCTTGTTAATCTGATTATGAACAGAGAAGTAGTTAAGGAACTCATTCAACAAGATTTTAATCCTAAATCTTTAAAAATTGAACTTACTAAAATTCTTGATTCGAAAAACCGCGAAAGAATTTTTAAAGATTATGGAACTTTAAGAGAAAAATTAGGAGGAGGAGGTGCCAGCAAAAGAGCAGCAGAACTCATCTTCGATAAAATTACCGGTTCTTAAAATACAAATAGTTCTTTCTTTAATTTTATTATGGAATTCTTTATCAATTTGATCTCCTGTGCAACAGCCGGGTCAATTTGATAGATAAATCAGAAAGAATAATTCTTGCATTTCCATTTCGTTCGATATGATAGATAGCCAATTCTAATTCTTTAGTGATATCTACAATATTTCCTCCATGAATAAAAGGAGCGAAATTTTCCAGTTTAAACTTTTTGGTATGAGGCTGTAAATAAACTAAAGATTCTACCTGATAGTTCTGCAAAAGTGCTTGCCTCATAAAATCAATACAGTACAGAAGAAATTTCTTTTGGGTTTCCCTGCCGGTTTTGGCAATTTCTTCCGACCAGGAAATTAATTTTAAAATAGAAGCTTTGTTTCCTTTAGCTAAAAAAGCCGTTCGGACCCAGTCTATAAACCAGCTTTCAAATTTTTCTTCATCCTCATTTCCCTCTAAAATTTGCAAGGCTTTACTATAATCTCCATCTGCCTGAAAAGCAATTTTTTGAGCCATATCAGAAGAGCATTGATGAAGATTTTCCAAAGCAGATTGAATGTCATTTTCGCCCAAAGGAGGGAAGTTTATTTTTTGACATCTGGAGCGAATCGTCTGTAAAATTTGATTTTCATTATCTGTAATTAAAATAAACAGAGTTTTATTTGGAGGTTCTTCAATTAGCTTCAACAGATTATTGGAGGCGCGAAGGTTCATTTTTTCTGCATGCCAGATTATCATTATTTTATATCCGCCTTCAAAAGACTTTAAAGCTAAAGTCTGAGCTATATCTTTGGCATCATTTAAAGAAATACTTCCTTGTTTATTATCGATTCCTAAATCCAGATACCAATCATATAAACTGCCATAAGGTTTCTCCAAAACAAACTTTCTCCACTCCTGCATAAAATCCAAAGCTCGTGCCTGGGTGGTGACTCGTTTGTTATTTGTTGAAGGAAAAGAAAAATGTAAATCAGGATGAGCTAAATTATCAAGCTTTTTGGCACAGGCTATACCGGCTTCCTTAGATTTTTTTTCTGCAGATTTGCACAAAATATATCTGGCATAAGCTATAGCCATGGGTAAAGTTCCACTGCCATGATTTCCAACAAAAAGTTGGGCATGCGGAATACGACCCCGATCTGCAGAGGTCATCAAATGATTTTTAATATGATCTAATCCTAAAATTTCTGAAAACAACATAGGTCGCGAAAGTAATTAATTTTGTAATATTATGCCGCCAACAAAAATAAAAGATAAATAATCATTTTTAATTAAATATGACCACTATAGATACTTTTGATTTTAAAAATAAAAAAGCTTTGATTCGGGTAGATTTTAATGTTCCATTGAATGAAAATTTTGAGGTAACTGATGATACACGTATCCGTGCTGCTGCGCCAACTGTTGAAAAAATCTTAAAGGATGGAGGAGCAGTAATTTTAATGTCTCATTTAGGTCGTCCACAAGCTAAAGAAGATAAGTTTTCTTTAAAACATATCGTTTCAAAAGTGTCCGAAATATTAAATACACCGGTAAAATTTGTTGCCGATAGTGTAGGACCTGCTGCTCTTGAGGCTTCTGAAAATCTTCAGATGGGAGAAGTACTTTTATTGGAAAATTTGCGTTTCTACAAAGAAGAAACTGATGGAGATTCTGATTTTGCCGAGGAATTAGCCAAGCATGCAGATATTTATGTCAATGACGCTTTTGGAACTGCTCATAGAAATCATGCTTCCACAGCTGTGATTGCTGATTTTTTTGATCAAAAATGTTTTGGATTTTTACTGGCTAAAGAAATTGAGAGCCTCGATAAAGTTTTACATTCTAAAAAACGTCCTGTAACGGCCATTATTGGCGGTGCAAAAGTTTCATCAAAAATAACAGTGATTGAAAATATTTTAGATAAAATAGATAATCTTATTATTGGCGGCGGAATGGTTTTTACTTTTATAAGAGCTCAGGGTGGAAGTATTGGAAACTCTTTGGTGGAGGAAGAATATGAAAAAACAGCCCTTGACATTTTGAAAAAAGCTAAAAAAAAAGAAGTGAATGTTTATTTACCGGTTGATTGTATTGTGGCCGATAAATTTTCTGCGGATGCCAATTTACATGTGGAAGAAGTTGGTAAAATTTCTGAGCCCTGGATGGGATTGGATATTGGTCCGGAAACCATCAAAATATTTTCAAAAGTTATTAAAGATTCGGCTATAATTTTATGGAATGGTCCTATGGGAGTTTTCGAATTTGATAATTTTTCAGGTGGAACAAAGGCCATTGGAGTAGCTGTAAGTGAAGCTACTAAAGCCGGTGCCTACTCGTTGGTAGGAGGAGGAGACAGTGTGGCAGCTGTTAAAAAATTTGGAATGGAAGATAAAGTGAGTTATATCTCAACCGGTGGAGGAGCCATGCTGGAAATGTTGGAAGGTAAAACTCTTCCCGGAATTGCAGCCATCCAAAAAAATCAATCAAAATAAATTTTAATCAAATGAATTTTAAGAATTGTGTGCTGTTGTTTATTGGCCTGTTTATTAGCACATATGGAATTGCACAAGAACATAAACAATTTGATTCTCTTGAATTGTTTTCCATTGATTTTTTAAAAGATTCTACGGAAAGTAACAATATCATAGAAATTAGAAATGAGGAAGGATTCAGTTTAATCGATTTTAAATTTTCCAATGAAATAGATTCCCTCTGGTTAGCAGAATTAACCAATTCTGATCTTTTTCCGCAGATCCAGGAAAGTGTTTTGGAAATTCCTTATAACACAGATGAAATTTCTGTAGTGGATTTTCAGGAATTATCGACCGAAACTTTAAAAGAAAGGCTGGAAGAACTCAATAAAAAAACACCTTTTGATATTTCGTATAATCCTGTTTTGGAAAGTACAATCAGAAGTTATTTAAAGAGAAATAAGAAAGCAATGGAAAGACTGATGTCTTTGAGTCAGTATTACTTTCCACTTTTTGAAAAAGAATTGGATAAGTATGATGTTCCTTTAGAATTAAAATATTTACCCATTATTGAATCAGCTCTTAATCCGCGAGCTAAATCTCGTGTAGGAGCAACGGGCTTATGGCAATTTATGTTTGCTACCGGAAAAATGCATGGACTGCAAGTAAACAGTTATGTGGACGAACGTATGGATCCTGAAAAATCGACCACAGCTGCCGCAGAATATCTTTCAGAATTATATAAAATCTTTGGAGACTGGAATCTGGTTTTGTCTTCCTATAATTATGGTCCCGGAAATGTTTCCCGAGCTATCAGAAGAAGTGGAGGAATTACTGATTACTGGCATTTAAGAAATTTTATGCCTCGTGAAACAGCCAATTATGTTCCTGCATTTTTGGCTACTTTATATGTCTTTAGTTATGCTGAAGAACATGGTTTCCAGCCTTATCAACCTGAAGTAGCACATTTTGAAACTGATACCGTACAAATAAAAAAAGATATTAAACTAAAGCATATTGCCGAAATCATAGGCGTTGATGAGGATTTACTTTCTTTTTTAAATCCTTCTTTTAAATTGAAACATATACCTGTTTCTGAAGGAAAATTTACCAGCATCCGACTTCCTATTCGTCAGGCCGGAATTTTTGCTGCCAATGAAAAAGAAATTTATCAACATGCTGAAGAGTTATTGGCCAAAGAAGGTCAACCCCGATATGAGCTTTTGCAGGAAAGAATAAATTATCGGGTTCAATCCGGTGATTATTTAGGGAAAATTGCAAATAAATATGGTGTTAGCGTTCAATTAATTAAAAACTGGAATCGCTTATCGTCCAATAATATCAGACCGGGACAGAATCTTGTGATATATCCTAAAGAACCGAGAGTTGCTTCTTCAGTCGCGGCAAATAGTTCTTCAAAAAACCCATCTTCAGGCAATGAAAAGTATTATACTGTTAAGAGTGGAGATTCTATTTGGAGTATTTCTCAAAAATTTAAAGGTGTAACTGTCAATCAAATTAAAAAGTGGAACGGAATTAGTGGTAATTATTTGAAACCCGGAATGAAATTGAAGATTTCCGAGATTTAAAGGATGTTTAAATTGAAACCACTCATGAAAAGACCGTTGTATTTTTTATTTTGTTTCTTATTTCTCTTTTTAAGCTGTAAAGAAACAAGTGATAATGAGAAAAAACAAAAAAGAAAAACCTTAGTTTCTTCCACCGGCAGTATCAATGCTTTGTCTATTGTAATTGATGATTCTCTTTGGAAAAACGAAATAGGAGAAAGCCTGAGAGAAGTATTAACCAAACCTGTAACAGGACTTCCTCAGGAAGAACCAATTTTTTCTCTCAATCATATTCCTCCGGCTGCATTTACCGGGTTTGTTAGAAGCAGTAGAATTTTTATAAAAATAGAACCCAAGGAAGAACCTTATTATCATATAGTCAGAGACACTTTTGCCAGTCCGCAAGTGGGAATAATTATTGGAGGAAGAGATACTCGTACCATTACTAATTTAATTCATGAGAATGCAGGAGAAATTATTTCTACATTTAAAAAAATGGAAACTCAGGCTAATCTTCAACGAATTTCTAAGTCTTTAAAAAGCACAGAAATATTAGAAAAGAAATTTGGACTTAATATTAAATTTCCTTCTGTTTACAGATATGCAGTAGAAGAAGAAGATTTCGTCTGGATTAGAAAAGATATTTCTCACGGCAGCATGGAAATGTTGATTTATGAAGTTCCTCTTGAAGTTATAGATAAGGATGATAATGTAATTCAAAATATCATAAAAATGAGAGACTCCATAGGTGAAAAATATATTCCCGGTCCGGCAGAAGGTACTTTTATGACCACTGAAAAAGCTTATGCCCCTTATCTATATGAAATAGAAATTGATGGGAAATTTACCTACCTAACAAAAGGAACATGGGATGTAGAAGGAGCCTGGATGGCGGGTCCTTTTGTGAATTATGCAGTAAGAGATGAAAGGAATAATCGTTATGTGGTGATGGAGGGTTTTGTTTTTAAACCAAAATCTCCTACGAAGAGAAATAATATTTTTGAACTGCAGGCTATATTTAACTCTGCAAAAATTCAGTAGATAAAATAAAAGCCGTTTTCAAAAATAAAAAAACGGCTTGCAATATTTTCTTTTTTTAAGAGGATTATTCTTGTCCTTCTCTTATTTTTTCATTGGTTTGCGGGCTTTCAGCATCATCTTTTGAGGCGTCTTTGAACTCTTTTATTCCACTGCCCAATCCACGCATTAATTCAGGAATTTTTTTGCCGCCGAACAATAAAAGTATAATGACAGCAATAAGAATAATTTGTGGAGGTCCAATTATGCCTAAGAAAGTTATCAATTCCATATCTTTTGGTTTAAAGTACAAAAATACGCATAAAAATCTAAATCGAAGTCTAAGTAAGTAAAAAATCAGTTTAAAATCAGAAACCTCTATCTTTGCAACTATATTTGTAGAAAACTTAGAAAATAAAAAACAAGTCAGCAGCCTATGGCTAAGAAAATAAAATATAACAGAAGAAGAAAAAACAAACTTTTGCAAAAGTTCCGTTTGGTCGTTCTAAATAATGATACTTTTGAGGAACAATTCAGCTTTAAATTTAGTCGTTTAAATGTTTTTTTAGTGATAGGATTATCTGGAGTTTTGACGGTAGTACTGACTGTTTTACTGATTGCCTTCACGCCTTTAAAAGAATATATTCCGGGATATTCTTCTACTGAATTAAAAGAACAAGCTACTTCCTTGATTTATAAAACTGATTCTTTAGAACATGTTTTAAATCAGAATGAACTTTATTTTCAGTCTATTCAGAGAATTTTACTGGGTGATACTATTCCGGAAACGGATAATATAGATACTTTAAAAACAAAAGCTATTTCTGCAGAAGATGTAGATTTCTCACCTACTCAGGCAGATTTAGAATTAAGAAGAATAGTTGAGCAACAAGATAAATACAGTGTTTTAAATCCTGCTTTTGATAAAGCGAATTATAAACTTTTTTCACCGGCAAAAGGAAATATTACCCAGCATTATGATGCGCGGAAAAAACATTATGGCATTGATTTGAGCTTATCAGATAAAACTCCTGTCAAGGCCACAGCCGACGGAACGGTTATTTTTGCAGAATGGTCTGCAGAAACGGGCTATGTTGTAATTTTGGAACATAGTTACGGTTTGGTTTCAGTTTATAAACACAATTCGTCTTTAACCAAAAAGCAAGGGGATCATGTAAAAGCGGGAGAAGTAATAGCTATGTCAGGAAATACGGGTGAATTTACCACCGGTCCTCATCTGCATTTTGAATTATGGAAAGATGGAAATTCCGTCAATCCCACTGAATTTATTGATTTTGAATAATTAATTATGAGTATAAAAACCTTAGGCGCAAAAGTATTTGCCAATGTTGTGGTGAAAAAAATGCAGCATTGGATTGATCATCCTATAGAAACACAGCAAAAAGTTTTTACGGAACTAATTTCCAAGGCTAAAAACACAGCTTTTGGCAAAGATCATAAGTTTGATCAAATACATTCCCATCAGGATTTTGTTGATCGGGTTCCTATTCGTGATTATGAAGAAATAAAACCTTATATAGATAGAATTATTGCGGAAGAAAAAGATGTGCTCTGGCCGGGACAGCCCCTTTATTTTGCCAAAACTTCAGGAACCACCAGTGGAGCTAAATTTATTCCTCTGACGAAAGATTCCATGCCGACTCATATTGATGGAGCACGAAATGCTATCTTAAATTATATAGTTGAAACCGGAAATACCGATTTTGTAGATGGAAAGATGATTTTTCTGCAGGGAAGTCCGGAACTTACGGAAGTTAATGGCATTCCTGTGGGAAGATTATCCGGAATTTCAGCTCATTATGTGCCTTCTTATTTACAAAAGAACAGACTTCCCAGCTGGAATACCAATCTTATAGAAGATTGGGAAACAAAACTGGAAGCTATTATTGATGAAACTATTAATGAAAATATGACTGTTATTAGTGGTATTCCTTCCTGGGTTCAGATGTATTTTGAACATTTAATTAAAAGAGCCGGAAAACCTGTGGGCGAAATTTTCCCGAACTTTAATTTGTTCATTTACGGAGGGGTGAACTTTGAGCCCTATCGAAAAACTTTTAGAAAATTAATTGGAAGAGAAGTTCCAAGTATTGAACTCTTTCCGGCTTCTGAAGGTTTTTTTGCTTTTCAGGACCGGCAGGATGAGGCGGGAATGCTCCTAAGGTTGGATGCAGGGATTTTTTATGAATTTGTCAAAGCCGATGAGTTTTTTGAAGAAAATGCAAGAAGATATACTATTGGAGAAGTCGAAAAAAATATCAATTATGTGATGATTCTTTCTTCTTCCGCCGGACTTTGGGCTTATAATTTAGGAGATACAGTTCAATTCACTTCTACCAAACCCTATCGTGTCATTGTTTCAGGAAGATTAAAACATTTTACTTCTGCTTTTGGAGAACATGTGATAGGAAAAGAGGTAGAGATGGCCATGAAAAAAGCTCTGGAAGAATTTCCCGCTGCTGTCAAAGAATTTACCGTGGCTCCTCAAGCCAATCCAAAAGAAGGTTTGCCTTATCATGAATGGTTTATAGAATTTGAGCAGGAACCTGAAAATTTAGCTAAATTTGCTTTAAGACTCGATCATTTTCTTTGCCGACAAAATACTTATTATGATGATTTGATCCAGGGGAAAATCCTAAAAACCTTGGTTATCACCAAAATTGCTCCGGGAGGTTTTCAAAAATATATGCGTTCTATAGGGAAACTTGGAGGTCAAAATAAAATTCCCCGACTGTCTAATGATCGAAAAATTGCGGATGAATTAAAAAAATTTAAACTTATATGAAAAGAAACTATTTAAATCACGGTCGTACCCGTGCGCAAGAGAGTACTCACGCTATTGAGCGATTATATATCACTATGCGTCATTTGCTCAACAGGGGGTTTTATAAACCTATGGGGGTTTCAGGAAAAGCGCTAAGAGAGGCTTTATTATTTTTAAGACCTGAAATTTATGGATCTATTGCTGAAGAAAAACTTGAATTAAATGGTCTTCTTTATATTGTAGATCGTTTGCCCATGGGAATTGAAGAGTGCAGGTTTATTAATCTGACCAGCGCAGAAGGTTATAAGAATTCTCATTTCAAACCTATTATTCCTCCCAAAAGAAGAAGAAACTGCTATAGAATAGATGCAGAACAAATGAATATCGAAATCACCAGAGGACGTTCTGAGATTTATGATATTTTGACACATTTGACTTTTTTGTTTATTGAATCTCAAAAAATTATGCGCACGGTATTGATTGATGAAGAAGGAAATACCACAAGAGATTGGAATAAGCTTAAAGTAGCTGCTCATAAAGACAAGTTGAGTGAAGAAGAAAGAGAAGTAGCCCTTACACATTTAGCCAATATTCTTGGTCATCCATTCAATTATTTGCAAGATGCCTATAAAAGATTCAGTACTCCTGAAGATGAAGATCGTTTATTGCATTTGATTTATAATATGGGAAAAATGGCTATTGATGAAATTCTTAAGGATGAGAAAAGAGTTATTACTTTTACTCCTATGCTCAGAGAAAGATTAGGTCATCATATTCACGGAGAAATATGGGCTTATAAAATAAAATATGTTCTGGCAAAAAATAATCTGCAGAATCGTAAAATTCATATTATCAGCGCCAATATGCACTCTGTGATGAATACTCTTTTTGCTCCCCTTACTTTTAAGGATGAGCTTGAAGAAAAAGGTGCTTTTGCAGTTTATGAAGAATTAAGTGATATAAAAAATATCCAAAAACGATCGGAAATCGAAAAAACCGCTCTTAGAAGAGGAATGTATTATATTGAAGATGAGAGTGGAACCAATATTAATGTTCAGGTTTTTGATACCGCAAAACTCGATCATCCTCAGGAAAGGTTTTCAGTAAAAGACACTGAAAATGCGCCTGTGATTATTGTGATGGATTATGCTTTCGGAGAACAGGCTTACGAAACTATGGATGAATTGCTAAGACCTTTCACATATAATGGGGTAGAATATAAAATGCAGGTAGAATCTATTTCTATCATGGGAAAAGCCGGAATCTTAAAAGGAGATAAAGGTGAAGTTATGATTCCAAATGCTCATGTTTTTGAAGGAACAGCAGATAATTATCCTTTTGAAAATCAACTGAAAAAAGAAGACCTGGAAGGTCATGGAATCAGAGTTTTCTCAGGTCCTATGGTAACTGTATTAGGAACATCTCTTCAAAATAAAGATGTCTTAAAATTTTTCAAAGAATCTACCTGGAAAGTAGTAGGCTTGGAAATGGAAGGAGCACATTATCAAAAAGCCATTCAGGCAGCATCCAAACTTCGGGACAGTATTTCACCTGATGTAAAAGTGAGATATGCTTATTATGCCAGTGATAATCCATTAGAAACGGGAAGCACTTTAGCTTCCGGCGGATTGGGAACAACAGGAGTAAAACCGACCTATTTGATTACGGAAAAGATCTTAGAACAGATTTTTAGGGATTCTTAAGTTTTGCAAAAATAGATTAAAATAAAAAATTAATATACTGAAGGTAAGTTTACTTAAATTTTTTCTAAATTTGCTGTGAAAGCAATTTGTTATGAAAAAATTATTTCTCCTTTTTTTATTTTTTTCTCTTAAGCTTGCAGCTCAACAAAATCTGGAAAATATTTTAGTAGCAGGTGTAGAAGATGCTAATAGATTTATAGATTCTTACATAGGTCCGGTAGCAGAAGGAATGATTTATAATTCCTCCAATGGATGGATTCAAGAAGCTCAGGTTAAAAAACCCCTTAGATTTGATATTTCTGTAGTCGCCAATGCCTCTTTAATAAAGGATCATCAAAAATATTTTATTTTAAATACTGAGGATTATGAAATGCTGAAATTTAAAGATGGAAGTATTTCTAAAAAAGTAGGAACTGCTTTCGGCGAAAACAATCCGGAAATCACAGTCATGGCTGAGGTTATAAATGATAATGGCGAGACTGAAACAGTTGAATTTTATTTACCGCAGGGTTTGGCTTCTACAAATATTAATGTTCTTCCAACTGCTTTCATACATGGAAGAGTGGGATTATTTAAAGCCACAGAACTAAAAGTAAGATATCTTCCTACTGTAAAAATGGAAGATGTTCGTTTAGGTATTTTCGGAATAGGAGTTCAACATGAATTTTCAAAATGGTTTTCTTCCAATTTTCCTTTGGCAATATCAGGACTCATAGTTTATAATAATATGAAAGGAAGTTATAAATTTTATGATGATCAGATTATTGAAGCAGTTGATCCCGAATTTGAACTTAAACAAAATTCAATGTTATATCAGTTGCAGGTATCAACTAAGTTTAAAAAATTTAATTTTTATGGTGGTTTAGGGTTCTTAAATGGAACTTCTAATTTTAATGTGCTTGGAAGCTACGAAGTTAAAAGTGGGAGCACGATTGCAGACAGTAAAAAATATTATTACAATCCTATTTCTTTAAAACATAAAGTTTCAGGATTCAAGGGAACACTTGGAGCTAAATTGCAACTTGGATTTTTCAAATTACATGCTGATTATAATTTTTCAGAGTTTAATACAGTCTCAGTTGGAATGCATTTTGGAACCTGATTTTTTATTGGTCACTCAAAAAATCCCTGTAATAGTTGATCATAAAATTGTCTCTGTCATTTAAAAATTGAAATTGCTTTCGTGTCTCTCTGATATGTGATTTAGATAATTCTATTGTCTGAACAAAATCCTGTTCCCATTTACTGGTTGATATTTTTTCTCCCAATGCATTATAAGCGGCAGAGTGTCCATTATATTCATTGTCATTAGGATCTTTTCCAATTCTGTTTATTCCTATAGTGTAGCAGAGATTTTCAATACTTCTTGCTGCCAATAAGGTATCCCAGGCTAAAACCCTGGATGCCGGCCAGTTGGCTCCATAAAATAATAGATCATATTGTTCGACATTTCTGGCCCAAACGGGAAAACGCAAATCATAACAAATTAAAGGACAAATTTTCCAGCCTTTATATTCGACTATCAATTTATTTCTTCCTGCCGAATATTTGTTTTGCTCTCCTGAAAATCGGAAAAGATGTCGTTTGTCGTAAGTTTTATATTCTCCATCCGGAAAAACGAAATATAAACGATTATAATAATTTCCTGATTCCTGGATAATCCAGCTTCCTGAAATGGCCGCATTTTTCTTTTGAGCTTGATCTTGCATCCACTTCAGAGTAGGACCTTCAGGTTTTTCGGCAATATTTTCAGGATGCATTGAAAAACCTGTTGAGAACATTTCAGGTAATAAAATCAAATCTGTTTCTTCATTTATAGAAGAAATTTTTTGAGAAAAATTTGCCAGATTGGCCTCGATATCTTCCCATTGTAGCGTAGTCTGTATAAGACTTGTTTTTAATTTTTCCATAGGATAAAGATAATCATTTAGGATAAAGGAACCATACTTTTAACCCTTGATAAGCGCGTACAAACATTTAAAAACGAAAGTAAATGTAAGTAACTATTTATGAGCCGAATCGACAAGGAAAAGCTACTCATCTTTGTGGTGTTGAATTGTTCGAATAATATTAATTTTTTAAATCTAAACGCTATGACAACTTCAAGAAACAGAGTACAACTCATCGGCAACTTAGGAAGAGATCCTGAAATCCTGAATTTAGACTCCGGTCGCAAACTGGCTAAATTTTCTTTGGCTACAAATGAATCCCACCTCAATAAAAAAGGCGAACGTGTGGTCAATACTGCTTGGCACAACATAATTGCCTGGGGGAAAACAGCAGAAATCGCAGAGAAGTTTTTATCCAAAGGTAAAGAAGTAATGGTAATCGGAAAATTGACCTATAACCAGTACGAAACTGACAAAGGAGAAAAGAAATATTTCACTCAGATAGAATCTAATGAACTTCAATTATTGGGTTCGAAATAAAAAGCTATACCCGGATTTTGAATTTTCGGAATTCGGGTTTTATAAAACAAATTAATTCTATTTCTATTCAATATTTAAATCTATTCGCTATGGCAACTTCAAGAAACAGAGTACAACTCATCGGCAACTTAGGAAGAGATCCTGAAATTCTGAATTTAGACTCCGGTCGCAAACTGGCTAAATTTTCTTTGGCTACAAATGAATCCTACGTCAATAAAAAAGGCGAGCGTGTGGTCAATACTGCTTGGCACAACATTATCGCCTGGGGGAAAACAGCAGAAATCGCAGAGAAATTTTTATCCAAAGGTAAAGAAGTAATGGTAATTGGAAAATTGACCTATAACCAGTACGAAACTGACAAGGGAGAAAAGAAATATTTCACTCAGATAGAATCTAATGAACTTCAACTATTAGGTTCGAAATAAAAAACCATACCCGAATTTTGATTTTTCTGAATTCGGGTTTTATAAAACAAATTAATTCTATTTCTATTCAATATTTAAATCTAATCGCTATGACAACTTCAAGAAACAGAGTACAACTCATTGGCAACTTAGGAAGAGATCCTGAAATCCTCAATTTAGACTCCGGTCGCAAACTGGCTAAATTTTCTTTAGCAACAAATGAATCCTACGTCAATAAAAAAGGCGAGCGTGTGGTCAATACTGCGTGGCATAACATTATCGCCTGGGGGAAAACAGCAGAAATCGCAGAGAAATTTTTATCCAAAGGTAAGGAAGTAATGGTAATCGGAAAATTGACCTATAACCAGTACGAAGCTAACAATGGAGAAAAGAAATATTTCACCCAAATAGAATCTAATGAACTTCAATTATTGGGTTCGAAATAAAAAGCTATACCCGGATTTTGAATTTTCGGAATTCGGGTTTTTATTTTAAACTTAATTTTTGTAATCCCATCATTTTATGATGACAACAGCAAATTTAAAATTCATTTATTTTTCAACTTTATCGGCATTAAGTTCTAAAAAGAAAAATAATTTTATATTTGTCGCCTTTATTATTTAAATTTTAAAAAATGCGAAAAATTAATTTTCTGCTGATTTTCTTTTTAATCAGCTTTTCAGTCTTAGCTCAAGAAGAAGAAAAAGAATCAACAGATGGTTGGACAAAAGGAGGAAATGTCTCTTTATTATTCAGTCAATCTGCTTTTAACAGCGACTGGCAAGGCGGGGGAACTTCAAATTATACCGGAGACTTGCATGTAGACTATGGTATATCTTATAAAAAAGGTAGATTAACCTGGAACAATAGTTTCTTAGGAGAATATGGATTGACAAAATTAAAGGGAGATGAATTTACCCGAAAAACAAATGATAAAATTGAAATTGCTTCGGTTTTAGGATATAAGGTAGCCGAAGATTCAAAATGGTCCTATTCATTCTTTGCTGATTTTAGAACACAATTTGGAAAAGGTTTTGAGTATGACGATGATAATGACACCCGTCATGAAACCACTCGATTTATGTCGCCTGGATATTTAAAATTCGGTCCGGGTATGTTGTATGATAATGGAAAAATTATTCAGGTTAATATCTCTCCTGCTACAGCCCGATTAGTTTTTGTAGATAGCAAATTTACCACTATTCCCGGTTATGTTGAAGGCTCTTATTATGGAATGGACGAAGGTGAAAGTATGAGATTCGAATTTGGTGCTTCTGTGGATGCTTCATCTTTACTCACTTTGTCTGAAAATATAGAGTTAAAACAAAAACTAAGTTTGTTTTCTGATTATTTGGATAATCCACAAAATATTAATCTTGATTATACCTTGAGATTGGATATGAAGATTAATAAATTTTTGACCACTAATTTTACTTTCCAGGCTATATATGAAGACAAAGCAGTATCAGCTTTTCAGATTAGAGAAGTATTGGGGGTAGGGTTTAATTATAAACTTTAAAATAGAGAAAAGTTTAAATTCTTAATAATTAAAAGCCTTCCATAAACTTTTTAAAAAAATATTTTCCTTCTCAAAAATAAATTCACTATATTTAACAAAAAGTTAGCTATGTTAGTGAAGGTTTATGGAAGTGCTGTTTTTGGCATTGAAGCCACCACTATCACCGTTGAGGTCAATATTGCCAAAGGTATAGGTTACCATCTTGTCGGTTTGCCTGATAGTGCCATTAAAGAAAGTAGTTTTCGCATAGCTGCTGCCCTTTTAAATACAGGTTATAATCTCCCGGGAAAAAAGATTACGCTTAATATGGCTCCGGCAGATATGCACAAGGAAGGTTCTGCTTATGATCTCACCTTAGCCTTAGGAATTCTTACCGCTTCCGGACAGATTAAAGCTGAAAATATAGCTGATTACATAATTATGGGAGAACTTTCCTTAGACGGAAGTCTTCAACCTATAAAAGGTGCATTGCCTATTGCCATTAAAGCTTTGGAAGAAGGATTTAAAGGATTTATTCTTCCCGAACAAAATGCTAAAGAAGCAGCTATTGTTGATGGTTTGGAAGTTTATGGAGTAGAGCATATTATGGATGTAATCCGTTTTTTTAATGATGGAGAACCTCTAACTCCCACTCTTGTGGATACCAAAAAAGAGTTTTCTGAAAGTTTAGAGAATAATCAGCTTGATTTTGCTGATGTAAAAGGCCAGGAATCTATTAAAAGGTGTATGGAAATTGCCGCTGCCGGAGGACATAATATTATTTTAATTGGACCTCCCGGTTCCGGAAAAACAATGCTTGCCAAAAGATTGCCGACTATTCTTCCGCCCATGACTATGGGTGAAGCTTTGGAAACTACTAAAATACACAGCGTAGTAGGAAGAATAAAATCAGATTTTGGTCTGATGACTCAAAGACCTTTTAGAAGTCCTCATCATACTATCTCAGATGTAGCCTTGGTTGGCGGAGGCACTTATCCGCAACCGGGAGAAATTTCTCTTTCTCATAACGGTATTTTATTTCTGGATGAACTCCCCGAATTTAAAAGAAGTGTTTTAGAAGTGATGCGTCAGCCTTTAGAAGACAGAGAAGTAACTATTTCACGAGCCAAATTTACCGTTACCTATCCGGCCAGTTTTATGCTGGTAGCCAGTATGAATCCCAGTCCAAGTGGATATTTTAATGATCCGGATTCTCCAAGAACTTCTTCCCCTGCAGAAATTCAAAGATATTTAGGGAAAATCAGTGGTCCTTTATTAGACAGAATTGATATTCATATTGAAGTGACGCCGGTTCCTTTTGAAAAATTGAGTGAAGAGCGAAGAGGAGAACCCAGCAGTAAAATCCGAGAAAGAGTTGCCAAAGCCAGAGAAATTCAAACGCAGCGGTTTAAAGATTATCAACAAATTCATCATAATGCTCAAATGGGAGTCAGGCAAATCAGAAAATATTGCCAATTAGATGAGACGAGTTTAAATCTTTTGAAAACAGCTATGGAGAGATTAAACCTTTCTGCCAGAGCCTATGACAGGATTTTAAAAGTAGCTCGAACAATTGCCGATTTAGAAGAGAAAGAAAATATTCAGGGAAGTCATATCAGTGAAGCCATTCAATACAGAAGCTTAGACAGGGACGGCTGGCTTGGGTGATTTCAACTTCTAACTTTTATTAAAATTCCTCAGACTTGTTTATATTTATAGATTAATAATCTAAGCGATTATATGATGAAAAGAATTTTATTAATCAGTCTGATACTTTTATTGGGTTGTAAAGAAAAATCGGCTACAAAAAAAGATGAATCAAAGGTTGATACTTTAAACTTTCAACTAAATGATACTCTTATCAAAGAAGAATCAACCGAAACTAAAAAATCAGCAGAAATTGTTTTTAATATTGAAAATGCAGAAAGATTAGTTAAACTTCCTTTGAGTTGTATTCAAATAGAATATCCCAATAAACTGGATCATGTCATATCTTCTTCAGCAGATTTAGAATCTCCTCAAAAACTTCATCCTGCTTTTTACGGTTGTTTTGATTGGCATTCTTCTGTGCATGCTCACTGGTCGCTTATTCGTTTATTAAAAGAATTTCCTGAATTAAGTCAGGCTGAAGAAATTAAAGAAAAACTTCTGGAAAATATTTCCAAAACAAATATAGAAAGAGAAGTAAAATATTTTAAAACTGAGGCTCATCGTAGTTCAGAGCGAACCTATGGCTGGGCCTGGTTATTAAAACTGGCTGAAGAAATTCATTTGTGGGAAGATCCTGTGGCAAAGGAACTGGAGAAAAACTTACAGCCTCTCACCAATCTGATGATTGATAATTTTAAAGAATTTCTTCCTAAACTGACAAAACCCATTCGGGTAGGAGAACATCAAAACACTGCTTTTGCTTTAAATATGCTTTTTGATTACGCCATTAGTCTGGAAGATAAAGATTTAAAAAATTTAGCAGAATTCTGGGCCAAAGCTTATTATTTATATGATAAAAATTGTCCCATTAATTATGAACCCGGAGGTTTTGATTTTTTATCTCCTTGCCTGGAAGAAGCAGAATTAATGAGTAAAATTTTGTCAGAGAAAGATTTTAAGAGCTGGTTAAAGGAATTTTTACCTTCTATCATGCAATCAGATTTTAAAATGAAAACAGGAAAAGTTTCGGACAGAGAAGATGGAAAATTGGTTCATTTAGATGGAGTAAATTTTAGCAGAGCCAGAATCTTTTATAGTTTATCCAATCGTTTTGATTATTTGAAACATCTTGACGAAATCGGAAACCGGCACTTTAATTATTCTTTTGAAGATATTTTAGAAGATGACTCATATATGGGAAGTCATTGGTTGGGAACATTTGCTTTATATGCTATAGAAAAAAAATGATAAATTTAAAAATATGGAAGCTTACGAAAATGAAAAATATAAGGGCATGGATCTTACCCCGCTATCGCCCGGAAATTATGCTTTATATATATTTCTGGCGAGTTTGCCTTTAGTGGGAATTATTCTTTTAATAGTCTGGGCATTCAGCAGTGGTGGAAATCTTCATCAAAAAAATTGGGCTAAAGGAATGCTGTTGCTGATGGTAATTGTTTATGGATTCATTATTCTAACCTTTTTTGGATTATTAAGTGTGGGTTTTTTAGGTAGATTTTTATCTGATTATTATTAAAATTCATTCTTACTTCTTAAGTTTTTTAAAATTTGAATTTCCTAATACCTTTATGGGAATAGAAATAATTTTTTCTCGATAAATTTGATAATTGCCTTATCTTTGCCTTGTAAAAAGATAGTTATGGCTTTAGATTTATTCAACCCTTTTCAGGAAATGATCTTTGATGATCATTTTTGTTTTTTATCAGGTGATTTGACCAATGAAAAAATTACTGTTTTTCCTGAATGGTTGATGGAAAAATTTGACTTTGGAAAAGAAGAAATTACACTTCTGCAAAATACTAAGGCAAAAAGTATAGCTTATAAAGATTTAAAAATTCCTTGTGCTCCTCGGGTTCAAAAGGCCTTTGAAGAAATGGATCAAGTGTTTAAACAGGCTTTTGATCAGGGTTTTGAAGCTGTAAATGAGTTGGATGAATTAATTCTTTTTCAATGGTCAGGCAGAATTGTTTATGGTCTTCTGTATCTGGAAATGATGGGAGAGTGGGAATTAAATCAACAGTTAGGTAAAAGTTTTGATCTTTCTCATAAACTGAGAGACCGGCTGGGGAAATTTCATCATATGATGCAATCTCTGATTGAACCTATTAAATTTAGTAATCATAAACCCTGGAGCATTATTGTTTTTCCGCTAAAATACTCAGCAGATATTTTAAGCTTTAGAGATGATATAATCAATCTTTCCTTTCAATTTGGTGTCAATGGTTTTGGGTTTATTGTCTGTTTTCAGGATAATGGAATTGTAAAAGAAACAGAAGCAGATTTGATTCAAAAAATGAAAGGTCATATTTTACATCCTGTTCAGTTTGAAGAACTTTATGCTCGTTTTCATTATCGTCTTGATTTATTGCAATACATTCCTCAACATAAGCTTCATCTTGAAAATGATGAGATAGAAATTGAGTCTATTCCGATTAAGCAAACCAATCCTGATCTGCCACTTTACGGGTTGTGGTCAGATGATTTCTATGCAAGATTGCTTTCTAATTACTGGATGGTATATGGAATAGAAAAAGGAGAAATTCTGCAGTTTCAAAAACCCTTTTTGAGTTATTTGGAAAATCCTTATAACAAAGAATTTATTGAACCTGAAAACATAGAATTACCTTTTTAAAATTCTTTTTGGTTAATAAATTATTCGAAATCTTAATCTGCAAAATTTTTGAGTTTTAAAACTTCTATATTGTCATTCAAAGGTTCTTTTTTTAATTTTAAAATAGTAAGTGCGAGATTATTCAAAATAAGGATTCTCATTTTCTCTTTTTGCTCTTTCTTCCATAGGTTTGATATAAAGTTCCTGCACCAGAATCATGATGATATAGGCAATGGGCGTGGCAAAAATTAATCCCCATACACCGATTAATATGAAAGCGAAAATTTGAGCCAGTATAATTAAAGCAGGGGGGATGTTGACTAATTTATTTTGAACATTGGGAGTGATAATACTGCCCTCTGTCAGTTGAATAACCAAATATAACAATCCTACAATCAAAGCCATTTTTCCACTGATCGACAAAGCTACCAACAGAGCAGGGATGGCCGAGATAATAGGTCCGAAATTGGGAATAAAGACCAATAAACCTGCTATGACCGATAAAGCCAGCCAAAAAGGTAAACCTACAATAGCCAAAGCAATAGCTGTCATGACAAAAATTAATCCCATAGCAAAGAATTTTCCGATCAGCCATTTTGTTAGTCCTGCAGCCAGTTTATCTATCAGATTGACGGCTTTGGACCTGTGTCGCGGAGGAACCAGTAAAACCACACCATCCCGGTAGACTTTTGGGGAAATGGTAAAATAAATACCAACCACTATAATGATAAAAATATCTCCAATTCCGCCAAAAGTAGTTTTAAAAAATTCAGCAATTACCTCATCAGAAGTTTCCATGGATTTTCGGTAGGATGAAAATTTCTTGCCGACATTGGTTTCACTAAAAAAACTATTGGCATTTTCTATGATTTCCGGAAAATTTTCTTGTAGTTCTTCAAATTGGCGGGCTGCAGTAGAGCCGGCCAAATAAAACAATCCGCTCATAAAAATCAAGGTGAACAGAACAGAAAAAATTAAACTTAAACCCACCGACCAATTGGTTTTGCTTTGGATAAATCTTCCCAATCCTCTGAAATAACAGGCAATTAAAACTCCTATCAGAATTAAAATAAAAACATGAATGCTGGCAATAAAAAATAAAATCAGACCGACAATCAGTGTAATTATAAATCCCGCAATCCACACTTTATCAGTAAAAGAGGGATTGTTCTGAGGATTTTGAAAGCTGTGATTCATCTTTAAAACAGTTTAAATTAAATAAGGTGAGTTTTGGTTATTTACGAATATATATAAATATCCTTATTCTTTTTATTATTTTTTAAGTAAAATAATAGTAAAAGAAGAAGTGAATGAAGCTTTATTAGAAAAGGTTTTATTAAGCTAAACTTTTTGTTCTTATAGTTAAGCAGCTATTTGAGAATCATTTAAATTTTACTTTTAAAACCGATAAATCATGGCAAAAGATCACGGAAAACAAATTAAGAATGATGAAAAATACGAGGCTCTCCGCAAAGAAGGAATGAGCAAAACAAAGGCAGCTCGAATAGCCAATACCAAAGACTCCGGAAAGAAAGGAGGGAAGGCTGAAAAATATGAAGAACGAACCAAAGAAGAGCTTTATGAGCAGGCTAAAAAAGTAGGGATTTCCGGAAGAAGTAAGATGTCTAAAGAAGAATTAATCAAGGCTTTAAGAGAGTCGTAAAATCAATCAACTAAAAAAAATCTATATGAGATCAATTTGGAATGGTTCTATCAGCTTCGGTCTGGTTTCTATACCGATAAAACTTTATTCAGGTTCAGAAGAAAATAGAGTAGATCTGAATATGCTCGACCGAAGGGATAAAGCTAATATTCGATATAAACGGGTGAATGAAAAAACCGGAGAAGAGGTGGAATGGAAAGACATAGTCAAAGGTTTTAAAAAAGAAGGACGTTATATTGTTCTTGAAGATGAAGATTTTGAAAAAGCGAATTTGAAGAAGAGTAAAACCATCGATATTCAGGAATTCATCAGTCAGGAAGAAGTAGCCGATGTATTATTTAAAAAACCTTATTTCCTCGAACCCCGGAAAGATTCGGAAAAACCCTATCAACTTTTAAGAGAAGCGCTGGAAAAGTCCAATAAATTTGGAGTGGCCACTTTTGTGATGAGACAAAAAGAACATTTGTGTCTCATAGGTCTTTATAAAAAAATCATGGTTTTATATCTGATTCGTTTTGCTCATGAAATAAGAGATCCTGAAGATTTAAAAGTTCCCGAGACCAAAGTTTCTGAAAATGAGCTAAAAATGGCTTTATCCTTAATCAAAGAATACACTACCAAATTTGATTTTGAAAAATATAAAGATGTTTATAATGATCAGCTGATGGATATTATCAATAAAAAAGCTGCCGGAGAAGAGATTACAGCCGAGGAATATACTGATGAGCCTACAGAAGCCGGCGATCTGCTCAACAAGCTCAGAGAAAGTCTGAAAAGAAAAAAAGCTTCCTGATGAGTTTAAAAGAATATGCCAGAAAGAGGAATTTTGAAGAAACTCCCGAGCCTGCCGGGAAAATAGACACTTCCGATCAACAGCGTTTTGTGGTGCAAAGACATCAGGCTACGCGTTTGCATTATGATTTGCGATTGGAACTGGAAGGGGTTTTAAAAAGCTGGGCTGTTCCCAAAGGTCCTTCTATGCAACCCAAAATAAAAAGGCTGGCTATTCAAACCGAAGATCATCCTATTGAATATTTAAGTTTTGAAGGAAGAATTCCCAAAGGAAATTATGGTGCGGGAGAAATGATTATCTGGGATCATGGAACTTTTAAAGCGGCCAAAGAAAATGACAAATCCCTTGTTGAACAATGGAAAAAAGGAAGTCTGAAACTGATTTTCGAAGGGGAAAAACTCAAGGGAGAATTTGCTCTGGTCCGCACTTCCGGAGGGGAGAATAAAAATCAGTGGTTATTAATCAAAAAAAAAGATGTTTTTTCTACTGAGGAAGATTATGATGCTGAAGATTTTGCTCAAAAACCGGCAAAACATCCCAAACTTAGGAATTTGACTTCTGAGGTTGATCTTGAGTTGCTCAAACCTATGCTGGCTTCTCCAAAAGAAAAAATCTTTAATGATCCGGACTGGATTTTTGAAACCAAATGGGATGGCTACCGGATGTTGTCTTTTATTCAAAATGGGGAAGTAAAATGCTATTCCAGAAACGGACATTCTTTCACCAAAAAATTTTCAAAAATTGCCGAAGCTTTAGAAGGAATTCCTTTTGATGCGATTTTGGATGGAGAAGTGGTGGCTCTCGATAAAAAAGGATTACCCAATTTTCAGGCCTTGCAGAATTATCCTGAAAATAATTGGGAAAATTTAAATTATTTCGTTTTTGATCTTCTTTATCTCAATGGTCATCCTACCATTGATTTGCCTTTAACCGACAGGAAAAGTCTGATTCCGGAAGTGATTGAAGGTTGTGAAAATGTCTATTATTGTGAAGATGTGCGCGGGATGGGAATTTCTTTTTTCAGAAAATCTATTGATGCGGGAATGGAAGGAGTGATTGCTAAAAAAGCAGATTCGCGTTACATCCCCGGATACCGCACAACCAACTGGCTAAAAATAAAAGCAGAAGAAAGTCAGGAAGTTCTCATTTGCGGATATACAGATTCTGATGCAGGAAATTTATTTGCCTCTTTGATTTTAGGAGTTAATCAGCAGGATAAATTGGTGTATGTTGGAAATGTAGGAACGGGTTTTTCAACCAAGGATAAAAAAGAGCTTTTAAAAAAGTTTAAAAAATTCAAAAGAAAAACCAGTCCTTTTGATGAAAAAATTAATTTAAAAGGAAGAACGCCCAATTGGCTGACTCCGAAATTGATTGCTGAGGTTAAGTTTACCGAATGGACAAAAACGGGAAAATTAAGGCATCCTTCTTTTAAGGCTTTGAGAGAAGATAAAGATTCAACAGAAATAAAAAGACAAAAACCTTTGGAGGAAAAGGTTGAGGAAAAAACACCTCCGGCAGAAACTTCTTCCGGTATGACTTCCGGCACCACTTTGGAAATAGAAGGAAATGCAGTTCCTTTTAGCAATTTAGAAAAGATTTACTGGCCCAAAAGCGGATTAAAAAAATATGATTTAATAGATTATTACCTTCATATTTCTGAAATTATTTTGCCTTATCTGATAGATCGGCCTCAGAATTTACACCGACATCCCAACGGAATCAAAGGTCAGAGTTTTTATCAAAAAGATATGGATGAGAAAACTCTCAAGCCCTGGATGCAGACACATAAAATTTTTTCAAGTTCCAATCAGGAAGAGTTAACCTATCTGCTTTGTCAGAATGAAGCAACTTTACTTTATATGGCGAGGTAATTGAAACCGCTCAGGCCACTCATGCTGTTTTAGAGGAATTTGGCATTCAAAGTTTTTGTAAAACTTCAGGATCAACGGGCATGCATGTTTTTTTGCCATTGAAGGCACAGTATTCTTATGAGGAAGCCAGAGATTTTACCAAGCTGATTTGCATTCATATACAACAAAAAATTCCCGAGCTTACCACTTTAGAACGAACCAAAAGCAAGAGAGGCGGAAAGATTTATTTAGATTATTTACAAAACCGTAAAGGTCAGACCATAGCTACTCCCTATTGTGTTCGACCGAAAGAGGGAGCGCCTGTATCTGCTCCTCTGGAATGGAAAGAAGTAAAAAAAGGATTGAAGATTCAGGATTTTCACATTAAAAACATGCCCAAAAGAATAAAAGAAAAGGGAGATTTATTCAATGGAATGTTGAATGCTTCTATTGATATGTTTGAAGTTCTGGAGCGGATGAATGGGTGAATCAGAAAAGAGTAGTCCAAAAAGCGAATTCTTTATTTATAAAATAAATTGTGAATATTTCTAACAATAAAAATGACTTCAAGTTTGTAAAATGATTTTCTTATCCCAAAACGACAAACTTTAAAATCATCATTAAAGAAGCTGTGATTAAAGAAATACCTATTAATTTTTCAAGAAAAGACTCATTAAGATGAGCATTTACTTTATACCCGATTATAGCACCTAAAGTAAAACCCAACACCACAGGCCAGGCTTTTTCCAATAAGATATGACCTTGTAAAGTATGCATAACAGAACCGGTTATGCTTGTGATAACAATCATAAACAACGCTGTGGCTGCAGCAATTTTCACCGGAATCTTAAAAACCTTCAGCATAATAGGAGTTTTCATAAATCCTCCGCCGACCCCAAAAATCCCGGCTAAAGCACCTGAAACCAATCCAAAAAAAAGCGCCATAAATAAGCTTACTCTGTAGGCTGCAAAATTGACGGGATTTTTAATAACAAAAGCCGGTTTGGTTTTATTTAATTTATAAAAAAATCCTTCTCTTCTATCTTTATCCGGATTCTTCTTTATAAAGAAAGTGCTGCCTAAAAATAAGATCATCAGAGCAAAGAAAATTTCTAAAATCAGTAATTTTCCGGTTGCAGAAAAATAAGTGAGAATAAGACTTCCTAAAATAACACCTGCAATGGTTGGGATTTCCAGGAGAATCCCCATTTTAAAATCGACCTGACTTTTTTTTCTGTTCAGATAAGTAGAAATTATAGAAGAAGGAACTAAAGAAATCATAGCAGTTCCGGCGGCAACATCCAAACTATAACCAAAAACAGAAACTAAAATAGGAACCATAAAAATTCCTCCTCCAAATCCTACAATAGATCCGTAAAGACTGATTAATAAACCAATTAAAATCAATAAAGGAATAAGTGCATCTATAGCCATAGAAAAATAAACTCAGTAAAAAAATTACTGTTCGTTTTACAAAGGTAAAAAAATGAAAGCGATGGCAGGAGTTTCTGCCCATTTTCGATTTTTTAAATAGTTGAGGAGATTATTTTTAAATGGATTGCGTCAGTTTATCCAAAGCATATCTTATCATATTATCTATACTGACAGAAGGATCTTGACTAAAAACTCCGGCAGCGCGATTGGCTACAATACAATTTAGCGAAAGAGCCTGATGTCCCAGCATTTTTGCAAGACCATAAATGCCTGAAGTCTCCATTTCAAAATTGGATATTCTATAAGATTGAAAAGAGAATTCAGCCAGTAAACCTTGAATGTCTTCAGGATTTGGAGCCAGTCTTAAAAATCTTCCCTGAGGCCCATAAAATCCGGAGGCTGTTGCGGTAATTCCTATGGATGTTTTTTCTGAAGTTAATTTTTCAAGCAATTCTCCGGAGCCTTTTACCACATAAGGTTTCGCTTTATTAGGATCCCAGTTTGAAAATTGCATAAAAGCCTCTTCCAATTCCTTCTCCCGAAATTGTTCTGAGTTTTCATAAAAATGAAGCAGTCCGTCAAAACCTAAACCATGAGAAGAAAGCACTAAAGAATCAACTGCAATATCGGCATGTAAAGCGCCTGAAGTTCCTAATCGGACAAATTGCAGGGGTCTGTGTGCAGCTAAAGGTTTTCCGGTCTGCAAATCAAGATTAGCCAGGGCATCCAGCTCACTTAAAACAATATCTATATTATCTGTTCCCATTCCGGTGGAAATGACTGTCATTCTTTTTCCTTTGTAGCTTCCGGTATGAGTGACAATCTCTCTTTTTCTGGTTTTAAATTCTATCTCATCAAAATATTGTGAAACTTTTTCTACCCGGTCCGGATCTCCAACAAGAATGATCAAATCTGCTAATTGTTCGGGTACAATATTACAGTGATAAATACTTCCATCGGGATTTAAAATTAGTTCTGAGGAGGTCATAACTTCAAAAATTTTTCAAATGAATAAACAAAAATAAAAATAGTTTTTATCTGCAAGCTTGTATTTAGGTGAATTTAAAGAGGATTAAAAGAAGTTGAATAAAAAATCATCCTTAAAAATTCTTCAATTCAAAATACTTACCTTTATCCCTTCAAAATTGAGATTTATGAAAGTAAATGAAAAACTGGCTGCCTTACGGGCAGAAATGAAAAAAAATCATATTGATGTATTTATAGTATTTTCCGCTGATCCGCATATGAGTGAATATTTACCCCAGGCCTGGCGGGAGAGAGAGTGGTTATCAGGTTTTTCAGGTTCTTACGGATTTTTAGTAGTTACAGAAGATAAATCCGGTTTATGGACAGACGGCCGATATTTTACCCAGGCTAAACAACAGCTGCAAGGAACGGAAATTATAATGTTTAAAGATAAAGTAGTAGATGCAGTTGATTATATTGACTGGATCATTTCAGTTACTTCCAAAAATGCAAAAACAGCTGTAAATGCTTTAGCTACTTCTCATGATACCTGGGAAAATCTGAAAGAAAAACTGAATAAGCACAATAGACAACTTGTAAATGATCCGCTGCTGGCCAGAGTCTGGACCAATAGAAAATCAGAAGGTTTAAATCCGGTTTTTGTTCAACCCATTGCTCGCGCCGGAAAATCTGTATTGGAAAAACTTGGCGACATCCGAAAAGAAATGAAAAATTTAGATGCAGATATTCATATTGTTTCCGGTTTAGACGATGTAGCATGGACTTTAAATTTAAGAGGAAGCGATGTGCCATGTAATCCTGTTTTCTTAAGCTATTTAGTGATTACTCCAAAAAAAGCCATTCTTTTTGTAAACACTAAAAAACTCACTGTAGAAGCAGCTTATTTAATGCAGGATTCTAATGTGGAAACAAGAGCTTATGAATCTTTTTTCGATTATCTAAAAACGCTTGAAAAAGAGAAAATTCTTTTATCCAATAATACCAATCAGGCTATTTTTGAAACAGTACAAGATAAAAATGAAATAATATTAGCGCCTGTTCCCGGAAATCTGATGAAAGCCATTAAAAACAAAACCGAACTTCAGGGTTTTGAAACAGCCATGGTAAAAGACGGAGTAGCTATGGTGAGATTTCTTCACTGGTTGACACATCGTGTGGGAAAAGAAAAAATGACCGAATATAGTATTGCGCAAAAATTATTGGAATTCAGAAAAGAACAAGAAAATTTTGTTGGAGTTAGTTTTGACAGTATTGTTGGTTATAAAGGAAATGCTGCTATTATTCATTATTCGCCTCCAAAGAATCACAGTGCAGAAGTTCATGCTGAAGGAAGTGTTTTAATTGATTCAGGAGGTCAGTATTTAGAAGGAACAACAGATATTACAAGAACAATTCCTTTAGGGAAAATAAGTGAAGAATTTAAAAGAGATTATACCACTGTTCTCAAAGCGCATATTCATTTAGCGATGGCAAAATTTCCAAAAGGAACAAGAGGCGATCAATTGGATGTTTTAGCAAGACTACCACTTTGGAAACAAGCAAAAGATTTTAATCATGGAACAGGACACGGAGTAGGAAGTTTTTTAAATGTTCACGAAGGTCCTCAAAATATCAGAAAAGATTATAATCCTTTCAGTTTGCAGCCTGGGATGGTATTGTCTAATGAACCCGGATATTATGTGGTTGGAAAATACGGAATACGGCATGAGAATTTAATGCTGGTAAAAGAATTTACCGAATCTGAATGGAATGATTTTTATCAATTTGAAATTCTGACTTACTGTCCATTCTATAAAGAAGCTATTATTAAAGAAATGCTCACTTCAGAAGAAATAAAATGGATAAATGACTATCATAAAACTTGTGAAAGAAAACTCAGTCATTTAATTGAACCTGAGATAAAAAACTGGTTTTTCAAAATGGTTGCTCCGCTATAAGAATAAAAAGGAAATTGCATAAAAACAGATCTTCTTAATGGTTTCATTATGAAAAAACTGGTCTTTCAAGGGAGTCTTTCCTAAAGAATAGACTTAAAGTTCATTGATAACCGAATATTGTCATACCACAAAATGAATCTTTAGTTGAATTTAAGTTTTCTCTAAACCATTTTTCAGTTTTCAAAAATTGATTGAAGGGCAGGAGATTTTTCTTAGAGTAGATTTATCATAAAAAAACCGTCTCATCTGAAGAAATGAGACGGTTTTTAAGTTTAAGAAATAACTAATTAATTTTTATTACTTCTTAATTATTCTAAAGGACTTTTGTGAGCCACTCAACTGAATATTCATTAAGTAAACTCCAGACTGAAGTCCTTCTGCATCTACTTGTACTTCTGTAGTATTTGGCTTGGCTTCAAAAACTTTCTGACCTAATAGGTTGAAAATTTCTATGCTTTCTATCGGAGTTCCTGCCTTTAAGGTTAATAAATCTTCAACAGGGTTCGGATAGAAAGTGAAATCAGCAAATACCTGTTTGTCAACAGACATTTCTTCAGTGGTAAAGTTTTCCACTTCACTCCACTGACTCATATAAGTTTGTCCGCAAATGGAACGAACATATACCTCAAACTCTGTATCTTCCTCAAGATCTGTAAGATCAGCCTCGGGTGTGTTAACAATCAAGGATTCTTCTGCATTATCAGGGTCAAAGCCCGGCTCTCCGTAAACAACTTCCCATTGAGAAGCGCTTCCGTTTGCTGTCCAGGTAACCAGGGCAGAATTATGAGTAAGATCTTCTACAGTTACATCAGAAGGAGGTAGGCAAATGGGAGCTTCATCCATTTGTACTTCAATACAGAAAAGACCCTCTGTATTATTAAATCCTCCTACTTTAACATAGTAAGTATCACCCGGAGTTAAATCTTCTAACAGAAGAGTTCCATCGGAAGATGCATTGGCACAACCAATTTCTTCTCCCAGAGTATTCATGTCTTCACAATCAGCAGGGGCTTCAAAAGCTACAATTTCAGTTAAGAAATCAGTTGAATTGAAGTTTGTACTGACTACAGCTTCCACATCTGTAGCAACAAAAGTAAACCAGACAGTATTCTTTCCTCTATAGTCGTTGAGACAAGATCCAATAGGTTCGTTCAACTCTTCAAAGGCTGCTACGTTTGTGTAAGGACCTCCAACACAACCTGTATTTGGAGTCAGCTCAATGGCATCACACAGACGGGTGTTTTCAGGAGGAGTGATATTAGTTGTAAAGGTTGACGGACCAATCACAACACTGTTTTCATCCTCACAGATAGTCTGAACATATACATCATAAGTAGTATCATCATCAAGATCGGTCAGGTTTACAGAAGGAGTTCCATCTACTTGCACTTCTGTTCCTTCAGTTTCAGGATCAAATCCTGTCTCTCCATAAGTGACTACCCATGAAGTTTCATCATTGGCTTGCCAGCTAACTTCTGCTGATACATCAGTAATGTAATTTACTTCCACACCTGTTGGAGGGAAACAATCTACATCAACAATCAATACCATATAATCCTCAGTTTCTGAAAAACCTGTTGTAATATTACAAGGATCTAATTCATCACCATCTTTATTATAGGCATACTGAACTCTTAGCCTGTGTAAACCTACCTGAGCTGAGGCTGTAAATGCAGGGAAATCAACTGTTGAATTTGGAGTAATAGTGCTGGGGATAGAAGCGACTTTTTCATCTTCGCTGAAGAATCCATCATCGTTATAATCAATCCAAATAGCTGCACCATGACTTCCTGAACCGGTTCCACTGGTTAAGGAAGCTACATAATCCACTCCGGGAATTAATTGAATAGGTCCTAAATGGGTATAATCACTATAACCATTAACTCCTTCTGAAGGAGCAGAATCGTTATCCAAATTAGCTAAAGTGAAATTCACTATTTCATCAGCGTTATTATTTGAGCCTACCGGAGTACAGTAGCATTCAACTCCCGGTTTAAGAGTTACCTGAATAATATCAGAATAAGCTGAATCTTCCTCATTACAAGTAAGTGCATATCTGAAATCAGTATCCTCAAACACCCCTTCTGCAATAGTGAAAGAAGCAAAGCCTGAATCACTAATGTCAGTCCAATCATCTTCACCAGCCGGAGAAGATTGCCAGCGTCTGTTCAAATTATTTGCTGCTCCGGTAGCATCCGAAACCGCAACTGTGAAAGGATTTCCTGCACAAACTTCTATTTCAGTCTCATCAGGTGTTCCTGCTGTAGGCATACCTTCGCAATCTTCTAAAGGCAATACTTCAAAAGTATAATCTTCAAATTCTCTTGAACCCGATTCACAAGGGCTGTTAGGTCCTGTTGCAGGAGTCCAGCTGATTCCAATACGCATTCTTGTATTTCCTAATTCTGCAGATTCAGGAACTGTAAAACTTCCCGATTCAGAAGAGCTATAAGCAGAAGTCTGATACACAATTTCATCATCAGTAAACTGTCCATCCTGATTCCAGTCCACCCAGATTTTTGTTCCAAAAGTACCTCCTTCGTAATCTGCTTCAAAAGAAACAGGCAAGGTTCTTACCTGAGAAACTGTATGGGTTTCTGTGAAATCACCATAACCATTAGGAGAATGGCCTGAATTCAGGTTTTCAATATTTACTTCACCACCTGTAGTAATGAAATTATTGATATAATAACTGGAACTGGTTCCGCCCGGAGTACAATAACATTCATTAGCGGGCTTTAAAGAAACTGTTACTACTTCAGAAATGTCTGTTTCATCTTCATTACAAGTAACAACAAATCTAAAGTCAGTATCTTCAGTAATTCCTGTATTAAAATTCAAAGTAGTAGAATGTGCGTTTTCAATATCCGTCCATTCATCCTCTCCTGCAGGCGAAGATTGCCATTGACGTACCAATCCGTTTGCCGGTTCAGAAGCGTCTGTAATAGAAACAGTGAAAGCAGTATCTGCACAAACTTCAAAATCATCTTCTATATTTCCTGCAGTTACAGGACCTTCACAGTCTTCTAATTCGATAATTTCTATGGTATAATCTTCTGTTTCACCATAAGATAATTGATTGCAAGGGGTTTGTCCGGTATAATTTCTTATACGCATTCTTACTTTACCATAGGGTGCATCGTCAGGGACTGTAATCGTTCCTGTATAAGTATTCAAATTACTGGTACTTCCTGAAGAGGTGTCATAAACAAGTTCGCCACTATCTTCAAAAGAACCATTCTGATTCCAGTCTATCCAGATTTTCAAACCCGGGCTTGCGCCATTTTGAGATTGAACTTCAAAATCAAAATCCTGTCCAGGCTCAACTATTAAACTATGAGTTTCTGAGAAATCTCCGTATCCGCCGGAAGAAAATCCGGTGTTTGTATTGGAAATATCTACTATACCATTATTTGTTGTAACATTTTGGATCCAGTATAGATCACTGTTAGTTGGAGCAGGAGGGGTGCAATAACATTCGTTTGCTGCCTTTAAACTGACTTCAATTACATCAGAATATGCGGTGTCTTCCTCATTACAAGTCAGGGCATATCTGAAATCAGTAGCTTCGGTAATACCATTTTGAATGTTGAAACTTGCAGCGCTTGAACCTCCAATGTCAGTCCACTGATCTTCTCCGGCCGGAGAAGACTGCCAGCGTCTAAAAAGGTTGTTAGCAGCTCCGGTAGCATCCGATACGGAAACTGTAAAGGCTGTTCCGGCACAAACTTCCATTTCAGTTTCATCAGGTGTTCCGGCAGTTGGCATACCTTCACAATCATTTAATGAAATAATCTCAAAAGTATAATCTTCAAATTCTCCATAAGTAAAACCGGTTTCACAAGGGTTGATATCTCCACTTGTACTTAACCAATGGCTCACAATTCTCATACGGGTTTGACCAGGATCTACATCTTCAGGAACTGTAAAACTTCCCGAGTGAGAGCTGGAATAGCCGGAAGATTGGTAAACTACCTCATCAGAAGAGAAATGTCCGTCCTGGTTCCAGTCAACCCAGATTCTGAATCCGGCAGTACCTCCTTCAATATCTACTTCAAATGAAACTTCACCTGTGTTTTCCTGAGAAAGAACCATATCGGTGAAATCTCCATAACCTCCGGTTGAAAAGCCCGAGTTTAAATTAGAAATATTATCTATTGCATCAGTGGTAGAAAAGTTATTAATAAATCTGCTGGAATTTGTTCCTTCAGGAGTACAATAACACTCACTAGCAGGATTTAAAGTTACCTGAATGACATCAGAATAAACGGTTTCATCGGAAAATTCGCAATAGACTTTATAGCGATAATCCATATTGGAAGAAATTCCATTTGTTATCTCATATTCAGGTGTGCTGGCATCTGTAATATCATTCCAGTTTTCCTGACCAGCAGGAGAGGATTGCCAGATTCTTGACAAACCATTAGCCGGACTTGAAGGGTTTTCTGTTATTAATGTAAAAGGATTCCCTCCACAAATTTGCATTTCAGTATCAACGGTTCCCGCTGTTGGAATACCTTCACAATCATCTAAAGGTATAACTTCAAAAGTATAATCTTCAAATTCTCTTGAACCTACTTCACAAGGAGTAGCAGGTCCTGAATTTGGTGTTATACTGATTCCAATACGCATTCTCGTGGTTCCTGAAGCCGCTGTTTCGGGTACTTCAAAACTACCTGAGGCTGATGCGCTATAGGAAGAAGTTTGATAAACAATTTCATCATCACTAAACTGTCCATCCTGATTCCAATCCACCCAGATTTTGGTTCCATAGGTTCCACCTGAATAACTTGCCTCAAAACTTACTGACTGGGTAGGATTCTGAGAAACTGAATGTGTTTCAGTGAAATCTCCATATCCTCCCTCAGAGTATCCTGAATTAAGGTTTTCGATATTATCAATACCTCCAGTAGTAGAGAAGTTGTTGATATAATAATTGGAGTTTGTTCCTCCGGGAGTACAATAACATTCATTAGCAGGTTTTAGATCTACTTCTATTATGTCAGAATAATCAGTTTCATCAGAAAATTCACATGACACCTTAAATCTAAAATCAGTAGGTTCTGTAATTCCTTCAGATACATTATAAATATAATAATCAGCATCTGAAATATCGGTCCAGTTTTCTTCACCGGCGGGTGAAGATTGCCAAACTCTTTCTAATCCATTAGCAGATGCTGTTGCTCCCTCTACAGATATGATAAAAGGACTGGAAGGACAAACCATCAACTCACTTTCTTCTACTGTTCCTGCAGTCACACTGCCTTCGCAATCATCTAAAGCAATAAAATCTACTAAATAATCTTCAGTTTCTGAATAAGTAGTAGGAGAGGAACAAGGATTTAAATTATCACCATCCTGGTTATAGGTATATTGAACTCTTAACCGATGGATTCCGGGATGGTTAGATACTGTAAATGCAGGGAAGTCAACAGTCGTGTTTGCTGTGATATCTGAAACAAAAGCGACCATTTCATCCTCTTCAAATATTCCGTTATCATTTAAGTCAATCCAAATAGCTGCTCCATGACTTCCTGAGCCGGTTCCGCTGGTTAGAGAGGCAGTATATGTTTCTCCAATTTCAAGTTCGGTTGGAGCAACTGTTTCAGTATAATCCATATATCCGTTTTCTCCTTCGGATGGGCCGGAATCATTATTTATAGTTCCTAAAGTGAAATTTCTAATTTCATCACCGTTATTTCCCGCTCCGGTTGGGATACAGTAACATTCAAGAGCGGGTTTTAAAGAAACTTCAATAATATCAGAATAAACTGTATCTCCATCACCACAGGTTAATGCGTATCTAAAATCAGTTGGTTCAAAAATGCCTTCTGTAATAATGTAATTGGAAGATTCAGCTCCTTGGATATCCGTCCAGTTTTCTTCTCCTGCTGGGGAAGATTGCCAAATTCTAACAAGATTATTGGCTAATCCGGAGGCTCCTTCTACAGCAATTTCAAACTCTGAACCAGCACAAACACTAAATTCTGAATTCTCAACAGTACCCGCAACTGGTGTGCCTTCACAATCAGGCAATAATTCACCATAAAAAATGATTTGAGCAGCTGTATTTGTGGTGTTGCTTGCAGTAGGCGGATTGCTCGGGTCGGGATTGGTAGAATCATTATAATAATAAATCGCTTTACTACCTGAGGAGGGTTCTAAAATATATCCCGCCCAGCTTGGATTACTTCCCCATCCGGGAGTATTTTCATCTACAGCTACAACTATATTACTTTCTCCATCCCAGTCAAATGAGGTGTCTAAAGTTATTTCCAGCCATTCGTCTGCAGTAGTGCTGGAAGAAATTTCACCATTGAATACTTCTGTTAATTCATCAACAGCAATCCAGTCTGTATTGCTGTTAAAGCCTTCTTTGTCAGTATGTCCAATATATACTACCCAATCCTTCCAATCTGAAGTAGGAACGGAAGATTTAGGTTTATATTTTATTTTGCTAATACTTCCGGCTATTGCGTTGTGATTTTGCATTTCTTCAGCTGTATAAATAGCTTGAGAATAAGAATAATTATATAAATAATAATTCGGCACATAACTGCTTGTTGTCGATCCTTCTCCTAATTGTATGGAATGTTGCGCCTGTAAAGGACGTATTCCAAATGTCAGAAGGAAAACTGACAAAAAGAGAGTGTAAAATAGCCTGCGCCTTCTGGCAGCAGGAAAAGAGTAAAAAGTTCTCATAAGGTTTTAAAAAGGTTTTGGTTATTTTTAATGGTTAAACTTATAATCAGATCTTAATCTGAAAAATTTCACCCAAAACTATGAAAAAATTTATATAAATTAAAAGCCTTCTCCTAATAAAATTGCAGAATTAGTAGGTTTATTAAATCTTTAAGTTATTTTAAGATGAGTTTGCATTTGATTGTTGAAACAGGCTTTGAAGTAGGAAAAGCTATACCAAATGGAAAAAGAATGTTTATTAAAAAAGCCGTTCTATCCAAAAGATAAAACGGCTTTTCAACGCACTAATATTACTAAGATTAGGTTTATCGAAAACGGTTCACAGATTTTACAAGATCTTCGTCCTTTTTAATGGCTCTTCCTGCCAATCTTAAAAAAACGATAGAAATAATAGGGAACAAGATCCCAATGCCTTTCTCAGAAAACAATAACTGAATATTGAATTCTCCAGGCAAGTTTAGGAACCAATAAACGAAAAATCCCAGCAAAACTAAATTCAAAAAGATATTTATTCTTACTAACCGAATCTGCAAAATTCGATCTTTATATAAGAATATTATAATCATCGCGAATACCGCTAAACCTAAATATAAAAAGGAAATAGCCCTTTCATCATATTCCAAAAGCAATTCTTTTCGGCCAAAATCCCATTCAGGAATGAGAATAGAAGCTATTCCATAGACTAAAGCCGTGATGAATAAGTAAATTGATTGTATTCGCTGAATCATTTGTTCAAAAATTCTATGCAAAAATAATAGAAACTTTGTGAAAGAAAAGTCTTTTTACAAAATAAAGTTGTATTATTGCAATCACAAATCAAAACAGTCACTTGTTTAGTTACTTTAAGGAATGCTTCTTTATTCCTTGTTTTCTAAATAATAAAATACGAAACACAATAAAACAAAAACCTTTGTTTTTCAGAATATTTACCCCAATACTTAAACTTGCATGTTAGAAATTTCAGAACTAAAAGCTAAAAAACTTCCTGAGCTTCAGGAGATTGCTAAATCTTTGAATGTTCCTAAGGTTAGAAGTTTTCGAAAACTGGACCTGATCTATCAAATTTTAGATTATCAGGCGGCTAATCCTAAAAAAACTAAAGAAGCTTTGGCTGATACTCCACTGGCTGACACTGATGAGAAGAAAGATAAAAGTCAACCCAAAAGCAGACCTCAGTCCCGCAAACCAAAAGCTCCTCGTGAAAGAAAATCTTCAAAACCCGAAAGAAGACAAAGCCAAAGAAGCAGATCCCAGGATAAACAAAAATCTAAAAAAGAAGATTCTGCATCTAAACAGGAACAAAATTCCAAACCGGCTTCTGCCGCACCGGCCGCTAAAAGCAAACCGGCAGATCATAAAGAACAAAATCAAAAAGGAGGAAAACAACCTCAGCATAAAAATCAGCAGCATCAAAAGAAAAATGATCAGAAGAAAAATGATCATCGAGATAATCAAAATCGATATCGTCAGCCTGATTATGAATTTGACGCCATTATAGAAAGCGAAGGGGTGTTGGATATTATGCAGGATGGTTATGGTTTCTTACGTTCTTCAGATTATAATTACATTTCTTCTCCGGATGATATTTATGTGTCTCAGTCTCAAATCAGGTTATTCGGATTAAAAACCGGAGATACAGTTTTAGGAGAAGTACGCCCGCCTAAAGAAGGAGAAAAATATTTTCCTCTGATTAAAATTACCAAAATCAATGGACTGGATCCAAAAGCAGTTCGTGATCGGGTTTCTTTTGAACATCTGACACCGCTTTTCCCGCAGGAAAGATTTAAAATAGCTGAGAGAAACAGTACACTTTCCACCAGAATTATGGATTTATTTGCCCCGATTGGAAAAGGTCAGAGAGGAATGATTGTTTCTCAGCCTAAGACGGGAAAAACCATGTTGCTTAAAGATATTGCAAATGCGATTGCAGCCAATCATCCGGAAGTTTATCAAATTGTTTTACTCATTGATGAGCGACCTGAAGAGGTTACAGACATGATGAGAAACGTTAAAGGTGAAGTGGTTGCTTCTACTTTTGATAAAGAAGCCAGAGATCATGTAAGAGTAGCAGATATTGTTTTAAGTAAAGCCAAAAGATTAGTAGAATGCGGACATGATGTTGTCATTTTATTAGATTCTATTACAAGACTGGCCAGAGCTTATAATACCGTTCAGCCTGCCAGCGGAAAAGTTTTGAGCGGAGGGGTGGATGCCAATGCCTTGCATAAACCTAAACGTTTCTTTGGAGCAGCCCGTAAAATTGAAGATGGAGGTTCTTTAACTATCATCGCGACTGCTCTGGTCGATACAGGTTCAAGAATGGATGAAGTGATTTTTGAAGAATTTAAAGGAACCGGAAATATGGAGCTGATGCTGGATAGAAATATTGCCAACAGACGAATTTTCCCCGCTGTTGATCTGATGAAATCCAGTACCCGTAGAGATGATTTATTGCTTGATGAAAATACAATCTCCAGAATGTGGGTGTTGAGAAATTATCTGGCTGATATGAACCCTGTGGAAGCTATGGAATTTATAAGAGATAAAGTTTCTCAAACCATAAATAACGAGGAATTTTTACTGTCGATGAGTAAGTAAAAAATCAAAAACAAATAAAAAACCGCAAACATTTGAAAGAGTGCTTGCGGTTTTTGCTTTTTAGAATAATCCCGGAATGTTTGGCATTCCTTCACGAGCTACTTTAGCCAGTTCTTCTTCATGCATATCCGATGCTTTTTGAATGGCTTTATTTAAAGTAAGAACTAAATAATCTTCCAGTTGCTCTTTATCCTGTAATAACTCTTCAGCTACTTCTACATTTTTAATTTCTCTGTTGGCAGAAATAGTGATTTCAAGTAAACCATCACTTGATTTTTCTTTTAAATAAACATTGTCCAACTGTTTTTTGGTCGCTTCAACTTTTGCCTGGGTTTCCTGAAGTTTACCCATCATTCCCATTAAATCCATAATTACTGTATTTGTTTCAAACAAAAATAAGGAAAATCAATTTTAAAGAATGAGATTTTATACATTGAATCTTTAAAGTTTATAAATTAGCCGCATAATCTGCTAAATTAAATTCATCTGATTTGGATAAAAAAAATCTTCCCCCTCAGGCTAAAAAAGAACCTGTTCAATTAGAAATTCATGGTGATGTACGAACGGATAATTATTTCTGGATGAATCAAAGAGATCATCCTGAGGTGATTCAATATCTGCAAGAGGAAAATAATTATTTTCAGGAAATGACCCGTTCAACAACGGAGTTTCAAGAAGATCTATTTGAGGAAATGAAATCGAGAATCAAATTAAAAGATGAATCGGTTCCTTATTTTTTGAATGGATACTGGTATTATGTGCGATTTGAGGAAAAAGCAAATTATCCGATTTACTGCAGAAAGAAAGAGAATTTAGAAGCTAAGGAAGAAATTCTTTTTAATGTAAATGAAATGGCCAAAGGTTATGAGTTTTATCAAATAGCAGGAATAGCCATCAGTCCAGACAATAAATGGGCAGCTTTTGGAAGAGACACACTCGGAAGAAGACAATACCGGATTCAGTTTAAAAATTTAGAAACCGGAGAAATTCTTCCTGCAAAAATTGAAAATGCTTCCGGAAGTATGACCTGGGCCGATGATGAAACTTTATTTTATGTTCAGAAAGACCCCGAAACTCTAAGACCTAATAAAGTTTTTAAACATTCTTTAAAGAAATCTGTTTCTGAAGATGTTTTGATTTTTCATGAAAAAGATGAAGCTTTTCACCTCAATCTTCAAAAATCCAAATCAAAGAAATATATTTTTATTTCTGCTCACAGTAGTATGAGTGATGAATACTGGTTTTTGGAAACCCGAAATCACAATGAAAATTTTAAGCTTTTTCAAGTAAGACAACCACAGTTAGAATATGGTATTGAACATTATGAAGATGATTTTTATATTCTAACAAATATAAATTCAGCTAAAAATTTTAAGCTGATGAAAACTCCCATCCAACAAACTTCTTTAAAAAATTGGAAAGAAGTAATTCCTCATCGGGAAAATGTGTTGTTGGAGCAGATGGATGTTTTTAAAGAATGTATGGTTTTAACCGAAAGAACCACCGGATTGACAAAAATCCGAATCAGAAGCTGGGATGGAAAACAAGATTATTTTATTCCTTTTGAGAGTCAAACCTACACTGCTGCTGTTGGCAATAATCCTGAATTTGATTCTTCTTTTATCAGATATGTTTTTGAAGGCCTTGCCACACCCACTCAAGTAATCGATTTTAATCTTCACACCCGCGAAGCTGTGGTGGTTAAACAACAAGAAATCTTAGATCCCAAATTTGATCCGCAAAATTATTTTGAACAACGGTTATGGGCAAAATCAGAGGATGGAACAAGAATTCCTATTTCTATGGTTTATAAAAAAGGAATACAACTCGATGGGAAAAATCCTTTGCTTTTATATGCTTATGGCAGCTATGGAATTACGATTGATCCTTCATTTTCGAGCAATCGGTTAAGTTTACTTGACAGAGGATTTATTTTTGCCATCGCTCATGTCAGAGGTGGAGAGTATTTAGGCCGAAGCTGGTATGATTCGGGAAAATTAGAATATAAAATAAATTCTTTTAAAGATTTTATAGCTTGCAGTAAATACCTGATTAAACAAAAATATACTTCTGCTGAGCATTTGTATGCTATGGGAGGATCTGCAGGAGGTATGTTGATGGGAGGTGTTTTAAATATGGCGCCTCAGCTGTATAATGGAGTAGTGGTTTCTGTTCCTTTTGTGGATGTTTTGACAACCATGCTGGATGAAAGTTTACCATTAACTGTTGGAGAATATGAAGAATGGGGAAATCCAAAAGAAAAATCGGCTTATGAAAATATGAAAGAATATTCTCCTTATGATAATGTAAAAGCTCAGGATTATCCTAATATTTTGGTCACAACAGGTTATCATGACTCACAGGTTCAGTATTGGGAACCGGCAAAATGGGTAGCCAAACTGCGTGAATTGAAAACTGATCAGAATAAACTTTTTTTTCATACCAATATGAAAGCCGGACATAGTGGAGCTTCCGGAAGATTTGAAGCACTTAAGGAGTTGGCTGAAGAATATACTTTTTTATTGAGTTTAGAAGATGGTGAAAATTTAGAAGAAAGTTGAAAGAAAATTATTTAAATCAAAAAAGCTAAGATAATTCTCCATCATCTTAGCTTTAATAGAAATATCAGAAAGAAATTTAATTGAGAACTTCTACAATATTTAATTTTTCATCCATAACATAAGTAATGGGGTCTCCCGTAGCGATTTCTCGTTTCAGAATTTCTTCAGGAGAGAGATTTTCCAGATGCATCACCAAAGCTCTTAAACTATTTCCATGAGCTACTATAATCACATTTTTTCCTTGCTCCAGCTCAGGTTTAATTTTGTTTTCATAATATGGAATAACCCTGTCACAAGTATCTTTTAAACTTTCACCTCCCGGAGGAGCTACATCATAAGAACGTCTCCAGATATGGACTTGCTCATCTCCAACTTCTTTGGCTAATTCAGCTTTGTTTTTTCCTGATAAATCTCCGTAATCTCTTTCATTTAAAGCTTGATCTCTTATAATTGGCAAATCTTTTATCCCGCTTTCTTCAAGAATAATATCTAAAGTATGAATGGCTCTTTTTAAAACAGAAGTAAAAGCAATATCAATTTTTTCATCTTTTAAAGACTGTCCTGCTTTTTTTGCCTCTTCTTTTCCTTTTTCAGTAATGTCAGGATTTCTCCAGCCGGTGAAACGATTTTCTAAATTCCATTGAGATTGTCCGTGGCGAACTAAAATTAATTTCATATACAGTTGAATCTATTAGTTTTAATTTTTTCAAATTTAATTAAATTTTAATTGTTTAAGAGAAGTTTGACATGAATTAGCCCAAAACAGATTTCTCTGGTATTTTATTTTCGTTTTTTCAGTAAAAAGAAGTTTCTGATCAGTCTGTCTCTATAAGAAGATTGATCAGGTGCTGTAAAATTATTGTCAAATCTTTCTTCCCGAATGATATCATAATCATCAATCAGTTCTTCCAGAGCCTGCATATCTTTATCTTGAAAAATGATTCCAAAATATTTTTCTTCCGGAAAGACCGGATTTTCCGGATCTATATTAGGAATAGCTTCTCCGTATTCCCAGATTATTCTCGGTTCAAAAATACCAAATTCATAAACCGGAAAATTCTCCTGATCAGATTGTTGTTTTAAAGCAGATATATTGTTGGCCAGCGGATTTTTATAAAACTGTTTGACAAATCCAAAACCAAAAGTTATAATGGCGCAGATGATAAAAATATTCAAATAAAAAAGGGGAGGATAGTTTTTCCTTTTTAAGTTTATAATTATTCCTATTCCCGCACCCAATAAACTTGAGGAAATTAAAATAAACCAAATCCAGTCTGTGCCCTGAGGTTGTAAAATGATCCAGCCCGCTATAGGAAAAACAAGACAGACTAAAGAAATGAGACCATGATAGAAATATAAGACTGCTGTTTCCTTGATTGAAAGTTCTTTAAATTTTCTGAATAAATATTCAATATAAAAAGAAGTGGTGATTGCTAAAGGAATCAAAACCGGCAATAAATATCTGGCTTTTTTCTCAGGAATTAAAGACAGTAAAAACACAGAAAATAAAGTCCATAACAAAGCAAAAACATACACTTTCCGATTTGAAACTTTATTTTTTAAATAAGGAAAAAGTAAGCTTACAAAAGCAGGAATAGTCCAGATACCGGATTGTACAAAAAAACTCCAGTAATAATAAAACGGTCGCACATTATAATTTCCCCATCTCGAACTTTCGATTTGCAAAGCTTTTACAAAAGCATCAGGATCTGCTATTCTCACATAGATAAACCACCATCCGCCGACAATAAAAGAGATAAAAACAAACAGAAGAAGAGGAATAATTTTTTCCTTCAGATATTTAAATTTAAAAACCAAAGCATAACTCAGCAGAAATGGCAAAAACAAAGCATATAAAGAAACCGGACCTTTACTCATAAAAGAAAAACCACAGAAAATTCCTGCCAGAACGATGTTTTTCCAAATCTGTTTATTCTGTAAAAACTGGAAGAAAAAATAAATACTGACCAGCATAAATCCATGAGTATAAATATCCCATTGATTGGTTCGGCCGGAAAAAATCATATAAAATCCGGTTGCTAAAATTAGTGCACAAATAAAGGATTGGCGAAGCGAAATTTTTAAAAGTTTGGTGAAATCAAACAAAACAAGAATGGTCAGTAAGCTGATAAAAGAAGCCGGTAAACGAAGTCCGTTAAAATTTTCAAATCCAAAAATATATCCAAAAACAGCTGTGATCCAGGTGGGAAGAGGAGGTTTTTCATATCTTGGAAGGTCATTCATGGTAGTTAAAATCCAGTGATTGGAAGTAATCATTTCTCTGGCGCTCAGCATATTTCTGGTCTCCATCAAATTGATATAAAGTACATCTAAATGAAAAAAGAAAACAGCTGCTGTTACTACAATAAGCAGAATTTTATATTTGAAGCTTTCTCTAAGCATATTGCTTTTGAATTAAATAGATATTCCGGAAATAAATAATACTGCCTGCCAGTTGTCCAATAAATAACACAGGATCCAATCTGAACACAGCATAAATCAAAATCAAAAAAGATCCCATCAAACTCATCAGCCAAAAACCTAAAGGCAAATCTGATTCTCCCTTTCTTTCAGAATAAATCCACTGATATATAAAACGAAAATTAAAAATGATTTGAGCACAGATTCCTAAGATGAGCAGCCAAAAAGGAATTTCTTTTTCAGAAAACAAATTAGCCCAATCAGGCTGATTATTATTAAAAAAGAAGATGATCAATATTATTGGAAGAATCCAGAGAATCCATTTGAGCGGCCTCGGCGCATTTTCCCATTGCTTTTGCAATTGAATATTTCGGACATAAATAAAATAAGTAAAAGTTTGACCCAACATGATGGCAAAATCATTTCTGAGATAACCGTAAATAAAAAACAATAAAGCTGCAAAAAGACTGATTTTCCAAAACAGAGTAGGAGTAAGCACTTTTTTATTTCGTTCAGATAAAATCCATTGAATTCCTAATCGCAAGCCGAATAAAGCTTGTGCAAGAAAACCTATTCCAAAAATGATCCAATTACTCATCCGTGAGATTTACCTGATAATGAATATATTTTTTCTTGATCCATAAGAAAGCAAAACAATCTGCCAGCGGACCTATCATTCTGTTTTTTAAAGAAAACTTTGATTTTCCGGCTATTCTTGGATAATGCCGAACCGGAATTTGTTTTACTTTTCCGCCTTGCAATAAAACCATTGCCGGTAAAAATCTGTGCAAACCTTTAAACATCGGAATCTTTTTTGCGTAATCAGCTTTAATTACTTTTAAAGGGCAACCTGTGTCATTCATTCCATCGTTTGTAAAAGATCTTCTGATAGCATTGGCAATTTTAGAAGAAGATTTTTTGACAAAAGAATCTTTTCTCTGCCGGCGAATTCCATTGACCAGATCAAAAGAAGTAATTTCTTCCAAAAGCAAATTGAAATCCTCAGGATGAGTTTGTAAATCAGCATCTATATATCCTATCAAAGGAGATTTTGCAAAATCAAAACCTGCTTTTATAGCTGCGCTGAGTCCGAAATTTTTTGAGAAAGAAATGAAATGAAAAGCTTTATTTCTTTGACAGATTTGCTTGAGTAAAATCAAGCTGTCATCTGTTGAGCCATCATTGATAAATAAAATTCCGGTTTTTTTTAAGGAAATTTTCAGATAGTCCTTTAATGCTTCTTCAAGCCGAAGTAAATTTTCTTCTTCATTATAAACCGGTACAATGATAGTAAACTCATATTCCATAAAGATTTCTGATATAAAATTATTTTTTAGGCTTTAAATGATAAAAGTAATACTTTTTTCGGCTTAAAAATGAAGTTTTCTTAAATATGTCGTTTCGCTTTTTAGAGTTACTGCATTTAACTTTGCAATTTCTTTTGTTGAAATTATCTTATTTTCGTTCTCTTTAAAATTACTTTCATGAAAATTCTTCATACAGCCGACTGGCATATAGGAAAGAAATTACATAATTATGAACTTGCTGAAGATTTTGATCTTTTTGTAGATTGGTTATGTGATTGTATAGCAGAAAATCAAGTAGATGTTCTCTTGGTTTCCGGTGATATATTTGATCTGGCAAATCCTTCTTCTGCAGCACGGGAACAGTATTATAAAAAACTGGTTCAAATCAGACAATGTGTTTCTCATATTATTCTTACCGGTGGAAATCATGATTCTCCGGCTGTTTTAAATGCTCCCAAAGAATTGATGAAAGCTTTTAATCTGACGGTGATTGGAGGTTTGCCGGAAAATATTGAAGAAGCAGTGATTCCTTTAAAAGATGCCAATAATGAAATAAAAGCTGTGGTAGCAGCAATTCCTTTTTTAAGAAATCCTGATGTGAGAAGACCCGGATTAATTGTTCGTACTTATGAAGAAAGAATTTCAGCTATGCGATCGGGTATAGAAGAAGTATTTAAAAGTTTTGAGAAAAAATGTAAAGAATTATTTCCCGGAATTCCTGCCCTGGCAATGGGACATCTTTTTGCAGCAGGAGTTTCTACTTCTGAAAGTGAAAGGGATATTCAGATTGGAAATCAAGCTTCAGTAGATTCAACTATTTTTGGAGATTATTTTAAATATGTTGCTTTAGGCCATATACATAAACCTCAAAGAGTTTCAGCCGCACAATCTGTTTTTTACAGTGGTTCTCCTTTAGCTTTATCATTTAGTGAAAAAGAGGATGAAAAAAGAGTTTTGCTTATTGATTTAGAAAAAGGATGGGAACCTGAATCTATTGCTGTCCCGACTTTTAGAAAATTAATTAAAATCAAAGGAAATTTAGAAACTATCAAACATAAATTAGATACTCTTCCTGCTCATCAGGGTTTAAAAAATCTAATTGAAATAGAATTTATAGAAGAAGAATATCAAACCAAACATATTCATGATCTGGAAGAATTAATAAATGAATTTGAACATGCTAATTATCAGATTGTAAAACATCGGGCACAATTCTTAAAATCTATGCACAGAGCTTCTCAAATTTTTGAAGAACATATTGATCTGGATGAACTTGATCCTGAAAATGTGTTTGAAGAAAGACTAAAATTAGAAGATTTTTCAACTGAGGAAAAACAAGAAATTCAATCTGCTTTTCAGGAATTGCTGGAAGAAATATATCAACAAGAAATTCACATTTAAACATGAAGATTTTTCGTTTAAAATTTAAAAATATCAATTCTCTAAAAGGTGAACATGAAATTGATTTTAGAGATGATCATTTTGCTCAAAATCCTTTATTTGCCATAACAGGTCCTACAGGAAGCGGAAAAACCACCATTTTGGATGTGATCACTTTAGCACTTTTTGGAGAAGTTCCAAGATTGGGAAAAATTTCAAAAAGAAGTGTGGAAGAGCACGGAGCCATTCTCACAAAAGGTCAAAAACAAGCTTATGCTCAAGTTGATTATGAGTGCAATGCCGGAGTTTTTTGTTCTGTCTGGAGCATAGAAGTCAACAGAAATGGAAATCTGAATGATTATGAAATGGATTTAACCCGATTGGATCAGCCTGAGAGTTTGGATTTGACCAAGTCTCAAATTCCGGGAAAGAATGAAGAACTGATTGGATTAAATTATTCTCAGTTTGTAAAATCTGTTATGCTTGCTCAGGGTGAATTTGCTGAATTTTTAAAAGCCAACAGAAGAGATCGAAGTGAAATTCTTGAAAAGATCACCGGTACGAGTATTTATAAAGAATTAGGAAGATTAGCTTTTGAAAAATTCAGAGATAAAAATAAAAGTATTGAACAAAAACTTCATATTCTTCAAAGTGAAAGAGAGAAGAGACTGGATCCTGAAAGAAGAAAAGAAATTGAATCTCAATTAGAACAACTTACTGAGCAAAAGACTGCTGAACAAAAAGACCTCGATAAAACTAAAAAACAGTTAGAGCATTTAGAAGAAATAGAGAAACTTAATCAGCTTATTCAAAAAACGACAACTTCTTTAAAAGTTAAAGAAAAAGAACAAGAGGATCTTCAAGAAAAATATGGTAAAAAGATAAAAAACCATGAAAATGTTCAGAAATACACTCAGAATCTGCAAGACTGGAAATTCAAATCACAGGAAATTTCTGCTTTAGAGAAAGAAGGAAAAGAACAAATTAAAGAACAAACAAAAATAAAAAATGATCAAACTGATGTTTTTGAAAAAATAAAAAAGTTTGTCGGAAAGGATTTTCAACAAGATCAAACGCTGAAAGAATTAGATGCTTTTAGAGAAGAAGTAGGAGGTTTATTGAAGGAAAAAGATAAAATAGGAAATGATTACAGAGAGAAAAGAGCTTTATTTTCTGCTGAATTAAAGATGATGAATGTTGATCTTCCGGCCAATACCATAATGGAAAAACCGGATCTTTGGAAACAAATTCTCAATAAACATGAAGCAGAAAAAACTGAGCTGCAATCCTATTTTAAAGACAACAAACCTGAAGATATTAATAAGGAAATTGAAGAAATTCAGCTTCAGCTTGAGAAATTAATCAAAGCACAGCACGGGCAAGATGCTCTTCAGAGAATTGCTCAGTTAACTGTTCAAAAAGAGAACACTTATAAAAAAATTCTTGAGGATTTAAAACCGCTCCCAGAGAAGATAGAAAAGTTAGGGAGTGAGAGAAAATTAATTTCTGAAAGTTTAAAAGGACTTCGTTTACAGCAAGAAGTAAATTTGATGAAGGCTGAACTTGAAACTTACAGAAACAAATTAAAAAAAGGAGAACCTTGTCCTTTATGTGGTTCTTTAGATCATGTCTATACCACTCATGGTCCGGAAATTCAAACAGATTTAGAAAAAAAGATAAAATTAAAAGAAGAAGAACTGGATAATTGTTCAGCTGAGTTTTCTAAACAATCAGCTTTGCAAGAAGGATTAAAAAAACAAAAATCAGCTTTAAATGACGAATTAATAAAATCAAAAAAGGAACTGGAAGAATTAAAAGAAGTTTTCGAAAATGATTATCCTGGAAAAATAAATTTCACAGAAGAAGATTGGGAAATTCATCTGAAACAATCTCAACAAAATCATCAAAAACTTCAGGAACTATTGGTTTTTGAAAGAAAAAATTCAGCTATTCAGCAGGCGATTCCTCTTCATCAGGAAATGTCAAAACTGATAAAGAAAGGAAGTAAATTACAAAATAAAATTGCACAGAAATATTCAGGTAAAGAATTAGAAAAAGACATCAGAGTTTTTGAAAATCAATGGCAGGCTTTAGATCAGCAAGTAAATAATTTTAAACAAAGGATTAAAGAATCCGGCGAAAAATTACATCTAAAAAAAGAGGAATTAAAAGAACAGGAAGATTGGCTCAAACCTGAACTTGAAAAAATAGGATTTTTCGACATTAAATCAGCCGTAGCGGCTTTAATGCCAATAGATAAATACAATCTTCTAAAAAACCGGGAGTTGAATATTGAAAAAGAAATAAAAATAATTCAAACCCGGATAGAAACTCATCTTCAAAGAAGAGAAGAGTTTGAAAAGCAAACAGATACTTCAAAAGAAATGTCAGAAATTGTATCGGCTAAAGAAAATTTAGAAAATAAAATTAAAGAGCTTCAGGAAAAGGAAACAGAGAAATCCCGCTTGATAAAAAATGATAATGACTTAATCAAACTCATCAGCAAATTAGAAGCTGAGATTAAAAAAGAAGAAGCACATATTTTTAGATGGAAACTTTTAAGAGAATTAATAGGCGATGCCAATGGTCATAAGTTTAATCAATTTGCCCAGGATTTAACCTTGCGTCAATTATTAAAATTGGCTAATCAGCGATTGGGAGAAATCAGTGATCGCTATAAATTAGTTTTACATCCTGTTTCAGAATCAGGAAATGATAGTTTAGTGATTGCCGATATGGATATGGGCGGCCAGGAGAGAAGTGTCCGAACGCTTTCAGGTGGAGAATCATTTTTAGTCAGCTTGGCTTTGGCTTTAGGATTATCAGATCTTGCTTCTAAAAATATAAATATCAACAGTTTATTTATTGATGAAGGTTTTGGAACACTTGACGAAGCAACCCTCGATCAAACCTTGGATGTTCTGGAAAGATTGCAGGCTTCTTCCTCAAAATTAATCGGAATTATCAGTCACGTTGAATCTTTAAAAGAAAGAATAGGAACACAAATCCAGCTGCGGCAGGATGGACAAGGATGCAGTTCGATGAAAATAGTTTCTGTGTAGGTTAGGTTTTGCAGGTAAAAAATTTTATGCTAACTTCAACTCCTTAATCCTGCAAATTTCAATAAGATGAACACAGCTACTCAACATTCGGTCAGGCAATGGTGGTTGTCATTAACTGTAGGAATTATTTATTTGATTTTAGGAAGCTGGGTTTTCTTTCAACCTTTACAATCTTTTTTAGCCTTAACCGGAGTTTTTATTATCGGATTTGCAATAGTTGGAAGCCTTGGAGTTTTTTATGCTCTGAGTAATCGAAATAAACTTGAACATTGGGGCTGGGTATTGTTAACAGGACTTATTGACTGGTTTATTGCTTTTGTTTTATTGATAATTCCTGATTTTTCAGAAGAGGTTTTACGTTTATATGTCGGTTTTGTTTTAATGTTCAGATCTTTTTTAGGTATAGGTTTTTCAGTTTATTTAGCACATTATAAAGTTAGAAACTGGCTGATTGTTTTATTGCTTTCCACTTTAGGAGTGATTTTTTCTTTATTGATGATCTGGAATCCTTCTTTTGGTATTTTGACTTTAACTTTTTCTACTTCTATTGCTCTTTTTTCTGTAGGATTTTCTCAAATAGGAATTGCTTATGAGTTGAGAAGGCATGAGAGAACAAATGAACAATCAGGAAAATATTAAGACATAGTTTATATGCTTTCTTTTAATATTACTGCTGAAATGTTTTTAATCATTCTTTCCTCATACTAACCAATTCTTAAAGAATTAAATTTATTGTTGAAGCCCTTTTAACAGCTCAAAAGATTTATGCTGAGCTTCTTGGTCATAGCAATAAGTCGAAACAATAAGTTCATCAACCTGAGTTTGTTTGATAAAACCATCCAGTTCCTGTTTGACAGTTTCAGGTGTGCCCACAAAAGAATAATAAGCCATTTTCTCAACCTGAGCTCTCTCCAGAGGATTCCAAATTTCATCCATATCTTTTACAGGAGGTTGAAGAGGTTTACGTTCATTTCGGATAATGCTAAGCCGGAATTGCTGACCACTGGTAGCCAGAAACTGAGCTTCTTCAACTGTATTGGCAAGAACTACATTGATGCCTGCTATAGTGTAAGGTTTTTCAATCTGATCCTGAGGCTGAAATTTTTCTCTGTAAATTTTTAAAGCATCAAAAAGATGAGCCGGTGCAAAATGACTGGCAAAAGAATAAGGCAATCCCAAAGCAGCTGCTAAATGAGCACTAAAAGTACTGGACCCTAAAATATAAACAGGAACATTGGTTCCTTCTCCGGGAATAGCTCTTACCTTACTGTTATGTGAATAATCGGATAAAAAGAACTGAACTTCCTGTACATCTTTTGGAAAATCATGAACACTTTCTGTTCGCTCTCTTCTTAAAGCTTTTGCAGTTAACTGATCGGTTCCGGGAGCACGTCCCAATCCCAAATCTACCCGATTCGGATATAAGGTCGCTAAAGTTCCCATTTGCTCAGCAACCACTAAAGGCGCGTGATTAGGAAGCATGATTCCGCCTGAACCAATCCTGATGTTTTGAGTGCCTTGTAAGAGATAACCAAGTATGACAACAGTAGCTGAACTTAATAGCCCATCCGTATTATGATGTTCTGAAATCCACAACCGATGATATTTCAAAGCATCTAAATGCTGAGCTAATTTTAGTGAGTTTTCAATTGCTTCTTTATGACTGACTCCTTCCAGTGCCGGTACTAAATCCAGTACTGAAAGCTTGACATCTTTTACTGAGTTTTTTGACATAATCATTTATTTTTTTTAACCGACTGCCCATTCATACTGTCGGATCCATTCGGGTTTTATATTTAAATCTTTTGCAAATTTTATCGGTAAATAAGGATGGCGCAAAGCCTCTCTTCCAAAGAAAATCAGATCTGCCTGTTGCTGCTGAAGTATCTTTTCTGCTTGTTCAGCTTCCGTAATTAATCCAACAGCTCCGGTTGAAATTTCAGCTTCTTTTTTTATCCTTCCCGCAAATTCAACCTGATATCCGGGCGACAATGGAATGCGCACTCCTGTCATATTTCCGCCGGCTGAAGTATCTATTAAATCGACTCCTAAATCTTTTAAATGTTTACTCAGCTTAATGGAATCTTCAATAGACCAGCCATTTTCTGTCCAGTCTGTTGCTGAGATTCTAACCATTAAAGGTTTTTCAGAACCCCATTCATTCTTAACCAATCGGGTGATTTCCAAAAGTAAACGGATTCGGTTTTCAAAACTGCCTCCGTATTGATCTTTGCGTTTATTGCTTTCCGGTGAATAAAACTGATGCAATAAATATCCATGAGCTGCATGAATTTCAACCACATCATATCCTATAGTTTTTGCTCTTTTTGTCGCGGCTATAAAATCCTGTTTTACTTTTTCAATTCCTTGTTCATCCAGAGCAACAGGAGGTTGTTCTGAATCTTTGAAAGGAATTTCAGAAGCAGAAAAAGTTTGCCATCCATGAGGATGCTCTGGGTTAAGTTGTCCTCTTCCTTGATAAGGCGGACGATTACTTGCTTTTCTTCCGGCATGTGCCAGTTGAATACCCATCAAAGAACCATGAGATCTGCAGTAATCGACCAGTTGTTTTAATTTCGGAATATGATCATCTTTCCAGATTCCCAAATCTTTATGCGTAATCCTTCCTTCCGGGGAAACCGCCGTAGCTTCCTGCATAATAAATCCAAATCCGCCGGCGGCACGACTTCCTAAATGGGCGAGATGAAAATCATTGGCAAAGCCATCCTGAGAACTGTACATACACATGGGAGAAACCGCCATGCGATTTTTAAAAATAGTATTTCGAATATGAAAGGGCTTAAAAAGTTTGGGCATGATAATTTCTAAAATTGTACGCCTGCAAAAATAAGCTTTTGACGGCTGCAGGAAGATGGTTTAACGAATTGTTGAGTTTCGGAAATAGATTAAAGAATAGAATTTCTTGTCAAAACAAATTTTCATTCTCAAATCTTTATCAGAATTTTTTGTAATTTTAACGGCAGAATCTTAAAACACTTTATTAATGAGAAAATTTTTATTTTTATTTATGATGATTCCCATCATAAGTTTTGCTCAGGGTTCTATGGATTTTGAGTCCGTAGATGTTCTTACCGCAAGTTATGCAGATGGGAGTTTTACAGAAAACGGAATTGAGTACCATTACAACCATTCCCGAGATCAGGATGAATTTCCGATTGACGGAAACGGACTTATGCTCAGAAGAGCTTCTGACAGTTATTTTGAATGGACCGTTCCCAATGGAGTAGGCGAGCTTACTTTCCAATACAGAAAAGCTTATACCGGTGGTTCAGTCAGACAACTGGAGGTGCTGGTCAATGGGGATCAGGTCAACACTACTCCTGAATTTGGCTCCGGAAGCGGAGAGCAGGATGACATTTACACCCTTACCACAGAAATTAATGATGGAGGAAGTGTAACTATCCGCATCAAAAATGTGGGTAGCACCGATACAAACCGTCAGAGCGTTATTGATAATATTGAATGGACCGCCTTTGATGATGGAGGTCCCGGCAGTGATGAAACCGGATACGGAGAAATTAGTTTAGGAACAGGTCAAAGCAGTGGAGTTTATTTCCCAATTTATTATTTGTATGATTATTCCTACACACAAACTATTTATACTGCTGAAGAATTAATAGCAGAAGGTGCTTTAGCCGGAACTATTAATCAAATCGCTTATTTACCTACCAGTTCTGCAAATACCGAAGACTGGAAAAACTGGACTATTTATATGCAGAATACAGATAAAGATAGTTTTGTAGATGCAGAAGACTGGATGCCGGTTGAAGGAGAAATGATTCAGGTTTTTGAAGGAGATCTTCAAGATCAGGTAACTGCCGGAGAATGGATGGAAATTACTTTAGACACCGATTTCGAATGGGATGGAAGCAGTAATATTTTAATTGCCGTAGTTGATAATACAGATGGCTGGGGTAGTAATCCCGGATGGGCTCATTATGAAAATGCTCCGGAAACAGGATATAAAGGAGTAAGAGTTTTCAGGGATAACCTTTCTATAGATGTTGATAACCCTCCTACCGATGCCTTTGGTAATTCCACTTCCAATTCGGTTGCAAGAATTAAATTTTCAGGAGATATTCTTCTTCTTTGCGATGAGGTAGATGCAGGAATAATTGATGCTGATGCGCCAGAAATAATGTGTGCCGGTGATGAATTTGAATTGACTGTAACAGGAGCTACCTTTAATCAGGGTGGTTTAACCCATCAATGGCAATCTTCTGTCAATGGTGATGACTGGACAGATATCGAAGGAGAGACAGAAGCAACCTTGACAACATCTATTTCAGAAGATACTTATTTCCGTTTTGCAGTAAGTTGCGAGGGAGGAAGTGAAAGTTTTTCAGATGCTGTTTTAGTTGAGTTAAATACTAATCTTGATGAGTGCAGATGTATTCCTTCAGGAAGTTCTACCTATTATTTTTCGAATTTTAGCACTTCAAATGCCGTTCAAAATATTGATCATTCTGAAAGTGGTCCTAATGCAGACGGTTATGTTGATTTAACTCATATAACAGTTTCTCAGGAAATTGGCGAGGAAGTTCATTTTGAAGCTGTTACAGCCGGAACTTCTACAACGGGTTTAGCTATTTGGGTGGATTGGAATCAAACCGGAGAATGGGAAATAGCTTATAATAGCAATTCTTTTGAGAGTACGCATACAGGTTCTTTTGAGGTTCCTTTAGATGCAATAATAGGAGAAACCGTGATGAGAATCGGTCTTAGCTATACTCCAAGTACCGGACCGGGAACTCCTTGTGGAGAAAGTACCAGCTTTAGCTATCAGGATTATGCTTTTGAAGTAATTGGAGTTGATTGTATTAAACCGCATAATATAGTAGTAGGAGATATTACTTCATTCGGAGCTGACCTAAGCTGGGAAACTAATGGTGAAGAAACAGAATGGGAGGTAGCTTATGGAGAGGATTTATCAGTTGAGGATATTGATGAAACTACAACCATTACCGGTACTCCCGAGATGACTTTAACAGATTTGGAACCGGCCACTGTTTATAATGTTTTTGTCAGAGCTGTTTGCGGAGAGGATAATTTAAGTAACTGGACAAATGCATTTACTTTTGCAACTACCTGCGTAGCTACAGATGTTCCGTTTTTGCAGGATTTTGAACAAATTACTCCTCCCGATTTACCACTTTGCGCAAGCATTGAAAACATCAATGGTAATGATTGGGAGACGATGGCAGGAGACGGTACCGGCTTTGAGGTAACTTCAAGGCCTGAAGGTTTTTCCGGAAATAGTCTGCTTTACAGATATACCAGCTTCGGAACAGGAATCTCTAATTCCTGGTATTTCACTCAAGGAATCAATTTAGAGGCGGGTGTTGAGTATAAATTATCCTATAAATATGGAAATAACTCCTTAAGCTATACTGAAAAATTATTGGTGACCATGGGAACTTCTCCTTTGGCTTCCGAAATGGATATGGATGATCCGCTTGGAGATCATCAATTTGGAGATAAGATAGCTCATGATTATGAAGTTGAGTTTACAGTTGAAAATGATGGCGTTTATTATTTTGGTTTCCAGGCTAAATCTGATGCTAATCAATATTTTATGTATGTAGATGATATAGCTGTTGATTTTGCACAGGAACCTCTTGTTTGTGAAGTTCCTGAAAATATTGTCGTAAATGATATCACCGAAAATTCAGCTATTGTTTCCTGGGATGAAGGAGATGCCGATAGCTGGGAAGTTATTTACGGTATCAGCGGATTTGACATAGAAGATGCAGGAACTTCTGTTGATGTTGACACAGCTACTTTAGAACTTGAAAATTTAGATCCTGCTACTGAGTATGATGTTTATGTCAGAGCAATTTGTGAAGATCTGAACAGTGACTGGTCAGAAGTAGTTTCCTTTACCACAGAAGAAGAGGAAATCTGTGAAGTTCCTGAAAGTATTGTCGTAAATGATATTACCGAAAATTCAGCTATTGTTTCCTGGGATGAAGGAGATGCCGACAGCTGGGAAGTTATTTACGGTATCAGTGGATTTGACATAGAAGATGCAGGAACATCTGTTGATGTTGACACAGCTACTTTAGAACTTGAAAATTTAGATCCTGATACTGAGTATGATGTTTATGTCAGAGCAGTTTGTGGAGATCTGAACAGTGACTGGTCAGAAGCAGTTTCCTTTACTACAGAAGAAGAAGTTTGTGAAATTCCTTCGGATATTGTTGTGGAGACTAATGAAGAGAATACAGATGTTACTGTAAGCTGGACAGCCGGTGGAGATGAAACTCAATGGGAAGTCATTTACGGTTTGACAGGATTTGATATTGAAACTGAAGGAACTTCTGAAATCACCGATATAGCTGAAATAGTTATAGAAGGTTTAGAAGAAAAAACCGATTATGATGTTTATGTACGTGCTATTTGTGGAGATGATAATTTCTCAGATTGGACAGATGCATTGACCTTCACTACTGTTGAATTAGGAATGGAAGATATTGTTTTCCAAGGATTTTCATATTATCCAAATCCGGTTGAAAATGAATTAAATTTAACCGCTAATCTGGAAATTGAAAAAGTTGAGGTTTATAACCTTTTAGGTCAGCAAGTAATCCAACTGACTCCTCAGACACTTGAAACTTCTATCCATACAGAAAAACTTCCTTCCGGAGTTTATCTGATGAAAGTTCAAATCAACGGAGCAGAAAAAAACTTCAGAATCATAAAGAAATAAATTTGAAGAAATATTAAATAATAAACAGCTGTTTCAGAAAATTGAGACAGCTGTTTTTTTTTGTTAAAATAATTAAGAATAAAAAATAAATTTAAAATAAATAATTCAGTAAGAAATCGAATTCTTAGTTGAAAAAACTTGAAAGTTATATTATAGTAGGAAAACCAATATCTTTTAAATAATTAAAAGTAGAATCATAATAATCTGGTTTTCTTGTATGATCATCTTGACTTCCTTTAGGAATTACTATTACCATTCCTTGTCTCGCTCGTGTTAATAGAACACGATAAGCATTTATCAGATATTGTTTTCTAATTTCTTGTCTTATATTTTGCCATTTATTTCCTCTAAAAGAAAAAGTCTTCCATCCTTTTTCTGAATAACGTAAATCACCATCCCAAGTCACTCCAACCCAATCTAATTCTAATCCTTGAACTTGAAATT
>Ga0209487_1000110_pt1 | contig 75034 bp, 70 predicted proteins | sample Poulit2012_FD_187524 | JGI IMG/M metagenome (GOLD analysis project Ga0209487, IMG submission 187524) | Agricultural soil microbial communities from Georgia to study Nitrogen management - Poultry litter 2012 (SPAdes) (version 2) | ecosystem: Environmental > Terrestrial > Soil > Agricultural land...
CGCCTCCCCCGCTCTCCCGCGCGCGCCATCTGCCACTGCGTCAGCCAGTAATAGAGCGTAGGCAGCACGAATAGCGTCAACACCGTGGAGGTGATGAGCCCGCCGATCACCACACTCGCGAGCGGCCTCTGCACCTCGCTCCCCGGGCTGGTCGAGAGCGCCATCGGGACGAAGCCGAGGGAGGCGACGAGCGCGGTCATGAGGACGGGGCGCAGACGGTCGGTCGAGCCGGTGCGGACGGCCTCGTCGAGGTCGTCGGTGGTCTTGCGGACGTCGTTCAGGTGTGTGACGAGGACGACGCCATTGAGGACTGCGATCCCGAAGAGGGCGATGAAGCCGATACTCGCCGAGAGGGAGAGGTTGAGCCCGCGGAGCCAGAGCATCGAGACGCCACCGACGAGGGCGAAGGGCACATTCGTCAGGATGAGGAATGACTGCGCGACCGAGTTGAAGGCGGCGTAGAGGAGGACGAAGATCAGGAGCACTGAGAGTGGGACGACGAGCCGGAGCCGCTCCATCGCGCGCTGCTGGTTCTCGTACTGCCCACCCCACTCGAGGAAGACGCCCTCGGGCAACTCGATCTCACGGTTGATCCGGCCTCTGACCTCCTGGACGAAACCACCGAGGTCGCGGCCCCTGACATTGCTGAAGGCGACGGTATAGCGCTCACCATTCTCGTGCGCGATCAGTTCAGGCCCTGTCCCGATAGAGATATCGGCGACGGCGGCAAGTGGTATCAGGTCGCCCCCTGGTGCGCGGATCGTGAGGCTGCGGAGCGACTGTGGGTTGTCTCTGAACTCATCGGGATAGCGAGTCACGACATCGATCCGTCTCGGCCCCACGACCATCTCGGTCGCCGCGCGCGCGCCGACGGCGAGTTCGAGGGTCTCTTGCACATCACCGACCGAGAGGCCGTAACGGGCGAGGGCATCACGTCTGATATCGAGGGTGAGTTGGCCGACCCCCTCACTGACCTGGACGCCGACATCGGCTGCGCCCCGGACACTAGCGAGGATCTTAGCGATCTCCTCTGCGATCTCCTGGTTCTGCTCCAGGTCGGGCCCAATCACCTTGACACCGAGGTGTGTCCTGATCCCACTCTCTGCCTCATCGAGCCGGTCACGGAGGGGCTGAGAGAAGATGACCCAGAGTCCTGGGATCTCAGCGAGGGCCGAGTCGAAGGCCTCGACGAGCTCCTCCTGTGTCCGTGCCGTCTCCCACTCCTTCCTCGGCTTGAGGATCACATAGATATCGCCCTCGAAGAGGCCCATTGTCTCGGTCGCGAGGTCGGGTCGGCCCTCCTTCGTGACAGCGGTGATCACCTCGGGGAACTCCATGAGGATCCCCTCGGCGGCGAGTGAGAGCCGGTTCGCCTCGTCGAGTGAGATACTCGGTATCCTGATCGTCTCGAGGAGGATCGAGCCCTCATCGAGTTCGGGCATGAACTCGGTCCCTATGAAGGCGAGCGAGCCGAGCGCTGCGAGGATCGCGAGGATCGAGAGGGTGACGACCGGGCGAGCGTGGTGCATCGCCCAGTCGAGTGCACGGCGGTAGCGGATCCGGAGTCCATCCTGGAAGCGGCTCGGCCTCTCTGGCGCATGGCGGAGGAAGAGCGCTGCGGCCGCTGGGACATAGGTCAGCGCCAGCAGTAGTGAGCCTAGGACGGCGCAGACGACGGTGAAGGCCATCGGGATGAACATCCGGCCCTCCATCCCATCGAGGGTGAAGATTGGGATGTAGACGGCGACGATGATTGCGATCCCGAAGAGTATCGGTCGTCCGACCTCATGTGCGGCCTGGCGGAACAATGCGAGGCGCGCGGTGGTCGGATCGTCGGCCGAACCATCTAGCGTCGTCCCCTCAGCGGCCTTTTCGAGTCGTCGTATGAAGTTCTCGACCATGACGATCGAGGCGTCGACGATCAACCCGAAGTCGAGTGCACCGAGGCTCATCAGGTTCCCGGAGTAGCCGAAGAACCTCATCGCTATGAAGGCGATCAACATCGAGAGAGGGATCACCGATGCGACGAGGAGTGATGCACGGACATTCCGCAGGAAGAGGAAGAGTACAGCGATGACGAGGAGTCCGCCCCCGACGAGGTTCTTGGTGATCGTCCCCGTCGTCCTCTGGACGAGCTCGGTCTGGTCGTAGAAGGGTGTGATTGTGATATGGCTCGGTATCGACTTCTCGATCTCGGCGAGGCGTGCACGGACGGCGCGTATCACCTGCCGCGAGTCGGCGCCCTGTAGTTTGAGGACCATCCCACTGACGACCTCGCCTTTGCCATCCTGTGTGACTGCGCCCTCACGGGGCAGTGCCCCGACCTCGACCGAGGCGAGATCAGAGATCCTGATCGGGGTCCCATTGTGAGTCGTAACGACGACGTTCGCGATATCCTCGTGGTCGATCACCCGTCCCAGCCCGCGGAGGGTATACCTCTCGCCTGCATGCTCGACATATGCGCCACCGAAGGGCGTATTGTTCTCTGCTAGTGCGCGGTGCAGATCGGCGAGGGTGAGGTCGCGAGCGGCGAGTCGGGCGGGATCGGCGACGACGTGGACCTGCTCGATATATCCGCCCCATGAGTTGACCTCAGAGACCCCCTCGACCGTTCGGAGCCGGGGACGTATCACATAGTCGTGGAGCGCCTTGAGCTCGGTCAGGCTCATAGAGTCGCTCTGCAGGGTGTACTGGAAGAGTTCACCCATCGGTGTCGAGACCGGTCCCATCACAGGTTCGATCCCAGCGGGGAGCTCGGCCTCGGCGAGTCGTTGTTGGACGAGGGTCCTGGCGAAGTAGATGTCGTAGTTGTCGGGGAAGGGTACGGTGATGACAGAGAGCCCATATTTCGAGACCGAGCGGACATTCTCTGCGCCCTGTAGCCCCATCAGTGCTGACTCGAGGGGGTAGGTCACGAGTTGTTCGACCTCTTCGGGCGCGAGGCCAGGCGCTTCGGTGATCACCTCGACCCGTATCCCCGTCAGGTCGGGGTAGGCGTCGAAGGGGATGTGCGTCATCGCCCAGAGTCCTACGCCGGCGATGGCGAGGGTCGCACCGATGATCGGGAATCGGTTCTTGAGAGAGAAGGTCAGGAGCCAGTTCAGCATGGGCGGATCATCTTTCACTAAGCGGGGTCGCTACGGTTCTCATTCGTCGTTCGTTCTCTAACCACCCAGAGGGTGGGTCATCGAGAGTGGTCTCATCTCCGTCGGACCAGCTCCGCCCTTGCTGTAGCCGCATTCTCGACGATGAGTCTCGTTCCCTCTTCGATCCCCGCGAGGAGTTCGACCAGCTCAGCAGTGCGCCGCCCCGTCCGGACCGGTACCGCCTCGATGAAGAGACTGCCATCCCCATTTTCTGCAGCGCGGACGACGATCTCGATCTCATCTAGGAGGTGCACCGCCTCGGCAGGTACCACGATCGTCTCTCCATCGGGCTCACCGAGGACGCGGGTATCGACGTACATCTCGGGTTTGAGTAGTCCCTCTGAGTTATCGACCTCAGCGATCACCTCGAGGGTCCTCGTCTTCGCATCGATGGCCGCGGCGACCCTCTCGACCCGTGCCTCGAAAGTTCGGCCTGGGTACGCATGTGTGGTGAAGTGTACGGTTGCGCCCCTCCTTGCGACTGCGACCGCCTCTTCGGGGAGTTGTATACTGAGTGCCAAGCTCTCTGGTCTCGTGATCGTGATCAGAGGTGTCCCGGTCATCGTGACCCTTCCCGCCTCGGTCTCTCGCCTGATGACGACCCCATCGATTGGTGCTCTGACCAGGGCCTCACCCCGACCGATCCCATCGGGTCTAGGCTCCGATCCGATCAGGTGTTCGTAGAGCTCTTCAGCCCGCTGGAGCTCGCTCTTTGCCGTCTCATACCTTGCTTTAGCCTCGATCAGGGCTGTGATCGCGCCCTCGAGTTCGGCCTGTGAGAGGGCGCGCGCCTCGTGGAGCCGTCGGGCCCTTGCCTCTCTCTCTGCCGCGAGTCGGAGTCTGCTCTCGGCACTGAGGAGGTTGGCGCGCGCGGCTACGGCTCCGGCATCGGCATCGAGAGCCTGAGGGCTATAGATCGAGACGAGTACGGCTCCCGCACTCACCCTATCGCCTGGGTATACGTAGACCCCAGTGACTCGTCCATCGACGGTCGAGCCGAGGGTATGGGTCGCGTTTGGGTTGGGGATCAGGCGGCCAGGAGCGCGCCAACTCTCGTGCCAGGCAGTCCTCTCGACCTGCACTGTCTCGAACCCCCCGATCGCTACCGAGCGCGGTGAGAGGGTCGCGGTATCAGGGCGGGTGGAGAACTCCTCCTCGAACTCGGAGATCGGTTCACCTGCGGCGCATCCGATCGTGAGGAGGGCACCGGTGAGGAGGAGGGGGAGGTCGAGTCGTCTTCTAGAGATCGGCATCATCGGGTACGCTTTCGGGGTCTGATCGGTTCGATCTTGGAGGGTCGGTCTCATGGCAGCCCTTCGAGTAGGGGCGCCCCAGTCAGGTAGTTGAGTTGGAGGAGTGCGATCCTGAGCTCGGCATGCCAGCGCAGTGCTGAGATCTGAGCCTCGATCGCTGCACGTCTCGTCTCGAGTAGTTCGACTAGGGTCGCGCCACCCTCGCGGTACGCATTCTCCATGATCTCGGTCATCTCTCGGCCACGTGCTCCGAGGTCCCACTCATCTGGCCCGAGTGCGTCGAGGAGCGCCTCTAGGGTCTCGACCGCTGCGGTCACCTCGGTGGTGATCATCGCCTCGACTGCGCGGCGGTGTGCCTCAGCGCGGCGGAGCTCACCGGTCGCGACCTCTCGCTCACCCTGATTCCGGTCGAAGAGGGGGATCGGGAGTGAGACCCCGATCACTGCGCCGGTAGCACCATTCGTCCTCTTCATACCCCCTATCAGATTGGGCTGAGGCAGGGAGCCGAGTCGAGCAGCGGTGCGTTGGAGTCGGGCCGCATCGAGTGCAGAGTTCGCAGCCTGTAATTCAGGCCGTCTCGACCGGGCCGATTCGAGGGCCTCCTCGAGTGAGGGTGTCCGCCAGGCCGCTTTCATCGGTTCGACGATGAGAGGTTCGAGGCGGGGTATCTCGTCGGTATCGAGCCCGAGGGCTATAGCCAGTTCAGCACGTGCCTCGGCGAGTTCAGTCCGGGCTATGGCCTCGGTTATCCGGGCCCGGTCGGCCTCGAGCCGTGTCCTGAGCGCGTCGACCTCGGCGATCGCGCCCTCGCGGTACCTGACCTCGTCGTACCGAGCGAGTTCTTCGAGTGCGGAACGCTGTTCACTTTTGGCATCGTATAGTGCCTGGGCGAGTGCAGCCCTCCAGTAGGAGGCTGCGGCATCCAACTCGACCTGTCGTGAGATCGAGAGGGCCTCGGCCTCAGCGCTACGGATCGTAGCACGGCCTGAGGCGTGGCGCGCGAGTCTGGAGCCGAAGAGGTCGATAGGGAGTGTAGCAGTCAGGAAACGATCGGTCTCGAGGAGACCATCACTCGAGAGGCCCTCGACCTGCCACTCTGCGGTTGGGTTGGAGAAGGCCCCCTCGGTTCGTGTCATCCCGCGCGTGATCGTGAGGTGTGCCGCGGCGATCTCGGTGCGCGGGTGTCTGGTCCGTGCGATCTCGACCGCCTCGACGAGGGTCATTACCTCGTAGGGGTCCTGGTACTGCGTCGTGTACCCCTCGAGGCTCGATGGGATGGTGAGGATCGCGAGGAGGAGGACTCTACCGATCGTCGATCTAGCGCGCATCGGCGGTCTCACTATCAGGCCTGTCTACGGTCGTCACAATGATAGAGTCGATGAGATAGCGACCCGTCATAGAGTGACGGGTGTGATACGATCGCCGATGCATGGGATCTCCTCAATTTTCGTATTCTGGTGAGAATAGCCCCATCTCGTGGGTTAGACAATGGTTGCAGCAAGCCGAGCCTTAATGTGCCCATTTATATCAGAGTGACTGTCGGGGTTTCCCCGACCCCGACTCGCCCAGTTCCTGACGGGGGAGGCCTATTTTACCCCGCGAGAGATCCCGGCTCGCTCCCTACTGCGCGCCATGGCGGGTCTCGCTATACTGAGCGTGTGATGATTCACCTCGGGTCCTAGGGTCGTGCCTCGGTCTCGGGGGATTGGAAAGAGTAGTAGGTGATAGGAATTGGGAGAGGAGGGTGAAAATGTACAGACGTATAATGGTCCCACTCGATGGGTCATCGTTCTCTGAGAGCGCGATCCCCCTGGCCGTTGCCCTCGCACACAAGACAGGCGCAGAGCTACGTCTCGTGCATGTGGTGATACCCCTCACACAGCAGGTCGTGATCGGAGGGGAGGATGGGGCTGATGGGTACCTCTCTTCTCTAGCGCAGAGGATCGAGGAGGAGTCAGGGGTCCAGGTGGTCCCGGTGACGAGGTTGGGACGCCAGGCGGTCGGCGAGTTGAGTTATTACTCGGCGGAGGAGGGGGTCGACCTGATAGTGATGGCGACTCATGGGTGGGGCGGGCTTCAGCGCGCCTGGCTCGGGAGTGTGGCCGATGGATTGATCAGGGAGGCCCGGGTCCCCGTCATCGCCTTTAGGCCCGAGGAGGAGTCTAGTCAGAGGATCGACGGGAAGTCGGTCGAGCAGATCATCGTACCCCTCGATGGGTCGAAGCTTTCTGAGGCGGTCCTCGATGAGGCACTCAAACTCGGAGGTGAGGAGGCGACCTATATCCTCGTGCGCGTGGTACCGGTTGGTCCACCGAGCTCGTCGATCTCTGGTGCGGTTGAGCTGAGCCTAAGACAAGAGCTATTGGAGGAGCTCGAGAAGGGGGCTACTAAGTATCTAGAAGGGATCGCCGAGAGATTGAGAGCCGATGGTTATCAGGTCAGGACCGCGGTCAGGAAGGACCCACAGCCGGCGAAGGCGATCCTGGCAGAGGCAGAGGCGATCAATGCCGATATGATCGCGATCTCGACGCATGGGCGCGCTGGGTTCGCTCGCTTTGCGCTCGGGAGTGTAGCCGACAAGGTCCTGCGCGGCTCCGATACACCTGTCATGGTCCTCCGTGCCGATCAGCTGATCGATCTCGAGGAGAAGGAGAGTGTAGGCGAGGGGCAGGGGTCAGCTATGAGTTGAGAGTTGTCGGCTCTTGGTCATCGGGTATCAGTCGCCAGCTGGTCCGGTACCTCTGGCCGGTGAGCTCTGGCCACTACCCGGTGACCCAGCTGTAAACTGCTCTCCCAGACCCCGATCCCTGCGAGGAGAGCGAGGTTGACGAAGAGGAGGGGTGCGAAGACAGGTGCGCCATGGACTATCCGGTCGAAGAGTGGTGCAGTCGAGAAATCGAGGAGTGGGCGGAGGTGCAGACCGAGTCCGAGTATCCCCGTCATGACCTGTAGGATGAGGATCCCCAGCGTCGTCCTGATGACCAGCTGATCGGGCTCTCTGAGGATGAGGACGGCTAGGAATCCGACGGCGAGGGCGCTGACCCCGACGGGAATCCACTCACTAGGGAAGAAAAACCCATTCTGTGCGTGGTCGAGGAGTGAGAGTCCGAAATTCCCGAGGAAACCAGCCCAGGCGAGGAATAGTACCCAGCGGTTCCAACTCCTCGTCCGGTGGTGTATGGTCCGATTCGTTAGGAGGAGGAGTCCGATCCCGGTATAGGCGAGTGGCGCGATGAAGGGTGCGGAGTAGACGAGGTTCTTGAGGGTCGCGGCGCGGAAGAAGGTACTCTGGAGGTGCCAGAGGAGGCCTGCGATCCCGATCGCGATCGATGCCCAGCCGATGGTGAGCCCTACCCATCGTCCGGTACCCGTCATGATCCTCCTGGAGAGGGCGGTCGTATCCCGTTCGGCGGCCCTCCAGGTCACGATCGCCATCGCTATCGCGCTCGAGATACTGAAGTAGAAGGGTATCCACTCGGCCCAGTGTCGGAACTCATTCATCGAGTGTGCGACATAGATATCGAGAGCTAGGAAAGCGAGGTTGATCGTGATGAATGCCTCCAGGAGGAAGGCACTATCTACCAGCCATGTCGGCGGTACGAGTCCGCGTCGCATTCCGTCCCTCCCTCCTCAGTTCTTCGGCCTGTCTCTCGAGTTCTACCTTGTGCCTCAGTAGTTCGTAGTTCCCATGCCACTGTACGAAGTCGGCGCCACCCATGAAGGCTCCATGTTTCGCGGTCCGTCCGAAGTAGTGCCAGAGGTCGAAGTAGGTGAAATCGATCGGGTGGCTGAAAGGCGCCCCGAGTAGTCCCTCCTCCTCGAGTTCCTTCATCAGCGCCTCTGCCTCTGCGACCTTCTGGTTCGTCGCGACGAGGACTGATTCTGCCTCAGCGAAGAAGCGCTCCGTATGCTCAGAACTGTGGCAATTCATACAGATCGCGGTCATCTGTGCCCGTCCCTGGCGGTAGGTCGGCCTCTTCTCTGAGACGGGATCGAAGAGCCAGTACGAGAGGCGCTCGGTCACATCGTGTGTGACGCCCGAGCGTCCTAGTCCACTCATATGGCAGGTCGCGCAGGTCGGGATCGGCATATCGGCTACGGTCAACTTCCGCGGATCAGCGCGGAGATTCAGCTCATCCCGATAAGCATCGAAGAGAGCCCCATGCTTCGACTCGGTATAGATCTCGATCTGTGAGTGGTCAGGTCCCATATGACACTGCCCACAGGTCTGCGGGAGCCGCGCGAGCTCGATACTCGCCCGGTGCCTCGAATGACACTCTGTACAGGTACCAATCGAACCATCGGGATTAGGCGCCCCGATCTCATGGCAGGCGATACAACCCGATTGCGTCGCGGCGGGTCCCTCGAGGGCTACGAGAGGGTTCGGCTCCCGGAGGACGGCACCAGGGTGATGCTCCTCCGCGAAGGCGATCTGCTCCTCGGTGAAGGGCTCACTCCCGAGAACCGCGGCGAATGCGGGTGCGGCGTGCCGGCTCCGGAGGAACTCATTGTACTGGGAGCGATGGCACTGCGCGCAATTTGCAGCTGTGACCGCTGCAGTGATCGTGAAGCCTCGATGATCGACCTCCTCCTGCCCCTCGACTGGGATATGGCAATCGAGGCAGGTAGTACCCACCGCCGCATGCCGACTCCTCTCATACTCGATCACGATCGCCTCGGTCTCCTGGCGGTGACAGGAGGCGCAGCTCCCCGTCGCCCGTACTGCGGCAGGGGTTGCCCGAGCGAGATCGACAGTGGGGCGGGAAGAGTGGATGAGGAAGCCCGCGGTGAGGAGGGCCCCAGCGATGAGTACAGCGGAGAAGATCGTCTTCATCGATGACATAGACGGCTCCTGAACCGGTTGCAGTTGGATAGGAGGAGAGGGAGAGGACCTCTGTGGTAGGACGGTCGGCCAGACCGGGCCCTACAGGTCAGGATAAGCCCGAGAGTCATCTAGAGCAAGTATCACCCCCACCCAGGACCCCCCCCCTTGTGTTTTTAGGCGGTCCTCAATATTTTGTGAGGCGGTACTAATGAGTATGGCTGGTTGTCATCATCGAGGTGAGGTCATCAATGGTGAGGTCGATCCTATGGGGCGTCTTTCTCGTTGGTCTATCTGGGTGTGTATCTGGGTGTGGTGGTCTCTTTCCCTCCGAGCCTCCTGATTTCGAGCGTCTGGACGGTCCGATCGAGGGGTTGGCTTTCGAGCATCGCTATCGTCACCAGTTGGGTGATGCTCTCTTCGATCGGGTTTTCACCCCTGAGGAGGGGCTTGGTCCCCTCTTTGTGAGCACATCATGTATTTCGTGCCATCTCGGTGAGGGGAAGGGGCACCCCGCCTTTGGACTAACTCGATTTGGCTCACTGGGTGATGATGGGGTCTTCGATCCTTTGCGTTCACTTGGTGGTCCTCAGCTCCAGAGTCGAGCACTTCCTGGTTTCTCACCTGAGGTGGTTCCATTGGAGGCGACTGGTGTTACTCGTCTCCTCGGTCCTATCGTCGGTGGTCTTGGCTACCTAGAGGCTGTAGATGACAGTGTGCTCTTCCGGTTCGAGGAAGAGAATTCTGGTCGTAGCGATGGTATTCGGGGTCGTGTTCATCTCGTCTCACCTAATGATTTCCTGGTTCCGGTGACCTCTCTCTCTCCTTTGGTCGAGGAGTTTGGTCCTGGTCGTGGGTCAGAGGTTGGTAGTCGTTATGTAGGCAGGTTTGGGTGGAAGGCATCGTCGATCAATCTATTGCATCAGACTCTCACAGCGCTGCATCAGGATATGGGTCTGACGACGGAGCTGATGCCATGGGAGATCGCGCATCCTACCGAGGGCCCCCTGTATTTGGAGGGTGTGCCTCAGCCGAATCTCACACTAGCCGATGCGAAGGTGCTCGCCTTCTATCTTCGGACCCTTCGTCATCCTCCCCGTCGCCGAGTAGGGGATCGGGAGGTGATCCTTGGGGGTGAGCTCTTCAGGGAGATCAAGTGTGCGGTCTGTCATCGTCCTACCCTGCGTACTGGCCGTCATCCGATCCCCGAACTGGATGAGGTCGAGTTCCATCCCTATACCGATCTTCTCCTACATGATATGGGTCCCGAACTAGATGATGGTTATACCGAGGGTGCGGCCGGTACGTCAGAGTGGCGGACGGCACCCCTTTGGGGGCTAGGGCTTGCCGAGTTGTCGCAAGGCGGGAGGGCCTACTATCTACATGATGGTCGTGCCCAGACCTTACGGGAGGCGATCGAGTACCATGGTGGTGAGGCCGCGGAGAGTCGTGCACTATTCGAATCTCTCTCCTTGGACGAGCAGGAGGCGCTCCTTGCCTATCTACGGTCTCTCTGAGGAGGAGGTAAAGATGCGTAGGTTACACTCTGTGGGTGAGGTGTTGGGCATCCTCTTCATCTCTCTCCTGTGCGGTGCTTGGGTGATCCGGGGCGCTGAGTTGGGTGATATGTGGCCCCTCGACTCTGAGTTGGTGGGGGACACGGTCTCTCGTTCGTTCTCGGTTGGCGGTCAGTTCGAGGCGCATGCGAGCTATCTCGTCGAGGAGGGAGTCAGCGATGGTTTCACCTTTGAGATACCACGACTGAATCTAGGTCTTTCCTCTGGGCTGAGCCGAACCTTACGTTTCGCCGGGGAGCTAGAATTCGAGCCGGGAGGGGGTGAACTCGGTCTAGAAAAGGCGTTGATCGAGTTCGAGGTCGATCGATCTCTCACTCTTCGGGCTGGTGTCTTCGTGGTCCCGATAGGTGGGTTCAACCTCGATCATGGTAGTCCACGATACGATTTCATAAGGCGTCCCCTCGTCGCGACTGAGATCATACCTGGTGTTCTCTCGGATCTGGGTGTAGGGGTGAGTGGCAGTCATGAGCTCTGGGGCTCTACTCTGGCCCGAGGTACTTCTCGGATATCAGGAGCTGAGGGGGGTGGTAGGCTCCTCTATGAGATCTACCTCTCTAATGGTTTGAGTACTGGGATCATCTTGGGTGCCGCGGAGAGGACCCGGATAGCTAGTGGTAAGGGGGGCGAGCGTTTGGCTGAGAGCCCGTCAGGGCTTCCGATGCTCTCGGCCCGGGTTGCGCTCGAGTCGAATCGGTTCGGGACACTCGGGCTCTCGCGTATGGGCGGGGTCTACAACCGGAGGTATCTCGATGGTGAGAGGATCGATCGGGCGCGGCGTTTCGAGGTGTGGGCATTCGACCAGAGGGCAGAGGTGGGACCCCTCTCTCTCGTCGGTGAGGTTGCCTACGCTCGCATAGATGTGCCGGAGAGTCTCCGTGAGCTCTATGGAGAGAGACAGTGGGGTGCGTTCATCGACCTCGTCCTCCCACTCCTCGAAGCGCCGAGATCTGCTGGGGAGGATGGCTGGGTGTTCAATGCTGGGCTCCGCCTCGAGTACCTAGATTACAATATGGGGACCTTCTCCTCTACCGGGGGGAGTAGGGGTGATGAGGTCATCTCGATTACACCTGCTTTGGCTTTTCGGCCGGTGCCGGGGACGGTATTCCGGTTGAATTATCGTAGGGAGTGGATGTGGGACCGGGTGAGGAACCCATATGAACAGGTGGGTGGTTTCCAACTCGGGTTGGCCACATATTTTTAGTAGCGATCATCTTTGGGACCGCCCGGGGGCGAAGGTAGGAGAGGTATGCGATCTCTGATCGAGCAGATCTATCGTGAGGCACGACGTCGGGGTCATCTCGATCCCTCTCTGGAGCTCGAGTCGCTCCGGGGGTCAGAGGGCCTTGCGACTCTCTTCGAGCTCGTCCGGGAGATGCCCTACCTCCGTGCGTTGGATCGTGAGCCATCGACGACGATCAGAGAGTGGCGGGGGACCTGTTCTGGTAAGCACTATCTACTCAAGGCTCTCTATGAGGAACTCGGCTATCGTACCGAGCTCCTCGCCTGCACCACCTGGGTCCGGCCCGAGCTCGGGGCTCTCCTCCCAGAGGGTCATGAGTCACTCATGGCGGAGGGGCCGATCCCCGATCTGCACAACTACCTGCGGCTATACATAGAAGGCGCGGGTCAACTCATCGATGCGACCGCGCCACTCTGGTGGGGCGAGTATGGGATCCCGGTCAACCCCGAGTTCGTGGTAGGGGTCGACTCGGTGCTCCTCTTCGATCCGCTCGAGGAGTTCGAGGTGCCCTGGACCGATGGGATCGAGGGTGCGCAGAGATACAAGGACCAGCTCCTACGAGAGCATTTCTCACCCGCTGAGCTCGAGCGCCGGACCCGTTTCTTTGGTGCGCTAGCGGGTTTTGGGTGAAGGGGAGTAGTGGACCTGGTGACGTATAGATCTGGAGGTCGATGATGGGAGGTAGAGTAGGTGGGCGACGTAGCTCGATCCCCCTCCTAGTGGCATTTTTCCTTGGCGCGGCGAGCCCTGCCCTTGCTAGGGGGACGATAGATCAGGTTGGAGGGGGTGAGAGGGGCGATACGACGATGGTGGGCCGAGACACTATCGTCGATCTCGATCCCCTCGTCGTCTCGGTCACCCAACTCGATATCCTGAGGAGTAGGTTGCCGAACTCGGTCTCGGTCGTCTCTCGTATGCGGCTCGAGGAGAGTGGTACCCTCTCGGCGCTAGCTGCAGTGAGTGAGGAGGTGCCTGGTGTCTTCGTCACACAGCGCGGTCTCCTAGGGTATGGTGTCGGACAGGGTGCAGCGGGTGTCCTCTCTATCAGAGGTGTCGGTGGTGAGCCGAATACCCAGGTCCTCATCATGACCGATGGTCGTCCCCAGATGATGGGTCTGATGGGCCACCCGATCCCCGATCTCCATCTCAGTCATGGGGTCGAGCGAGTCGAGGTCATCAAAGGGCCTGCCTCGGTCCTCTATGGTTCGGGCGCACTCGGTGGGGTCGTGAATCTGATCACGAGGCGAGATTGGGACCCTGGCCTGGAGGTCGAGGGCGCGGTCTCGTATGGTAGCTTTGGGACACGTCGTCTAGAGGGTGGGCTCGAGTATGGCCTCGGTTCGAGAGCTGGCATAGCGGTCTCGGGTGGGAGTTTCAGGACCGATGGACACCGTCCTTGGTCATCTTTCGGGCTCGACAATGTCGGGGTACGGGGCAGTGTCGCTCTCGGGGAGGGACTCCTCTTGCGTGGTGATTTCTCGATCTCCGACCTCGATACCTACGATCCAGGTACGGTCGCCGAGCCTCTAGAGGACAACTGGGTCGATATCGTACGGGGTGGGACGGGCCTCTCCCTCGAGAATCGGGGTGAGAGGGTCTCTGGTGCGGCGCGGGTCTTCCTGAACTTCGGACGGCACCGGATCTACGATGGCTTCTACTCGAAGGACCAGACCCTCGGCTTCAACCTACACCAGGGTATCACCCTCGGTGAGGGTGGGGCTCTGACTCTAGGGCTCGATGGGGCGCGCTATGGAGGTGAGGCGGAGAACCGGGAGACCGGCTTCTCGTGGGGTGATAACCATACGAGTGAGTTTGGGCTCTTCGGTGTCGTCCATCTGCCCCTTGGAGAGCGGCTCTTTGGAACGGGTGGTCTGAGGTTGAATCGCCATAGCCTATATGGGACGGAACTCGCCCCGCAACTCGGGCTCTCCTTTCATCTGTGGGAGGGCACGACCTTGCGCGCACAGACCGCGCGCGGATTCAGGAGCCCGACGATCAGGGAGCTCTACCTCTTCCCTGCGCCGACTCCCGATCTCGGGCCGGAGAGGGGGTGGAACCATGAGGTCGGTCTCCTGCAGAGCCTCGGCGGGATAGCGACTCTGGAGCTCGCACTCTTCCAGTTCGAGGGGTCGGACCTGATCAGGGTCGCGGGTGCGCCCCCGAACCTCGTACTAGAGAACTCGGGCCAGTTCAAGCACCGTGGGGGTGAGGTCGCGTTCCAGGTTAGCGCACCACTCGGCTTCGACCTCGACCTCTCCTATGGGTACCTCGACCCTGGTGAGATGACGCGGGCACACCCTGGACACCAACTCGCGGGTGGACTGCGGTACCAGAATGGGCCGGTCCGGGCCCGGCTAGGGGCGGAGTATGTGGGCCGGCACTATGGGGCCGATGGGGCGCTCGATCGACTCGATGACTACCTGGTGGTCGATGGCAGGGTCACGATCGAGCTCCTCGAGCACTATTCGCTCTATCTGGCGATAGACAACCTCTTCGATAGGGAGTATGAGATCATGAGTGGGTACCCGATGCCAAGTCGTGCACTCTCGGTCGGGATCAGGGGTAGACGCTGATGAGGCTTACCGCGCGCGATCTCGCCTATGGCGGGCTCTTCGGGGCAGTGGCCTTCTTGCTCCCGGTCCTCTTCCACCTCGTTCGGTTGGGGCATCTCTTCATGCCGATGTACCCACCACTCGTGGTCCTCGCCTTCCTGACCGTGCCGAGGGTCTCGGCGACGACGGCGTTGATCGTTCCGATCCTCTCTGGACTCGTGACGGGGATGCCACCCTTCTATCCCCCGATAGCACCGGTGATGGCAGTAGAGCTCGCAGTGATGGCTCTCCTGATCGGGCTCTTCGTAGAGAAGTGGCCGCGGATCGGGGTCTTACCCCTCCTCGTCCCAATCCTCCTGATCGGGAGGGTGATCAATGTCGGGCTCAGCTTCGTCGCTGCACAGCTGATCGAGTTGCCTCCTGGATTCGTCGCGGGACTCTCACTCCTCTCGGGGTGGCCGGGCCTGATCCTCCTCGTCCTGATCGTCCCGCCCCTCGTAGGCCGGCTCCGTGCCCGGGACTCGCGCTTTCTCGCTGCGGTGGAGGGAGGTAAGTGAGTAGGGGCGCGCAGCTCACCCGGCTCGAGTTCTTCGATAGTCTCGCCTTGCGTTGGGATGACGAGGTCGCGACCCCTGAGTTCCTCGCACGGCTCGAGGCCGAGGTTGGCACATTCGGGGTCGGGTCCCATGAGAGAGTCCTCGACCTGGGGTGTGGGACGGGGAACCTGACCGCTCTCCTCCTCGATCTGGTGAGGGAGGGTCGGGTGATCGGTCTCGATATCTCGCGGGGTATGCTCGACCGAGCGCGGTCGAAGGTGACGGAGGTGGACCGGGTCGAGTGGGTCCATGCCGATGTCGTCTCGATCCCGCTCGGGGGATCGAGTGTCGATCGGGTGATCTGCCTCTCGACCTGGCCGCACTTCACCGATCCGGTGGGGGCGGCTACCGAGGTCGAGAGGGTCCTGCGGCCTGGGGGGCACTTCCATATCCTCCACCTCGATGGGCGAGAGGTGATCAATGACCTGCATCGGGGGATAGGGGAGCCGGTAGGTGAGGATCGGCTCTGGCCCGCGGTAGAGGTAGCTGGCCTCCTCGAGGGGGTAGGCCTCGTGGTCACAGAGGTGCGCGATGAGGCCGAGGGTTACCTGATCACCGCCTCGAAGGGGGATCGTGAAGGAGGGTGAGTAGATTCGGGCTCCTCGGGGCGATCGGTGGGACTAGCTCGCTCCTCGGGGGTGGGCGCGGCGTCTTACGTAGGGCGCGGCCACCGGTCAGGGTGATCTGGGGGCTCGGCTCGGTCGGGGCGGTCGTCATCTCGCCTGGTGACTTCGGATCCGGCCTAGGCTTTGGGCTCGGAGTCGGGCTCCTCGCCCTTCTTCTCATGGTACCACCCCGTCGGGTCATCATACGAGCGCTACAGTTCGGGTTGGTCCTCTATCTTCCACTCCTCCTGATCCTCCTCATCGCCCTCGGGCCAGGGGGGGTGATCATCGGCCGGGCACTCATCATCTCGACTAAGGGGGCGCTGACCCTCCTGATCGGCCTTGCGACCCTCTCTACGATCGGGCTCGCTGAGTTGCAGCCCGCGGTCGCTGGGCTACCACTCCCGCGCCTGGTGAGACTCCTCGTCCTCCAGATCATCCAGCAGACGGGCCAACTCTTCGATGAAGTGGTCTGGATGAGGAGGGCGATACTCCTCAGATCGGGCCTCAGATCGAGGAGAGGGGGATGGGTGGGCCTACGACTCCTGAGGGGGGTGCCGGAGTACTGGATCGAGAGGGTCGCAGGTAGGGCTGAGGGAGTGGGGATGGCGATGGAGCTCAGGGCATACCAGAGCGCAGGGGCTGATCCACTCCCGTCGAACCATAGGTGGCGTCCACTCGATATCGCAGGAGTCGTATCTGCCCTCGTCCTCTTAGGAGTCGGGGTCGGATTGCACTTCATCAGGTGAGAGGAGGACATCGTGCAGACCGGAGCGCCGGCTCTCGAGTTCGAAGGGGTGAGTGTCGAGTACTCGGGGGAGGAGAGGCTCGCGATCGAAGGGGTCTCCTTCACGATCGAGAGGGGGGAACGGGTCGCCCTGATCGGGCCGAATGGATCGGGTAAGACAACTATCCTCCTCGCGACTGTCGCACTCATCCCCTTCACTGGGAGGATCAGGGTAGGAGGTGTCGAGGTCGATCAGAGGAGGCCTGAGCCGACGAGGGGTCAGGTCGGGTTCCTCTTCTCCCGACCAGAGGACCAGATCCTCTTCCCGCGAGTCCTCGATGATGTGGCCTTCACCCTGACGAGCCGTGGTGTCCCCGAGGCCGAGGCGTACGAGAGGGCGCGCACGATCCTCTCGAAGCTCGGCGCGGAGGATCTGTCCGAGCGCTCTCCTGCGCGCCTCTCCACCGGACAACGCCTCCGAGTCGCCCTCGCAGGTGTCCTCATAGCTGAGCCGCCACTGATCCTCCTCGATGAGCCGACGAGTGGGCTAGATCCCGAGGGCCGAGAGCGGCTGATCGACGAGCTCAGCTCACTCCCGCGGGGCTCGACCCTCCTGATAGCAACCCATGATCTCGACTTCGTGAGTGCGATAGCGGATCGGGCGCTCACACCGGAGGGTAGGTCGCTACCCCTCTCTGCTGACGACCGGATCTTCTGTCCTTAGTCAGTCGAGGACCCGGAGCTCTACTCGCCGGTTGAGTTGGCGGCCCTCTCCGGTCTCGTTCGGTGCGATGGGCACTGTCGGTCCATATCCACGAGCCTCTATCCTCTCTGGGGAGATCCCCTTACCGATGAGGAAGGTCCTGACCGATTCTGCGCGGTCCTGCGAGAGGCGGTCATTGAGGGCCCTCGACCCAGTAGAGTCGGTGTGCCCCTCGATCTCGACCCTGAGGTCGGGGTTCTCGGTCAGGAGCTCATATATATTGGCCAGCTCTGTCTCAGACTCAGCCCTGAGGTTCGCACTCCCGACATCGAAGTAGATATTCCGGAGTACTAGCCGTGCCCCTGCGCGCGCAGGTACGAGCTCGAGTAGGAGCTCGTACTCGCTTACCCGTCTCTCCCCCTCCTCGCCTCTCTCGGCGATCTCGTCGGTGGCATCGATCCTCACACTCGTCCCGAGGTATCTGGTGGCCTCCGCTCGGAAGGTGTAGAGGCCGGGTTCATGGATCTCGAGGGTGAAGGCTCCGCTCTCTGGATCGCTCTGGATCTGCCCTTCGGTCAGGATATCGGTGCCGAGGGATCGATAGTGGACCCTGGCCCCGACCGGAGCACCTGATTCCTCGTCGATGACCCTTCCATGTATGAGGATGACTGGCTCTGGGTCAACGGCTAGTCGGGTCGGTTCTGGCTCTTCTAGTAGTACCTGGAAGAGGTCTGTCAACCCATGCGCGCCGGTGGAGGAGGCGAGGTATCCATATTCGGAGTCATCGGGCACTATGAAGTAGGCGTCGAAGCCTGGTGTATTGAAGCGTGGCCCGAGGTTCTCTGGCTCGCTCCACCTCTGCCAGCTCTCGTCGAGGCGTTTGGTGACGAAGATATCCTGTCCACCATAGCCACCATGCCCATCACTGGAGAAGTAGAGGGTCTCATTGTCGGGCATGAGGTATGGGGTGATCTCCGATCCACTCGTATTGATATCGGGGCCGAGGTCGAGTGGTGCTGACCAGGTCCCATCCTCTTGCAGGAATGTGGCGTAGAGGTCGGTCTTTCCGCGCCCGTCCTCCCTCTCTGCGTGGAAGACGAGTATCGTGCCATCTCTCGAGACCGTGGCTGTTATCCATGGGGTCAAGGTATGCCAATCCTCGATGATGAGTGGCTCGCGTGGGCCCCAGCCTCCATCTCTGCGGGTGATGAAGGAGAAGGCGCTCTCGCCTTCTCCTTCGATCTGGCCACCATGCCCGATCAGGAGTCTATCGCCATCGTCGAGGATCGCGACGAGGAAGTCATTCTTCTGGAGGTTGAGGGGCGCTCCTGGCCTGACGACTCTTGCCCACTCGCCGTCCTCATCTCGTTCTGCGAACCAGATGTCCTCGCCGGTCAGTTCCTCTTCGTCTTGGCTACTGACTTGGCTCGGGGCAGGTGACCGCAGGAAGTATAGGCGCTCTCCATCGGGCGAGAAGTGTGGCATCACCTCGATCGCTCCTGAGTTGATGCAGGTGCCGAGGTTTACTCGCCCGGTGGGCCGGTCATCTTCATGGCCTTGGCTCTCTCTCTCTGATTGTTCGAGTGGGGTGGGGTCTATGCCAACCCGCATTACCTCGTTACAATCGATCGAGAGTGTCGCGACCAGGGGAATCGGATCGGAGCTTGGGGCACTCCTCGCGCATCCACCGATGGCGAGGGCTCCGATCACCAGGGAGAGGAGTCTGGTCTTTCTGGTGATCATCTCAATATCGATCGGATCATCGATCCACTCTAGGTGGATGTAATAGAAATATCTATGGTGGATCTTACCAAAGGGTTGAACGGTAGTCAATCGGCTCTACCCTGGTCGCTCTGGGTAGGTATGTCGGACTCGTGTTGGTATCTGAGTTCAGGGAGTGGGGTTGTCGAAATCGGTAGCTGACCGGTCGTTGGTCGAGGGGCCATTATCGGCCGCCGTCTGGAGGATAGCCTGGCCGACGATGTTACAGAATATGATCGGTGGTCTACAAGGTATCATCGACCATGTCATGGTCGGGCACTATGTAGGCTATACGGGTAATGCAGCGATTGGGGTCAGCTGGCAGGTCTACCTCGTCGTGATCGTCTTCCTCTCATCCCTCTCGACGGGGATGAGTGTCCTCGTCGCCCGGTTCACCGGCGCGGGTGATATGGGTCGAGTCAATCGAACGGTCTATCAGGCGATCCTGACAGGGTTGGCCCTCGCAGTCGGTATCCTTGCCCCGGTAGGATATTTCGTAGCGCCCAAGCTCTTGGACCTGATCAATGCCGCGCCAGAGGTCCAGGTCGAGGCGCTGCCCTATCTCCGGATCGTCTTCCTCTTCGGGGGTGGGGTGATGCTCTTCTTCATCCTCGGGGCGGCACTCCGTTCGGCTGGTGATGCGCAGACGCCCCTGAGGTTGGGGACGACGATCACGGTGATCAACCTCGTCCTGAACTTCGTCCTGATCAGGGGGCTGGGCCCGATCCCCGCCTTCGGGACCGCTGGTGCCGCGATAGGCACGGTGATCGCGATGGGAGGGGTCGGGATCTACGCGCTATTCGCCCTCTGGCGCGGCCGCTGGGTGATCAGACTGCCGAGGGGTGAGAGCTGGCGACCCGATTGGGGTATCATCAAGGCCCTTTTCCGGTTTGGGCTCCCTGCAGGGGCGCAGGGCGTTGCGATGTCATTGGCCGGTGTCCTCCTGCTAGGCTTCATAGGGTCGTTGGCCGATGGCGCTGCGGCGCAGGCGGCTTATACCGTCGTCTATACAGAACTCTTCTCCCTCGTGACTTGGACCTCGATCGGGTTGATGGGTGCTGCGGCGACGGTCGCGGGCCAGAACCTCGGGGCGGGTCAGCCGGAGAGATCGGTCGGGGCGGTCAATACTGCGGCCCGGATCGCGCTCCTCCTCTCTGGTACGATCGGTCTCGCCTTTTATTTCATCCCCGACCTACTCCTGGGAGTCTTCGGGATGACCGAACCGGTCGTCGTGGAGTTGGGTGTTCAGTTGATGCGCTACCTGAGTGTCTCAGGTCTCTTCGTCTCAGTCGCGCTGACCTATACTGGTGGGCTCCAGGGTACGGGCGACACTAGGAGTCCACTCTTCATCACCCTGATCTCCCAGATAGGGATCCCCCTCGGTCTCTGTTTTCTGATCAGGAGCTTGGGTACCCTCGAGCCAGCCGATATCTGGCTCGCTATCCTACTAGGTCATATCGCGCGCTGCGTCCTCTCAGTCGCCAGGTTCAGACAGGGGCATTGGCGCGGGATCGAGATCCCTGTCGAGGGATAGACCCATGTCATTGGGGATAGCCTTGGCTCCGTGCACCAAATTTGCACCTTCGGCGGTGGTCCGCCTCACCACAGGGCCGTGAGGCTGATTAGCCATCGGATCTGGAGGATGTCATGCCGAGTACTAGACGATCGGAACTACGCCTTGGCGCTGCGTTCCTGGTCATCATGATCACTATGAGTCTCGCCGCCTGTGAGCGTAGGCCAGAGGAGACAGGTGATGCGGTCGTCCCGGCCGCCGAGGCGCCACCAATGGCACCTGATGGGACACCACCCCCGGGCACAGTACCCGCTCTGGCCCCAGGCGAGATCACTGGTATCCTGATCGCCTCAGACTCTCTCGAGATCAAGCCGAGTGAGATCGCACTGCAGAAGGCTGAGCACCCTGATGTCAAGGCCTTTGCCGAGCGAGTGCTCTCCGATTACAAGATGCTCGAAGACTCGATCCAAGCGATTGCAGCGCGGCAGAATATCACGCCGCAGCCGACGAATGTCAGTGAGCAGTTGGAGTCGCAGGCAGCGAGTACGGTCCAGCGGCTCGAAGGCCTCTCTGGCAATGATTTCGATAGGGCGTACATCGATGCGATGATCGAGTCGCATCAGGCAGCTCTCGAGCGTCTCGACAAGGAACTCCTGCCCGCTACAGAGGACCCGACCCTCAGGGCCGAGATGGAGAGAGAGGTTCGGCCAGTCATCGTCGCACACCTCGAGGTTGCCAAAGAGGTGAAGGACACCCTCGAGGGGCATGGTGGTGCCGCTCGCTGATAGGATAGGGCGCTGAGGATCGGCTCGTAGAGGATGGCTCTCCTGGTCCGCCAGGTTGTGCGGACCTCGGAGAGGTCACATCTTCCGCGGTAGGTGCAATGATCCCGAGGGGCATCGGCAGAGGCCGATGGTGATCACCTCGAGGGAGTGGCGGGGGATGTAATGGCAGAGAAGAGGGCCGAGGGAGGTCGTCGAGGTGATCTCGATGGTGAGAGCCCATTCAGGTCACTGATCGAGAATGTCTCCGAGACTGTTACCGTCGTAGACTCGGAGCTGGTCATTAGATATATAAGCCCGTCGGTCGAGAGAGTTCTCGGCTATGGACCGGAGAGGGTGATAGGACGGTCACCACTCGAGTTCATCCACCCCGATGATAGGGAGGGGGTAGAGGCGCGACTCCGGGAGAGATTCACCGGGCCTGAGGGGGAGGAGACGATCTCCGAGGTCCGTTTCATCGCCGCCGATGGGGGCTGGCGACTCCTCGAAGTACATGGGCGGAAGCACCTCGATCCCGAGGGTGAGGCGATCTTCATCCTCACCTCTAGGGATGTGACTGAACAGAGACGGTCAGAGGAGGAGTTGAGGCGGCAGAGAGCCTATTTCGCCCGCCTCTTCGATGGCTCGCCTGAGGCGATCGTGCTCCTCGATAGCGATGATATCGTTCAGAGGATCAACCGGGAGTTTACTAGGCTCTTCGGGTATACCGCCGGGGAGGCTCAGGGCCGGCATATCGATGGGCTTATAGTACCCCCTGACCGAAGAGAGGAGTCCAAGACCCTCTCTGAGCGTGCGGTCGCAGGTGAGAGGGTCGGGCTCGAGACGGTGCGCCAGGATCGCCATGGACAGCTCATCGATGTCTCTATCCTCGCTGTTCCTGTCGACTTCGAAGATGGTACGACCCAGATCTATGGAATCTACCGTGATATCTCCGCTCGAAAACGTGCCGAAGAGGCACTCGCCGAGAGTGAGGAACAGCTCAGACAGGCACAGAAGATGGAGGCGGTCGGGAGGCTGGCCGGTGGAATCGCACATGACTTCAATAACTTCCTGACCGCGATCAAGGGACACTCACAACTCCTCATCGATGCATTGGATCCAGCAGATCCGCTCCGAGAGGATGTCGAGGAGATCTGGAGTGCAGCGGAGCGAGCGACGAGTCTGACGCGACAGCTCCTCGCCTTTAGTAGGAAGCAGATCCTGAACCCGAAGCCGGTCGATCTGAATGAGGTCATACAGGGACTCGAGGTCATCTTGAGCCGCCTGATCGGGGAGGGAGTCGAGCTCGTATTCGAGCTGGAGTCAGGACTCGGCCTCGTCTATGCTGATCCAGGCCAACTCGAACTCGTGATCATCAACCTCGCTGTCAATGCACATGATGCGATGCGAGGGCAGGGTCGCCTGACGATCGGGACCGAGGTGTATGCGCCCGATCTCGCGGTGGGGGATGAGACCTCTGTACCGATCACCAGGGGTGGTTACCTCCTCCTGAGTGTGGAGGATACAGGGACCGGGATGTCGGAAGAGGTCAGAGCCCGTATCTTCGAGCCCTTTTTCACTACGAAGCCCCAAGGTGAGGGCACGGGCCTTGGACTGAGCATGGTCTATGGTATCGTGCAACAGTCTGGCGGATTCGTGGAGGTCGAGAGCCAGGAGGCTGCGGGCACGAGGCTCGAGATCTACCTGCCCCTACTCACCGATGCGTCTCTATTAGAAGAACGGGATCTAGAGAGATCCGGCTCGGCTGGGGGTGAGAGCGTCATCCATCGTCCCCCAGTCGTCGGGGGCAAGGTCCTCGTCGTCGAGGACGAAGAAGCGGTCCGTGCACTGGTTTGTAAGGTCCTCGAGCGAGAGGGCTTCGAGGTCCTATCCGCCTCGAATGGGGGCGCTGCTCTCGAACTCCTCGAGAGCTCGGAGGAGCTGCTACAGCTCATCATCACTGATATCGTGATGCCGGAGATGGATGGGACGGAGTTGGCGGAGCGGGTCCGATGTGACCATCCAGAGGTACGACTCCTCTTCATGAGTGGGTATGCCGAGGACGAGCTGGTGAAGCGCGGTCTCGCTACTCGTTGGGCTGGGTTCCTCGAGAAACCCTTCTCGCCCAGGACCCTGATAGAGAGGGTGCGAGAGCTCCTTGCGGTCGGGGCCACCGAACCGAAACCCTTCCCTTAGAGGTGTGTGATGAGGCTCACCCATATCGATGGTCCCGGATTGCGCGGTGCGCTCATCGCCGCCTGTGACTATGTCCAACTCCAGCGCGCTGAGCTCAATAGGATCAATATCTTTCCCGTACCCGATGGGGACACGGGCACCAACTTCGCACTGACGGCACGTTCTATAGCCGATCGGTTACGATCGGGTACAGACGATCATCTCGGTGCCGTTGCCCGTGAGGCCGCAGAGGCGGGGATACTAGGCGCGCGCGGCAATAGTGGGATGATCCTCTCACACTACCTCCTCGGTCTCGCGGAGAGTATCGGTGACAGGGTCAGGATGAGTGTTACCGAGTTCGCCGAATCCCTGCGCGCAGCCAGTGATCATGTCTATCGTGCCCTCGAGGATCCGATAGAGGGCACGATCGTGACGGTCATGCGTGAGACCGCGGAGGAGGCTGAGTCGAGGAGCTTTGCGAGCTTCCAGACACTCTTCCGTCGTATCCTGCGCCGGGCGTACGCCACACTCGCCCGGACCCCAGAACTCCTACCGGTACTGAGGAAGGCGGGTGTAGTCGATGCGGGGGCGAAGGGGTTCGTCCATCTCCTCGAGGGTATAGTCGCCTACCTCTCGGGCGACCCGATCGTCGCACTCGAGGAGGAGGCGCCTGGAGAGGAGTCGCTCCCGATCGCGGCCGCTGCTGCTGAGTATCCAACTGAGTCGGAGCGCTACCGTTACTGTACCGAGGCGCTCGTCAGAGGCGCAGAGTTGCCTGAGGCCGACGAGGTGCGCACAGTCCTCCGAACGTATGGCGACTCCCTCGTCGTGATCAGGAGTGGTGATCTCCTCAAGGTCCATATCCATACCGATCTGCCTGACCAGCTCTTCGCCTACCTCCGTACCCTAGGCGAGTTGGAGGCCCAGAAGGCAGAGGATATGGGGGCGCAACATGCCACACTGCGACGGGCTGCGGCCCGGCACCTCGAGTTGGCCCGTAGGCCGGTGGCGGTCGTGACCGACACCGCCTGTGATCTCCCAGAGCCGATCGTCCGCGCGCATGGGATCCACCTCGTGCCCCTGACCCTGATCTTCGAAGATGGCGCGCTCTATGACAGGGTCGAGATCAGCGCTGAGGAGTTCTCGCGCCGCCTCCTCGCTGGTGAGCACCCGACCACCTCGCAGCCGACTCCAGCGGCATTCCTCGAGGCATACGAGGATGCCGCGGAGGAGGGGGAGGCGGTCATTGCGATCACGATCGCGGGCGTACTCTCGGGGACCCTGAACTCAGCCGAAGCTGCGGCCCGGCACTTGGAGTCCGAGGTCCAACTGATCGACTCCCGTGGCGCGACTCTCCTTCAAGGGCTCCTCGCCTTGCGTGCGGCCGAACTCGGTGAACTCGGACTCGGGCCGAAGGAGATCGTCGAGGAGATCGGACGCGTCAGGGAGAGGTCGGGACTCCTGATCACTGTCGATGTCTTCGAGAATCTCCTCGCTTCGGGGAGGGTTGGGCGCGGGCGCGCACTGCTCGGCTCGCTCCTCGATATCAAGCCGATCCTAGAGCTCGATAGTGAGGGTCGGGTCCAGCCACTCGATCGGGTCAGGGGTCGTCGTCAGATCTTGCCTCGTATCCTCGAGATCCTCGAGGAGCGTGTCCCACCGGGGAGTGGTCGGATCAGGTTCGGGGTCGCCCATGTAGCCTGTGAGGAGGTCCTCGATGAGGTGAGCACGGCCCTCAGAGGACGGTATGGTCAGGAGACGGAGATCGTAGTAGGTGCCGCCTCCCCCGTCCTCGCGACCCATGTTGGACCAGGCGCCTGGGCAGTAGCATATATGGTCGAGTGATTCGTTCGTAGTCATTCGATAGAGCTCTACCTATCCAACGCCCCTGCGAGCTACTCGATCCCTGCCCCGCCTCTCGTGACTAGGCCCCGTAGTAGATCGTCTTGATATTGGTGAAGGTCCTGATCCCCTCCTCGGCGAGTTCACGGCCATAGCCCGACTCCTTCACCCCTCCGAAGGGGAGGCGCGGGTCAGAGGCGACGATCGCATTGAAGAAGGTCTGGCCCGCCTCGATCTCATTGGCGAACCTCTCCTGTTCTGCTGGATCGGTCGTCCAGGCCGAGCTGCCGAGTCCGAAGGGCGATGCATTCGCGACCTCGATCGCCTCATCGATATCGCCGACCCGGAAGAGTGCGGCGACGGGCCCAAAGATCTCGTCATTCGCCGCTGGGGATTCAGAGGGTATCGAGGTGAGGATGGTTGGAGGGTAGAAGAATCCTGGGCCGGGCAGGGGCTGGCCACCGGTCAGGAGCTCGGCGCCGAGGGCGATCGTCTCCTCGACCTGTCGGTGTACGCCCTCGAGGGCCTCTGGTGTAGCGAGGGGCCCGATATCGGTCTCGGGGTCTAAGGGATCGCCGACCTGGAGGGTCTCCATCTTGGTGATGAAGTCGTCGACGAAATCGTCGTACACCCTCTCATGTATGATGAAACGTTTCGCTGCGATGCAGGATTGGCCATTATTGATCACACGTGCGGCGACAGCCGCAGCGACGGTCGTCTCTAGGTCGGCACTCGGCATCACGATGAAGGGGTCGCTCCCCCCGAGCTCGAGGAGGCTTCGCTTCACATTCTGGCCAGCCCGGCTCGCGACCGCCCGGCCCGCGCCAGTGCTACCGGTCAGGGTCACAGCTCGGACACGTCGGTCATCGATGATGGGGCCGACCTGGTCGGAGCCTATGAGGAGGGTCTGGAAGGCGCCCTCGGGGAAGCCAGCCTCGAGGATCAGCTCCTCGATACGGAGGGCACAACGTGGGACATTCGAGGCATGCTTGAGGAGCCCTACATTACCAGCCATCAGTGCTGGTGCGGCGAATCTCATGACCTGCCAGAAAGGGAAGTTCCAGGGCATCACGGCGAGGACGGGACCGAGGGGAAGATAGCGGATGAGGCTGAGTTTGGCCTCGGTCTCGATGACCCGGTCAGAGAGGATATGCTCGGCGTACTCGGCATAGTACCGGCAGGCCGCCGCCGATTTCCGCGCCTCGGCGACTGCCGCGCTGATCGGCTTGCCCATCTCTTCGGTCATGAGCCGACCGAGCTCCTCTGCGCGCTCCTCGAGGATATCAGCGAGGCGAGAGACGAGTTCAGCGCGCTCGGTGAAGGTGGTATGGCGGTAGCTTGCGAAGGTCTGGACCGCAAGGTCGAGGCGTTCATCGACCTCGGAGTCGGTCAATGCGTCGAAGCGCTCGATCAGTGCGCCGGTCGCAGGGTTGATACTCGCGATAGACATCTGGAATCCTCTGCTCTGGGTTTCAGTCTATCGTTGCAATCTGTGAGCCGGTTTCGGCCGCTGCAAGTCGAGATCACCTTGGCCACAGATCCTCGGCCTGACCCTTTTCGAGAAAGTGCCACGGTTTAAAATCAGTTGCAATCGTTGGGCTTATGACGGGATACTGCTGGATCGAGATATGTCTGGGCCGATAGGGATAATAGGTGGTGGCATAGGAGGGCTGACGGTCGCACTCGCCTTGAGGGCGGAGGAGTTGGATATAATCGTCTATGAGTCGGCGCCCAAGCTCCTCGAAGTCGGTGCGGGGATCTGGATCCAGCCGAATGCGATGCAGGTCTTCGAGCGCCTTGGCCTTGCCGGGCGCGTACGGGAGGTAGGCCACCCGGTCGACACGATCGAGCTAGCCGACCGGAGGGAGGGTGTACTAAAGAGGATCGAGCTGGGCCGACTCCTCGATCGGTATGGACACCCGATCATCGGGATCGAGCGTGCTGCCCTACAGATGATCCTCGTAGAGGCGCTCGGCTGGGAGCATCTCCGACTCGGACACGAATTCGTCGAGTATCTAGGGGCTGGGGATGATAGGATCAGAGCACGGTTCCAGGTCAGGGAGGTGAGTAACGAAAAGGCTGGAAATACGACCGATGAGGTCATCTCACCCAGGTTCGGCCTCCTCATCGGGGCCGATGGCCTGCACTCGCGGGTCCGGCGCCAACTCTTCCCTGGTTCGTTGCCTCGCTATTCGGGCCAGAGCTCGTATCGTGCGATCGCGGAGCTCGAACTCCCGACGGGACTCGAGCGGACTAGTAGGGAGATCTGGGACACTGGCTCCCGCTTCGGGTTCTCGGCCTCGGGACCGGGCCGGGTCGCCTGGTACGCGAGTTGGGAGGCGCCGCAGGGTGAACTCGACCGGGCGGGGAAGAGGGAGGAGAGACTTGCTTGGTTCGCGGCAAGATACCCCGAGCCGGTCCCGACGATCATCGAGGCTACCCCGAGTGAGGGGGTGGTCAGGACCGATATCTCCGATATCCAGCCCCTGAAGAGGTGGCACCGGGGCCGGGTCGTCCTCCTCGGCGATGCCGCGCATGCGACGACCCCCAATCTGGGGCAGGGTGGTGCACAGGCGATCGAGGATGGGCTAGCCCTCGCCCGCGCCCTCAGCGAGTATGCTGCGCGGCCTTCTGGTTCCGAGGAGTTGGTTAAAGTCCTCGAGTTTGGACCGATCACCGATCGCAGCGGTCATCTCAGAGCTGAAGAGGGCCCAGAGTCCTTCGAGCTTTCCCTCGTAGAACCAGGTGGTATACTGACGTCCCAACTCAGTCGGATCAGTCGTGTCCTGAGCCTGGGCTAGAGTCGGTAGAGCTATGATAGAGACAATGATGAGTAGGGGGCAAAGATCCTGGACATGCTGACTCCCTTCGGTGAGAAATAATCGCTGCACTGGTCTGTGCCAGTGCAGCAGTGCTGGGGAGGAATATCGATATTTGTCGATGCAAGTGTATTCCCCTACCCACCTCCTTGCTTAGGATCTTCGCCCTTCAACTGACAGTATGTCAATAGAGGTGTCGATAGTGGATCGGGATCTAGCCATTCTACGGGCTCTGATCCCCACCTTCAGCGGCGAGGACTCTATCGAGAGGCTGGGACCCTGATCCTCTGTCCAGCCATGATCCTGGAAGATCTGAGGTCATTCGCTCTCCGGAGTGCCTCGACGGTCGTTCCGTGACGTCGTGCTATGGTCCAGAGGCTATCCCCGCGCCGTACCTGATAGGTGATCACTCTGGTGCTCCCACTCCCTGCCTGTTGCGTCCGCCGCGGTCCAGAGGCGACCCGTATCTCCCTTCCTGTCAGTCTACTGACATAGCTCATATAGGGTTTGGGGAAGAGTGCGACATGATAGTGCGGCGGTCGCATCTCCCTCGTCGCCTCGAGGACCCCACCCCCTTCGAGTTGGAGGAGCACTCTCTCGAGCCAGTTCCTGCACCTCGGGTTAGAACTCCTCCTCAGGTCGATCGCCATCCCCGTTGGGTGTACCGATAGGGGGGAGGCGTTTGGCGGCTGTCGGTTCTGTGGTCTGACGAGGCTGGTGACGACGAGTTTCTCGCCACAGGCCCGCCGATACTGCCGGCCGAGGCGCTGGAGGAAGACCTCGACCTCGGGTCGGGCGTAGGGGAAGGAGACGCCAGAGAGGTCATAGTCGGCGTTCGCCCTGATCGGAACGAGGTAGCCGAGCTCGACGAAACGCCTGACATCAGCTGGTGTCCGGAGATAGGTATAGTCGTGGAGCTGGGCTTGCCGATTCTGTCGGATGAGTGAGGCGCGTGAGCCACGAAGGCTCTGCGCATCGAGGTGCGCAGACCAGGAGAGGATGAGGACGAGTGCAAGGGCTAGAGAGAACCGGTTCATCATCTCGATGGCACTACTGGCACTGGTAGGGGAGATCGATCTAAATCCATATATAGCGAAAGAAAACTAGTTCCTGGAGAAGATGCAACCCGGGTTGCCGGTCTTTACCGGTAATGCTATCATTCTTTCCGAAAGATACGAATGGGGCGAGAAGGAAGCCGGTGCGAATCCGGCGCGGCCCCGCCACTGTGAGAGGCCCGGACGGCAGCTACTCTGAGCCGGCGTCCGGTCCCGCGCACTCTGATAGGGGGCAGACGACGTCCGCGTCCGCCATTACCCCCTCCACCTAGCCACTGGGTCGATCGATTCTGACCTGGGAAGGCGAGTGTTGCTGCCTCGAGCCAGGAGACCGGTCCCATTCGTACCCGCAATCGAACCCCTCGGAGGGAGGGGCGCGGGGTGATGAACGGCCACGACCGGTCTACTGGTACGGGGCCGTAGACGCCACTCCGTTCCCCCTCCCTGGGAGAACGGATTTTTTTGTTGGTAGGATCGGTTCGTCGGTCGCTCAGGGCCGGTAATGCCCTCCTCTCGATCATGGCCCTCGTCATCGGTACCAGCTGTGGGACCGGTGCCGAGGGGCACGAGGGTCAGAGTACTATCTGGTCCCCAGGTGCGGATTGGGATGAGGGTACAGCGATCGCTTTGGTCGATGATACCGGTTCTGAGGTCGTCCTCAGTGAGCCGGCGACCCGTGTCATCGCACTCGCACCGAGTATCACCGAGACCCTGATCGCTCTAGGTGCAGGCGGCACGATCGTTGGCCGTACGATCTATGATCGCTCACCAGATCTCTCTTCGATACCCGCGGTCGGCGATCTGGTGAACCCGAGTCTCGAATCGATAGTCCAACAATCTCCTGATCTGGTAGTATCCCTTGCGGGCAACTCGACGGAGCTCATGCGAAGGCGCCTCTCTGCTTTCGATATCCCTCTCTTCGCGGTGACTGCGAGTGATACCGCTGACATCTTCCGTACGATCAGCAATCTGGGTGTCCTCACGGGCTATGATCTAGAGGCCTACTCTCTGATCACAGAGCTTCGGGAAGGTTTGGACGAGGTCAGGGCCTCGGTCTTAGGGCTGGCACCGCCCTCGGTCCTCTATCTCGTCTGGCATGATCCCCCACTCTCTGCGGGGCCGGGCACCTATCTCGAGGAGTTGATCGAGATCGCTGGGGGACGTCCTGCCTTCCCTGAGCTGAGTGCGAGCTGGCCAGAGTTGTCGCTCGAGGCGATCGTTCGCCGTCAGCCCGACCTGATCGTGGTCTCGATCGGTGATGAGCCCTCGTACGACCCAGGTGACCTCCTCACCGCACCAGGTTGGCGTGAGCTGCGTGCGGTGAGGGAGGGCCGGGTCTACGACCTCCCTGTCGATATCATGAACCGTCCAGGTCCCCAGATAGTAGAGGCAGCCCGTCTCCTTCGTACTGTCTTCTTCCCAGAGCTAGACCGATGATTGGGTGCCGGTCATCTCTATATCTCGGCAGACTAGCTCAGGTGGGCCTCTCTCTCCTCCTCCTACTACTAGGCTCGGCCCTGATTCCGAGACTGGCGCGCGCGCAGTTCCCAGGTGAGTTACGGGGTCAGGTCGTGAGTGCGAGTGATGGTTCGCCTCTCGGTGGTGCGCTGATCGAGGTGCCGGCTCTGGGGAGGAGGGTGACTAGCGAGACCAGTGGTGCTTACCACCTCCGCGGCCTGGAGCCTGGACGGTACGAGATCAGGGTCGAGCACCTCGGCTTCAGCCCCTGGGAAGGTGAGGTCGAGATAGAGAATGGGAGGGCCACCTGGCTCCGGATCCCACTATCTGAGACGGCGATAGAGCTCGAGGGGCTAGAGGTCTCTACCCGGCGCGCACCAGTTGGCGGAGTCGAGATCGAGCGTGCAGAGATCGAGAGGTCGGGCGCGCGTACGGCGGGTGATCTAGTCAGAAGAGCTCCGGGCATCGTCCTTCGTGAGGAGGGAAGTGGTGGCGCACAGACGGTCAGTATCAGGGGGAGTGGCGCTGATGCCGTTCTCGTCCTCGTCGATGGAGTGCCACTCAACGATCCAGTCTCGGGGATCGCTGACCTGAGTACGATAGGGGCGAGTACGATCGAGACGATCACAGTACTGGTCGGGGCGCAGGGGGCGCGGTATGGCCCGCGAGCCGAGGCGGGTGTCGTCCTGATAGAGACACGTGCAGCGGCCCAGGGGCTAGAGGGCCGACTAGTTGGAGGCAGCCTGGGTGAGTGGGGGCTCGGAGCCGAGGGAGGGGCCGGCTGGGAGGAGACGGTCTGGGCCGCTGGTGTGGAGCTCCGGGGCGCGCATGGCCGCTTCGACTATCCGCGGGTGGCTGGTGTCGATGAGACGGTGGTCCGGCGAGGAAATGCCGATCTCGGCGAGATCTCTGCGACCACAGCCCTTCGTACCCCCTTGGCAGGAGGCGAGGTCAGGGGCCGGATAGGATTCGAAGCTCTGGACCGTGGCATCCCAGGGAAGGGTTATGCCCCCTCTCCTGCTGCGCGTCAGGAACTCGCTCGTCTGCGCGGCTCGCTCGCTTGGCGCGGTGAGTCGGGTAGGGGGGCGGGGCTAGGCTATGCTCTCTCCCTGAGCGGAGTCTCGCAGCGTCTGCACTATTCTGATCCTGCGCCTCCTTTCGGGCTCGCCTATGACGACACTACGACCGCGAACTCGGTCGAGGCGCGCGCAGAGTTAGAAGGGGAGGGACGAGATTGGATAAGGCGGCATGGAGCTGGGATCGAGGTCTTGCACCAGTACATCGATGCAGGGGCTCTGGGTGATCATGCGCCTCGACATCGTACCGATCTGGGGACCTTTGCACACTTGACGATCGGACGGGAGCTCGGTGGTTGGGATGTCGAGTTCAATGCTGAACTCCGTACCGATCGGGATGCGGTTGGTCGTCGCTGGTACCTGAACCGTGGTCTCGGTATCCAACTGAGCCACCGTGGCCTGACTCTACACCTGAGTAATCGGAGTGGCTATAGCCCCCCATCGCTCGGTGATCAGTTCTTCCGTGAGGGGGTCGCGATCGAGCCGAACCCTGACCTCCGGGCAGAGCGGATCCCATCGGAGTGGGAGTTCGGGGCATCGGTCGTAGGTGGTGGAGATCGGGTCGATGGTGCGCTCGGGCTACGGGTCTATCAGGGTGATATCAGAGGGATGATCGTCTGGCTCCCCGATTTCCGTTTCGTCTGGAGCCCACGTAATACCAATGTGAAACGGCATGGCTTGGAGGCCTGGGCCGAGTTCGCTCCTGGTTATGGGGTCCAACTCTCCGGTTCTTACTCTATGGCGGTCGTGACCTACGACCGGCCTGGTGATGATCGCGTCCAGGTCGCCTACCGGCCCCGACATAGCGCGCAGGCGGGTCTGGGCTGGGAGGGTGGACCCTGGAGGTTCGGGCTCGATGCCCTCTTCACAGGGACGCGGTATCCGGGTCCAGCGCGGCTCAACGCTCTAGAGTCGTTTTGGACCTTTAGGTTCGATCTGGGACGGGAGTGGCGAGTCGGGAGGGCCGAGCTCGCAACACGATTCCAGATCGATCGTCTCTTCGATGAGAGAGACTCATTGATCTTCGGTTTCCCCGAGGCCGGACGCCGGTTCCGTCTGGAGGCACGAGCCCGTCGGGTGGACCGGTGAACGAGATCAGCGAATCAACTTATAACGATTAGAGAAGGAGTCGATTCATGAAAGGATCTTGGTCGAGGCTACGCCAGTGCCTGGCGATCGTCCTCCTCCCTATCGCCCTCTTCTTGGCGGCGTGTGATAGTGATAGTACGGAGCCGAGACTGCCCGAGTACTCGGAGGTCGCGGTCGTGATGAATAGTATTGAGCGCTCGTTGTCTATCATCCCTATCGATGAGCCGGGCTCGGCCTTCACGATCGGTGTCTCGCCTGAGGGCACACCTGTCGATGTCGCGGTGCGGGATGAGATCGCGGTCGTACCCCTCGGGACCTACCCCTTCGTCGCGGTAGTCGATCTCGTAGAGGGAGAGGTAGTGCACACGGTCGCATTGCCCGAGGGCTCGGGTGCGACGGGCGCGGCCTTCCTGAACGACTCGATAGCGATCGTTGGGAACCCGGGCAGGAATAGTGTTTCTCCGGTCAATGTCCTGCGCGGGACAGCCGGTGATGAGATCGAGGTCGGGGTCTACCCGGAGTCTCTGATCGGGGTCGGTCGAGAGGTCTATGTCTTCAACTCCAAGCTAGATGAGAACTGGACACCTGCGGAGCCTGGCTCGATCACGGTGATAGGCGCGGACCTAGAGGTCGAGAGGACTATCGAGCTTAGTGGATACAACCCTGGTGCGGCTGTGGTCGGGACTGATGGTCGGCTCTACGTCCTCAACTCGGGTAGCTTCGGCCTCGGTAATGGCTCCCTCTCAGTAGTCGATCCGGTGCGTGGGGTAGAGGTAGAACACTACGAAGGGTTCGGCGACTTCCCTGGCTCGATCACCTGGTCACCTAGGGGAACGGTCCTGGTCGGGGTCTATGAGGCCGGGATCGTCGAGTGGGATCCCTCGAATGGTGGGTCATTCATAAGGGGGCTCGATGATCCCTTGACCCCAGGCGATACCCCACCGGTCGCGGGGATCGGGTTCGACTCTAGGGAGAGACTCTTCGTCCTGAACCCGGGCTACTGCCTCGACCCTGGGGTAGCGCATATCCTCAGCGCCGATGGTGAGCCGATCGATCAGGTCACGATTGGTGTCTGTCCGATGGAGCTGGCCTTCACCGAACTCCCTGAGACGCGATGAATGAGAGGCTCCTCCGCCCCCTCGCTCTGGCAGCTGGGATGATGACAGTGGTTCGTCTCCCAGAGGTCGGTGAGGTGCGGGCGGAGGAGCTCTCTCGGAGTACTGCATTCTACCCACTGATCGGGCTGGGGGTGGGGCTGGTCCCGGCCCTAGCCCTCCTCCTTCCCATCGCGGCAGGGCCGCGGGCGAGTCTGGCACTGAGCCTCTGGGTCGTCGTGACCGGTGCGTTACACCTAGATGGCTGGGCCGATTCTGCTGATGCCGCATTCATAGCCGAGGGCCGGGACCCACAGGCGAGCCGCTCGAGAAGACTCGAGGTCCTCCGTGATCCGAGGGTCGGGACCTTCGGGGGCGTCGCATTGTCCCTCCTCCTGATCTCGAAATGGAGTGTCCTCGTCCACTCCCAGCCGATAGCCCCACTCCTCGCGGCTCCGACCGCTCGTTGGGCGATGGTCTGGGCGTTGGCGGCCTTGCCACCCGCGCGCGCCGATGGGCTCGGGGCGAGTTTGGCTGGTGGCGCACGGCTCGGTGGTGCGACGGGTGTCCTCCTCCTAGTGCTCGGGCTGATCGGCGGTCTGGTGATCATCTTGCGCGGGTTCGGCCTAGATCTCGTCGGGGGTGGGGTGGCCCCACTCGGCCTGGCGGGGATCGCCGTCCTCAGTATAGTGATCGTTGCGGCTGGGATCATATTCGGGATCGGGCTCGGTCGGCTCCTGGCCTGGAGGTTCGGTGGGATGACCGGTGATCTCTGTGGCGCGGTCGGGGAAGGGGTCGAGCTCGTCGTCCTCTGGGTGGGGCTCCTGACTATGGGAGGGGGGCCATGGTGAGCACGGTCGGGGCGGCGGCTCTCGCTGATCTCCTCCTCGGTGAGCCACCCGCAGATCTGCACCCGACGGTCTGGATGGGAAGGGGGATCGAGCTTGGGAAGGGAGCGACTAGCTGGTGGCGCAGGGGCGCTGGGCGAGAGTTCCTGGCCGGAGGTCTCCTCCTAGGGATAGGGGGCGCCCTGGTCGGTATCAGTGGCGCGGGATTGGGGGATCTCCTCGGAAGGGTGCCGGGGACTATCGGCCAGGTGATGAAGGGGATAGCCCTGAAACCGGCCCTCTCACTCCGGGCACTCCTAGAGGCTGGGGCCGAGGTCGAATGCGCGCTTCGGGGGGGAGATCTCTCCGCCGCGCGAGTGAGCTTGGGTTGGCACCTCGTCTCCCGAGAGACAGCTGACCTGACCGCGAGTGGTGTGGCAAGTGCTGCGATCGAGTCATTGGCCGAGAATCTGGCCGATGGTTTCGTCGCGCCCCTCATCGCTCATCGGGTAGGTGGACTCGGGGCCGCGTACCTACTCCGTTTCATCAATACAGCCGATGCGATGCTAGGTTATAGGACCCCTGAACTCGAGTGGTTCGGCAAGGCGGCAGCGCGTATGGACGACGTCGTGAACTTCATCCCAGCGCGCCTGACGGGATTCCTCCTCGCCCTATCCGCTCCGATCGTCAGGGGCTCTACACTCGAGGCGCTTAGAGTGATGAGGAGAGAGGCTGACCGGATGAGTAGTCCGAATTCGGGGTGGCCGATCGCTGCAGTGGCAGGGGCACTAGGGGTCAGGTTGGAGAAGGAGGGTGAGTACCAGATCAATGAGGGTGGGATCGAGCCGGGGCCCAACGAGTTGACACGGGCGCGGAGGCTGATCATGGCGGCAGCCCTCAGCGCTCTCCCTATCCTGAGTGGTGAGTGCGGCGGTAGGCGTGCTGGTAGGGGGCGCAGATGATCACCGGAGCTGGCGTTCCAATGATCGAGGTCAGACCCGAGGTGAGGGCCAGCCCACCTCCGGTGCATGGTGGTCCATGTGGTAGTCGTGATGAACTCTATCCGGTGCATCTCGACTTCAGTGCCTCACTCAACGCCTGGGGAGCGGCTCCCGAGGTGATCGATGCGATCAGGGGGGCAGGGATAGAGGATTATCCAGACCCCGAGGCACTCGGTGCGCGCGCCATGGTCGCGGCCCATTGGGGGTGTGAACTCGAGGAGGTGATCATCGGGGCGGGAGCAGCAGAGTTGATACACTCGATCTCATTCGCCTTCCTAGAGCGCGGCGCCCGAGTAGTCATTGCGGGCCCGACCTTTGGAGAGTATGCGCGCGCTGTGGTGCTCAATGGTGCAGAGGCGGTCGAGGTTCGAGCGGCTGAGCCCGAATGGAGGGCCGATATCGACGAGGTGGTCAGGAGGATCGTAGAGGTACGGCCCAGGCTCGTCTTCTTGTGTACGCCGAACAATCCGACGGGTGCGGCCCTCACCCACGATGAGGTAGAGGGTGTAGCCGATGCCGTCAAGGGGGTTGGGGGGCTCCTAGTCCTCGACCAGTCGTACGACGCCTTTACTACCACCCCACTTGGGACCCCGGCCCTGCGCGGCCACCCTGCCATCATCTCACTCCGCTCACTGACGAAGGATCATGCCCTCGCGGGGGTGAGGGTCGCACTCGCGATCGGTCCCGCCAGGTTGATATCTAGTCTGGAACGAGCGCGTCCCCCATGGTCGGTCTCTTCTCAGGCTCAGGCTGCGGTGGTCGCTGCCCTCTCGCCTGAGGGGGATAGACACCTCGCTCGGACACTACCTCGGCTCCGAGAGGAGAGGGTCAGGATCGAGGCTAGACTCGCAGAGATCGGGGTGCCAACTGTACCGTCGACGACCCATTACCTGATGGTCGAGGTCGGTGACGCCGATAGGGTGGAGGGCGAATTGAGACGGGAGTATGCGATCGGAGTCAGGAGTTGTGCCTCCTTCGGGTTGCCGGGGCATATAAGGATCGCAGCGCGGCGGCCAGAGGAGAATGATCAGCTCTTGTACGCACTGAGGTCGGTATGCTCGAGTTGACCCTGGTCCGCCATGCCTCGACTGAGTTGAATGAGTCGAACCGTTACCAGGGCCGGCTCGATCCGCCCCTCTCTCCTCGGGGACGGAGAGAGGCAGAACTACTGGGCGATGAGTTGAGGGGCCAGCACTTCGATCTCCTCATCCATTCTGGGATGCGCCGGACCGCCGAGACCGCGACTATCGCCCTCCCAGGATCGTCCTTCACCATCGATCCTCGGTTGGGTGAATTCGATTTCGGCGAGTGGGATGGGCTGACCTACGACGAGTGTGCGGCTGCCGACGCGAGGCTGGCCGAATGGTGGATCACCGACCCGACCCGGTACTCGCCGCCAGGTGGTGAGAGCTATGCTGCATTCGCTGATCGGGTCGACCGGGCGCTCGGGGAGCTCGAGCTCAGGGGTAGTGCGCTACTGATCACGCATGGTGGGCCGATCCGCCGTATCCTTGCCTCTGCACTCGGGCTCGAATGGCACCACGTCGTCCTCTTCCAACTCTCGCCTGGCGGTATCACGCGCCTCGCACTCCACCCTGAGGGTGGTCACTTACGCTCGATGAATGAGACGATGCACCTGAAGAGTAGAGGGTAATGATCATGAGACGCCAAGATCCCCTATCACACCCTGAGCCCCCTGAGCGATCGGGTCGGAGGAAGGCACCAGTACCGAAGCGGAAGCGCCCGGGCCCCTACCGGGTCCCACCCCGTGAGGAGAGGGATGGACTCGTCATCGTCAATACGGGGGATGGTAAGGGGAAGAGTACCGCCGCGCTCGGTATCCTGCTCCGTGCGACGGGGCGTGGTATGCGGGTCGGGATGTGGCAGTTCATCAAGAGTGCGGAGCAACTCTATGGTGAGCATATCGCTGCCCGTCGGCTCGGTATCGAGATCGTGCCACTTGGTGATGGCTTCACCTGGCTCTCGGAGGATATAGCCGAGGATCGGGCTCTGGCCGAGGAGGGGTGGAGGATCTGTCGAGAGGCACTCAGGAGTGGAGAGTACGATATCCTGATCTTCGATGAGATGACCTACCCCCTGACCTACGGGTGGCTCGACAGGGATGAGGTGCTCGCTGAGATCAGGGATCGGCCTCTAGGGACGCATCTCATCATAACGGGACGGGATGCTCCCCCAGAGCTGATCGAGATGGCCGACCTCGTCACTGAGATGCGATTGGTCAAGCACCCCTACCATGACCAGGGGATCGGCGCACAGCCAGGGATAGAGCTATGAGTCAGGGTCGGATGCCAGCGATCGTCCTCGTCCGACATGGCGAGACCGATTGGAACCGGCTCGGCCTCCTCCAGGGGCGGGCTGATATCCCGATGAACGAGCGCGGCCGTGCCCAGGCCCGAGAGCTGGTCGGGGCCTTGGCGGATGACCAGATCGATCTCATCTACTCCTCTCCCCTGAGTAGAGCAAGGGAGCTGGCCGAGTTGATCGCGGAGGAGAGGGGCCTCGAGGTAGAGATCGCACCAGAGCTCGTCGAACTCTCCTACGGACTCTGGCAGGGGATGGGATTGGATGCCTGTGCCAGGTGCAACCCTGGGCTCGAATGGCGGTTCCGGCACGATCCCTGGCGCGTGAGGTTCCCAGGGGGTGAGACGCTCGCTGATCTGAGGGAGAGGGTCAGAGGCTTCCTCGACCGGATACGGATCGAGCATCGAGGCGAGTCGCTACTCATCTCGGGACATGGTCACCTGAACCGCGTCTTCATGATCGAAGCCTTGAACTGGTCCGAAGGGGAGTTTTGGAGGATAGAACAGGAGAATGGTAGCTATACCAGGCTCGAGCCGGAGGGTGAGGGATGGATCCTACATTAGAGATGAGTAGTTCGGAGCTGGCTCGAGCTGTAGAGCCCGTGGATCCCGCCGGATCGTTGGGAGCACGGATCCAGGCCCGACTCGATGCGCTCCTCAAGCCACCAGGCAGTCTCGGCCGCCTCGAAGAGCTCGCACTCCGGATCGGGCTGGCCCAGGGACGGGTCCAGCCGACAGTGGTTCAGCGCGCTGTCCTGATCTTTGCAGGTGATCATGGGGTCTATGCAGAAGGGGTCAGCGCGTACGATCAGACGATCACCGCCGAGTTATGCCGAGCCTTCGGTGCTGGTAGCGGGGTGATCGGCCCTCTGAGTAGGGGGGTGGGGGCGAGGCTCTCAGTAGTCGATGTAGGGGTCGATGCCGACCTGGCTGGAGTACCGGGGGTCAGAGACAGGAAGGTCGGGTGGGGTAGCCAGAATATGGCGATAGGCCCCGCTATGACGGTGGAGGAGGTCGAGGCATCGATCAGGGCAGGTGCCGAATCTGTTGCGGAGTTGGGTGGGCTCGATCTCCTCGCGATAGGCGAGGCAGGGATCGGGAATACGACCTCGGCTGCGGCACTCACTGCGCTCCTGACAGGGGCACCCCCAGAGAGGGTTGTGGGGAGGGGTACAGGGGTAGATGACGAGGGGCTCCGCCGAAAGATCGGGGTGGTCAGGGGTGTCGTCGATGGGGAGGGCAGTAGGGTCGAGGTCTCTGGGAAAGCAATGGCTCGTCTCTCTCCCATCGAGGCACTAGCGCGTGCGGGTGGGTTCGAGTTCGGTGCGATGACCGGTGCGATCCTCGCCGCGGCAGCGCGCCGGATCCCAGTCGTCCTCGATGGCTATGCGACTGGTGTCGCTGCACTACTCGCGACGCGCCTCACGGCCGCAGCCCAGGGTTATCTGATCGCCGCACATCGATCTGCCGAGCCTGGTCACCAGATAGTCCTCGATGAGCTCGGGCTCGAGCCCCTCTTGGAGTGGGAGATGAGACTCGGTGAGGGCTCAGGTGCGATATTGGCCATACCACTTGCCGAGGCGGCGTGCCGGCTCCTCCGGGAGGTTCCTACCTTCGAGGATGTGGGGGCGCAGAGGGGGTAGGGTCTATCGTTGGGGTAGTTCGAGATCTAGGTCGCTGCCCTCACCCTCAGGTTGCGCTGTATCCCCACCCTGACCGCCTCCTCCACCGTTCGGCCGATCAGGTGGCCGACGGTCGTATGTTTACCGGCGTATACGAGTCCTGCATCGGCTATCGGTGCAGCGATCACGATGCAGTCGGTCCCCGTCCCACTTGCCGGCTCGCTACTATATGTGCTGACGAGGTCTGCTTCCCGGACGGCCAGGGTCCGGGCTTCGGCGGCGATGGAGAGGGCCTCTAGTCGTCCCAATGGCGAGAGGGCGGCCGAGGTCCAGACGACCAGGTTGATAGTGCCGACCCCTGTTGGTGGGCCGGGTGGATCGCCCGCGCGGAGGAGGTTGCCGAGACCCACGGTAGCGATAGACCTCACCTCGAGCCCATCGGCTTCCGCGCTGCTCTCGACATAGTCAGATAGATCGGCGCTAGTCATTAGGCCGATGACACCTGAGTTCGTGAGTCCGTGCGCACCGAGCCGGTCTTCGAAGAGTGCTACTGGGTCGGTCTCTAGGCTGAGTTCACGGTCGTAGACCTGATGCCAGATCACGCGGCGTGCGACTATAGTCCCCCCACCGATTACTGCCCAGCTGAGGCAGAGGTGTGGCTCGGAGAACTCGACGATCAGGAACCGATCATCGAGTACGATCGTCGGGGGAGGGGGATTGGTCTCTCCCACTCTCATCACCCCTTGATTCGAACTGGTATCCCACTCACCAGCATTACCACCTCGGAGGCCGCCTCGGCGATCAGGGTATTCGCCCGGCCGAGGGCATCACGGTACCAGCGACCGAGTGCTGTAGGTGGGTGTACGCCGAGGCCGACCTCATTCGTGACGATGATCGTCGTACCCTCCCTGTCGAGGGCGGCATCGCGAAGTGCTTCGGCCTCTGTACAGACCGCGGTGAGTGCTGCTACCTCCCCACCCTCGACCCATACATCGAGGAGCGCATTCGAGCTGAGGACGGTCAGACAATCGACGAGGATGACGGGGGTAGAAGCAGCCTCGACGGCTAGCGCGGCATCACGAGGTGCTTCGACTGTGATCCATTCGGGGGGCCGAGACTCCCGGTGCTCGGCGATCCTTCGTGCCATCTCCTCGTCGAGTGGCTCCGCGGTCGCGATATAGGTCACATCTGAGCCAGCGAGTTCATATGCTCGGCGCTCTGCGTAGGTGCTCTTCCCACTCCGAGCACCACCGGTGACCATCAGGATCGTGCCCATTCAGCTCTCGGGGCTAGACTACTGATATTGGATATAGACCGGCTGGGGACGGAGCCTGAGTACCTCCTCCGCCGACATCAACTGCCACCCCTCCTCGCGGGTGTCGTTGTGGTAGAAGATCTTGAAGCCGGCGAACTGGACGGGTTCCCGTACTATGAAATCGCGGTAACTATCCCTCTTCAGCCAGGCCGCACCCCAACCATCCATATGCATTACCACCTGGACCTCGGGGCGGAGTACGATCTGATCGGCATTGGTCACCATCCTCTGGGTGAAGCGGTGTACGACGAGGACCTTCGGTGGGAGATCATACTCTCTGACCCACTCGGCGAGGAGTCCTGTCGCGTAGTTGATATCCTCCGCATCGAAGGTCCCGATCCGCTTCCCAGGTGGGGTCCCATCCTTCATCGAGAACTCGGGATCGATCCCGAGGTGGAAGTTCGGCCGCTTCAAGAACTTCTCGAGGCGCGGCAACTCCTCTTCGAGGGTGCTGAGCCCGACCTGTACGTCGAGGAAGACGAGTGCAGCCCTACTCTCTGCCCACTCCGCGACTCGCTCGACGAGGGTGTCCCGCATCCGGAGCCGGTACTTACCGGATGGCCCTGAATCGGCCTGGGCGACGACTGCGATCAGGTGCAACGCCGGGATCACGGGGGTCTCGGGGTCGGCCTCTTCCCATTCGGCGACCTGTGCATCTAGCCGGGCGAGCATCTCCTCGGGATCGTATTCGCCGAGAACACCCATCCTTCGTGAGAGGGGGTTCCCATAGTAGGCGATGATCCGGTTCTGGGGGAGGAGTGCACCGGGGAGTGGCTCAGGCCCCTCTACCGGCCATCCCATCCGTGCTGCGAAATCGGGGTCCTCACCAGCACGGTACCTGATCCGCGGTGCAGGCTCAGGTGCAGGCTCAGGTGCAGGCTCAGGTGCAGCCGCCTTCTCTGGCTCCACCGCGCTCTCCGGCTCGACTGCTGTGACTGTATCGGCGGGCTCGGAGGCGACCGAGTCGGGGGTGCTCTCCAGGTCGAGAGACTCTTCCCTCTCGACGACCTCGGCAGCGGCTACCCCGACTGCGCTGCCTCTAGCTCGCTGCTGCTCATTCCTATCGGAGTCAGCACTACATCCTATAGTGGTGAGGCCGATGAGAGTTAGGAAGAGTGCCAGTCGACAAGTTCTATGAGGGGTGTAATACTTCAACGTTCTCCTGGGGAGCATACTGTGTGTGGCCCCACTCCCACTAGTGGGGCCGGGCAATCGTGCCTCATCCAAGGTGGGTCCTGGCTCGCGCCGAGCCTGTACACTTCGTCGGCTCAGCGGCGAAGAGTTGCTGCACGAAATAGTCCCGCCGACGTCTTGTCATAGATATTAGTATCTCGATAGAAGATACGGCTCTAGGTGGGGTGGTAGCAAGCGGGCTCGTCCTTTCGAGGGGCGGCACGTCTCCTGCACCCGGCAGGGGATGTTCAGTGATACTGCACTCGGTACCAGTGCGCGGTGCCCCGGGAGGATGGTATAAGGGTGATCAGGAGGCTAGGCGCCCAGTTGATGATGCTTGCACTCCTCGTCGTCCCGATCGTTGGATCTCTCAGACGGGGACATCGACGGAGGTCGAGACGAGCGCAGAGGGAGGAGGACCGTGATGCGCTCGAAATGATCGAGGTCGCGGCACACGATCTCGGGAGATCACCTGATATAACGAGTGCGATAGCCCTGATAGCTGAACATGCCGTCATCTCGACTGGATCCCTCGGTGCCTACATAGAAAGGGTCGAGTCACCTGCTGGGGAGGGTGATGTCGAGGTCATCGCCGTCGCTGGAGAGGGCCATCCACCACTCGGTACGAGAATCCCTTATCCAGGCTCACTCACCGAAGAAATCGCTCAATCTGGCACCGTGCGTCTCATCGATTCGGTCGATGAGTTGGCCGAGGATATAGAACCCTTCCTGCGTGAGAGTTGTCCCCACTGCAGGGGGATCGTGTTACCCCTGACCTTCAAAGATGGTGTCCTCGGTGCCCTCATCGTCCTACGAGAAAAGGGGCAGGATGATTTCAGTGGCTCAGAGGTCAGGCAACTCCACTCACTCGGTGACCTCGCAACTGCCGCCTTTCACCGGCTCCTCTTGATCGACCGGGTACGTGATAGTGAGGAACGGTTCAGGCAGATCACTGAGCACCTCGATGAGGTGGTCTGGCTCGGGGCGCCTGATCTCTCCGTGCGGTATTATGTCAGCCCCGCATACGAGAAGGTCTTCGGCCACACACTCGAGAGTTTCTATCAGCACCCACGTTCGTCGGTCGATCTGGTCCACCCCGATGATAGGGAGTCGGTAGAAGAGGCCTTGAGTCGGCTGGACACCGGTGATGAGTACGATATTCAGTACCGGATAATTCGCCCCGACGGTGAGGTCCGCTGGATCTGGTCTCGCGCGCATCCGATCAGGGACCAGGAGGGCCAGATATACCGCGTTGCGGGGATCATGGAGGATATAACCGAGCGCAAAGAGAAGGAGCTCGAACTCGAGACCCGTCTCAGGCAGCTCGATGCCCTCGCCCGGCTTGGTCAGGACGCACTGATCGAGACCGATCTCGATGAACTCTTCGAGACCGCGGTCGAGATCGTGGAGGAGGGGGTCGGGGCCGACCTCGTCGAGCTCCTGAGGCTCTCGCCTGATGGTAAGGAACTCGTCCTATCTGCTGGTAGGGGTTGGGAGGATGGTGTCGTTGGCCATGCGGTCACCAGTGCTGACCAGCGGTCGATGGCTGGGTACGCTCTCCTCTCCGCAGAGCCTGTGATCTCCGAGGATCTCCGGTCCGAGACGAGGTTCGCTGGCTCTGATTTCCTGATGCGCCATGGTGCGACGAGTGGGCTGAGTGTAGTGATCCAGGGCCGGACCCGGCCCTGGGGCGCACTCGGCGCGCATACCAGGGACCTGCACCGGTTCAGTAATGACGATATCTTCTTCCTCCAGTCGGTCTCGAATATCCTGAGCCAGGCGATCGAGCTCCGTCGTGTCGAGGAAGAGAGGATCAGGCTCCTAGAAGGAGAACGTACTGCGCGCGCGGAGAGTGAGCAGCAGAGGGATGCATTCCAGGTAGTCAGTGAGAGCCGATCGAGACTGATGCGCGGTTTCTCCCATGATGTCAAGAACCCGATCGGTGCCGCTGATGGCTTCCTCCAACTCCTCGAGGAGGGCGTCCTCGGTGAGTTGAGTGAGCGGCAGCATGAGGGTGTCGCTAGGGCGCGGCATGCGATCGGTGATGCGCTCGAACTGATCGAAGATCTCCTCACGATCGCTCGGGCAGAGACAGGTGAGCTCCAGGTGGAGTCGGAACCGGTCGACCTTATCGAGACGGTGAAGTTGGCGATCGATAGCTTCGAGGCGCGCGCGGCGATGAAAGGTCTCAGCCTCGAGGCCGAGTTCCCGGCCGAGATACGAGAGCTCCGCCCGACTATCTACTCCGATGCCCACCGGATCCGCCAGATCTTGGGTAACCTCCTCTCGAATGCGGTCAAGTATACAGAGAAGGGGGGCATCACCGTCGTCCTCTCACTCAACACGGAGGGTGGAGAGCCTCCGAGCAGTGGTGGCGAGCGAGGCGATGAGGAGGACCGACCCGAACCCGAGAGGTGGATAGAGATAGCGATCTCCGATACAGGCCCTGGTATACCACCTGAGCAGGAGCGGATGATCTTCAGCGAGTTCGGGCGCGGCGGGAAAGGAGAAGAGGAGGAGAAGGGGAGCCAGGGGATCGGCCTCTCGATCAGCAGGCGGATCGCTCAGGCCCTAGGCGGCGAGATAACCCTCGAGAGTGAACTCGGAGGGGGCTCGACCTTCACCCTCTGGCTCCCCTTCGATGAGGCGGCCACCACCGAGTCAGCTCGTGCAACTCGCGCGGCCTGAGCCCGACTCAGAGCTCATGCTCGGCGCGGAGGTGCTCCAAGAAGCTAGCGCAGGTCCGTTCGACCATCTCTTGGACGAGGTGGAACCCCTCCTCTCCACCGAAATAGGGATCGGGCACATCGAGCTCGCCATCGGCCTCGGGGTCGAACTCGCGGAGCCGGTGGATCCGAGCATCGGATCTGACACCTGCGGCTAGGCGCTCGACATTCGCCTGGTTAGACTCGTCCATCACTATCAGGTAATCGAAATGCTCGATATCGGCCTCGGTGATCGGGCGCGACCTACTCGTCAGCTCGATCCCCCGTTCCTTAGCGACTGCGATCGTGCGCGGGTCGGCGGGGTTGCCCTCATGGTAATCAGAGGTCCCCGCAGAATCGATCTCGAAGGCGTCCTCGAGACCCGCCTCCTCGACGAGACCTTTGAAGACCCCCTCGGCGAGGGGCGAACGACAGATATTGCCGAGACAGATGAAGAGGACACCGATCGGCTTAGCAGACATCTCTATCCATTTCTCTGACCAGGTATTGGTTACACGATGATCTAGGGCCGCCCTCGGTCACCCTGGGCAACCGGAGATCAAGATCGTACCGACCCTTACACTATCGGACTGGTCGGCGAGCTCTGCAAGCTCCCAGCTCCGAGACACGTCTGGCAGGCCTTCGATCTCGAAGCTGAGCCCACAGTGTTCTGGTGCGATGACGAAGTAAGAGCCCTCACCACTCAGGAGGCGCGCAGCTGGTACCGTAGCCACCTCCCGAGCAGGTGTCCCGACCCCGATCGAATCGAGCGTCTGGAGGCCGGGGGTGTAGATACGGATCCGCCAGACCCGGTCAGCGACTATCTCCGCGATGACCGGGCTCCCACCCAACTCGACGATCAGGCCGGGCTGGAGCTCGCCCTCGAGGTGGAGGGTCGTATCCCCGACTACTGGGCAGGTATCCCTGACCTGGGCGGCCAGGAGCCCGATCTCGAGGCCCCCGACCCCACTCCCCCGGACTACGTCATCGACCGCACCAGCGCAGAGAGGGCTGGTCCGGGCGCCGAGGCCCTCCTCACCCTTGCCCCCCGCACTGCACCCCACCAGGACGAGCGCTGTCAGGCCTATGGCCGCGCGACTGAGGATCCGGCCCCAACTGAGGCGACGAATGAGACGAATGATAGGATGAGGGCCCGCTCCTACTACCTCACGCATCGTCTCGACCATCCTCGTTCGGACCGATCAGACGACGTCTCGGGTCAGGGTTCTCCCCCGTCTCCGCACGTAGGCTCAGCGTCTTCTTCCAACTCGCGGAGAGGGGAGGGCACTCTGCGAGTCTGCGCGCCGACTCCCGGTCATCCCGTGCTCGGTGCATCACCTCGTTCGCACGCTCGACCGTCCATTCCGGCCACTCACGTTCGAGGAGTTCTAGCTCCGAGTCAGGGTCGACCTTCCCCTCCTCGAGGACTCGGAAGTACCACCCTGTCCGCCCGGTATTCTGGACTTGGAGGGCGAGGTCTCTGATCTGCCATCGACGCGAGAGTTTCCAGCAGGGCTGACGTGGCTGGGTCACCTGGATGACCCCTGTCCCGACCCTGAAGATATCGCCGATAGAGACATCACTCTCGACGAGGCCCTCGAGGGTGAAGTTCTCACCGAAGGCACCGAAGGGGAAGTCAGGGAGCCCCAACTCCTCGCGCCAGGCTGGATAGTGTTCCGAGGGGTAGACACAGACTGCCTTGTCAGGCCCACCATGCCGCTTCAGATCGGCCTGGCCATCGCCCTCGAGGTTCGTCTTGCCCAACCAGATGACTCCACTGACCGGATCCTTGTAGATCCCGCTCCGCCAGGGGCGTTGCATCGGGTCAGTCGCACCTGCTACGCCGAGGTCGCGTGGCTTTCCTACCCTGAGTGATAAGATCTGTGCTTTCACCATCTATCAATCATCCTAGTCGACTCTCTTCCACTCATCTCGATCAGGCTCCCCCTCTCGCGCGTACTCTGGCGCCCTCGGCCAGAGGAGTCGGAGTGTGAAGAGGGGGACGATCAGGAGGACGACGAAGAGTGCACGCGATGCGCGCGCGACATCGGCGACCGCCGCGACCATCCCACCATCACCACTAGGTGTCGAGCCTCCGAGCCCGGCCAGATTCACTATCACTCCAGCAGCAGCTGCGCCGAGTGCGGTCGCACAGAGCTGGACGGTCATGATCGAAGAGGCGGTGATCTCCTCCTCATCACTCGGTGCGACGACGAGTACTCGTGCCGCGATATGGGGATACGCCATACCGACCCCGATCCCGACGACGACGAGTGCGACCGAGAGTGGAATCAGTTCGGTCCAACTCTCGCCACCAGGTACCGGCATCAGAACCGCGAGGGTCCCGAGCGAAGCGAGGGAGACGAAGGGCGAGGCACGGAGCATCCGCCTCAGTCGAGTCCCCTCGAGGCCCGACCAGAGGACCGCAGCCAGGGTCCAGCCCGCAGACATCAGGGCGGCCAGGTAGCCCGCTTCGAGTGGTGAGCGCCGGTGCAGGACCTGGAGGAAGAGGGGCACGAAGATCTCTGTACAGGTCACTGTCACCGCGAGTAGGGCCGAGATCAGGTAGAGGATACTCAGGGGTGATGCGAGGTCGAAGGCACCGCGCGGGAGTAGTCTATCCCCGGTCGGCCTACGCTCGAGCCCAACGAGCCCAGCGAGGAGTAGGAGGGCGAGGCCCACACTCGCGAGACTCGCTATCGGGCCCGTCGTCACACTCCCGACCGAGGCAGCGATCACCGCAGCGGTCAGGAGGACGAGTTGGAGGAGGGGCACACCTGGCGCGCCCGCCCCCTCCTCTTCAGCCCGACCACTACCTTCGGGTAGGACCCGGATAGCGAGGAGGGTGAAGACCAGGGTAACGGGTATCAGCGACCAGAAGGCAGCGCGCCAGACTCCGAACTCGGCAAATACCCCACCGACCGCGGGTCCGAGGAGGGTCGCTATCCCCCACATACTCGAGATCAGTGCCATCGCCCGGGGCCAGAGCCGTTCGTCGAAGACATGGCGGATCAGTGGATAGGGCAAGGCGACGAGGAATCCGCCCCCGAACCCCTGTACCGTCCTCCCGACGAGCATCACTCCCATCGTCGGGGCGAGGGCGCAGAGTGCGGCGCCGACTACGAAGATCGCTGCACCGAAGCCAAAGGCACCGCGTGCGCCGAGCCGGGCGAGTAGGCGCGCGGAGAGAGCGGCGGCGATGATCGATGCGACGACGAAGACACTCGTATTCCAAGCATAGTAGTCGAGTCCCCCGATATCGGCTACGACCGAGGGCAGGATAGTCGTCGAGAGATAGAGGTTGATCGCATGGAGTGCTACACTCCCGCAGAGTGCGACCGAACGAATCAGGTTACGGCCCCGGAGTAGGTCGCCCCAGCCTGGGGGCCCCTCACCGTGCCGGTCCTCCTTCATACTGGTCATTACTGACCTATCTATATCCAAGCTCATCGATTGACAGTCACAACGAGTCAGGTGTCAGCTATCAGGGTCCATCCTCTGAAAGTATCGATTCCACAATGCCCCTGACACGGTCGAAGTTCGAGTAGCCGCGCGCGATGAGGTGAAAGTAATCGATCGCGGTCTGGAGGTAGAGACGCGGATAGGCATCGGCCTCGAGTTGTCGGGCGAGGGTGAAGTCGTAGATCGCGCGGTCCCTGGCCTCAGGACCAGTCGCCTCAGCGTGGAACCTCTCACCATCGATCCCGAACTCAGCCGCGAGACCACGGTAGAGGGCAGGTGAGTTCAGGTCCTCACCCTCGACGAAGAGGGCGCGGAGGATCCGGTGCGCGAAATCGATCTCGAGGATCCCAGGATCCCTATCTTCCACCTCTTCATGCACTATCTCGCGGAAGGCGGCGAGTGCGATCGCGGGTGGCTCTGAGTCGAAGAGCCGCTCACCACGTGCGATACTCTCGAAGAAACGGTTCCCGAACCTTATACCGGCGATCTCCTCGATCCGCTCATACCTCTCACGGAGTCTCTCGGCCTCCTCACTCCCCCCGACGACCCGGACCTGATCGCCCCGGAGCATACCCCCACTCAGGACCTCGTAATCTAGTATCTTACCGAAGTGGCTCGCCAACTCGCGGACCACAGGGGTGAAGGCGAAGCACCAGGGACAGAGTGCGTCGTAGACATAGATCAATCTCCACCGGATCCCTACCCTGCTGAACCTCATCCCTCTCAGCCTCCCTCCTCCTTCTCTCGGAACCAAGACCGTAGTAGACAGGTATCTCATCTCATTGGTAGTGCCCATCTCCACGGCCTCTCGTCCATGGGCGAACACCTCAATCTAATCATCGGCCGAGTAATTACTCTAACCGAAGAGTGAGTATGGGTATGAGATACTCCACCATCCTCCCGGTCGGCGCGCTAGTCACAGCCCTCGCCTTTGCCGGGTGCACAACGGAAATGGACTCATTGAGAGACAGCTCTAGTAATCCACTCCTCGCCGAGTGGACCGGGCCCTATGGGGGCGTGCCACCATTCGACCAGGTCGAGGTCGCATATTTCCAGCCAGCCCTCGAGGTCGCGATGGCCGAGAACCTCGAGGAGATCGAGAGGATCGCGACGAACCCCGAAGCCCCGACCTTCGAGAACACTATCGAGGAGCTCGAGCGCGCGGGCCGGACCCTGAGCCGGGTCCTCGCCGTCTATGGCGTATGGAGTACGACGATGAACTCACCAGAGTTCCAGGCCGTCGAACGGGAGATGGCACCGAAGCTCGCCGCCCTCTCCGACCAGATCACGCAGAACGAGGAACTCTTCGAGCGGATCGCTGCGGTCTATGAGAATCGTGCCGACGCCAATCTGACCCCGGAGCAGGAGCGCCTCGCTTGGCGCTATTACACTGACTTCGTCAGGGCTGGTGCACAACTCGATGGTGAGGCGAAGGCTCGGCTCTCCGAGATCAACCAGCGCCTCGCCGAACTCTTCACGACCTTCAGCCAGAATGTGCTAGCCGATGAGGTCAACCACTTCCTCGTCCTCGAGGATGAGGAAGATCTCGCTGGCCTCCCTGAATCGGTCAGGAATGCGGCTGCCAATGCCGCACAGGAGAAGGGGCTCGAGGGCCGGTGGGTGATCGAGAATACGCGCTCATCGATGGACCCCTTCCTCACCTACTCCGATCGTCGCGATCTCAGAGAGAGGGCATGGCGGATCTGGGTCAACCGGGGCGACAATGGTGATGAGCATGACAACAACCGTATAATCACCGAGATCCTACAGCTGAGAGCTGAGCGCGCGAAGCTCCTCGGTTATGAGACCCATGCGCATTGGCGGCTCGAGGCGGCGATGGCGAAGACGCCCGAGAATGCCATGGAGCTCCTCGAAGCGGTCTGGGGTCCAGCGATCGAGCGAGTCCGCGAGGAGGTCGCCGATATGCAGGCGATAGCCGATGCTGAGGCCGAGGCAGCGGGGAGCGAGAAGATCACGATCGAGCCCTGGGACTACCTCTACTACGCCGAGAAGGTCAGGCGCGAGAGGTACGAGCTCGACCAGAACGAGGTGAAGCCCTACCTCCAACTCGAGAAGCTCAGAGAGGGGATGTTCTGGGTCGCGAGCGAGCTCTTCGATTTCGAGTTCAGACCCGCCGAGGATGTGCCCGTCTACCACCCCGATGTCAGGGTCTGGGAGGTGACCAACAAGACGACGGGTGACCATGTCGGGCTCTTCTTCTTCGATCCCTTCGCACGGTCGGGTAAGAGGTCGGGCGCCTGGATGAACTCCTACCGGCGCCAGGAGAGGTTCGATGGCGAGATCACGACGATCGTCTCGAACAATGAGAACTTCGTCAAGGGCGCACCTGGGGAGGTCACCCTGATCTCGTGGGACGACGCGACTACGCTCTTCCATGAGTTCGGACACGCACTGCACGGCCTCTCCTCCTCAGTCGAGTACCCAAGCCTCTCTGGAACGGCTGTCCCGAGGGACTATGTCGAGTTCCCATCACAGCTCCTCGAGCACTGGCTCTCGACACCAGAGATCTTGCAGAGGTACGCGACCCACTACGAGACTGGAGAGCCGATCCCGCAGGAACTCGTAGACCGGATCGAGCGCGCGGCCAACTTCAACCAGGGCTACGCAACGACCGAGTACCTCGCGAGTGCACTGATCGATATGAAGTTGCACCTCGCGGGCGACTCGATCGACGATAGCTTCGACCCGAAGACCTACGAGGAGGTCACACTAGGCGAACTCGATATGCCGAGCGAGATCGTGATGCGACACCGGATGCCGCACTTCCTCCATGTCTTCGCCTCCGACGGTTATTCGGCGGGTTACTATAGTTATCTCTGGGCCGATGTCCTGACCGCTGATGCGGCGGAGGCATTCCGTGAGGCTGGTGGACTATATGACCGAGAGGTCGCGAACCGGCTCCGGGAGCATGTCTTCTCCGTCGGGAATACGGTCGACCCGGCAGAGGGGTACCGGGCCTTCAGGGGCAGGGATGCACAGGTCGAGGCCTTGATGCGGGACCGGGGCCTCTGACCCGGGGCGGGTCTGGTCGGCCTTGACAACACTCGTAATGGGATCGATCTTGGTCCTTCGAAAATCCGAAGAGTAGTACATAAGAGATGAACCGCACGCAGACCGACCTCCTTCTTAGCAGCCTTAGGCTTACCCTTGGTCTTCTTACCAAGGGTGAGAGGGGGCGCGTGCGTATCATGATATAGCTTACCCAGGGCTGACCTGGGATCAGACGAACGGGCCTCCTCTCAGATGAGGGGGCCCGTTCTTTTTTTGTATCCACCCTAATCCGAATGGCGGAGGCAGAGATGGGCCAGATCATCATCTTCGATACTACCTTGCGTGATGGCGAGCAGTCACCGGGCGCTACGATGACGCCCACCGAGAAGTTGAGACTCGCCCATCAACTCGATCGGCTCGGTGTCGATGTGATCGAGGCAGGTTTCCCGATCGCCTCACCTGATGACTTCGAGTCGGTCAGAACGATCGCGCGAGAGGTCAGGCGCCCGACGATCGCGGGGCTCGCTCGCGCGGGGAAGAGGGATATCGAGAGTGCTGCGCGCGCCCTCGAGGCTGCCGAACGACCCCGGATCCATACCTTCATCGCGACATCCGATATTCACCTCGAGTACAAGCTCGGGATCTCGAGAGAGGAGTGCCTCGAAAGGGTCGCGATAGCGGTCGAGAAGGCACGGGAATATACCGATGATGTCGAGTTCAGCGCTGAGGATGCGACCCGGACCGAGTGGGGGTTCCTCTGCCGGGTGATGGAGACCGCGATCGCGGCTGGGGCCACGACGATCAATATCCCTGATACTGTCGGCTATACCCACCCTATCGAGTACCGCGCCCTGATCGAGACTCTCCACCGTGTCGTATCTGGTATAGACGACGTCATCGTCAGCGTCCACTGCCACGATGACCTTGGCCTCGCCGTCGCTAACTCCCTCGCTGCGATCGATGCGGGCGCGCGACAGGTCGAGTGCACGATCAATGGGATCGGGGAGCGCGCGGGTAATGCCGCACTAGAGGAGATCGTGATGGCGCTCAGGGTCAGGGCCGATGCCTTCCAACACGAGACGGGGATCGTGACCGAGGAGCTCTACCCGACGAGCCAACTCCTGACCGAGATCACGGGGATCGAGCCACAGCCGAACAAGGCGGTCGTAGGCCAGAACGCCTTCGCACATGAGGCGGGGATCCATCAGGATGGGGTGATCAAGAACCCCCTGACTTACGAGATCATGACACCTGAGATGGTTGGGGTGAATGCGAACCGTCTCGTCCTCGGTAAGCACTCGGGCCGGAGCGCTCTCGCCCAGCGCTACCGTGAACTCGGATACGAACTCGATCGGGAGAGATTGAACCAGGTCTTCGAGGCTTTCAAGGTGCTCTGTGATCGGAAGAAGGGTGTAGATGACGCGGATCTGATCGGACTCCTCGAGTCGGATAGCCTCGCCGTGCAGAGCACCGAGCGCGGTACTGGCCAACTCCAGATCGGTTGAGTAGAGGGAGAGATGAGTAGACCACGCACACTCTTCGAGAAGGTCTGGGAGGCACACCTCGTCAGGCCGGAGGGTGAGGAGACACCCGCGATCCTCTATATCGATCTGCACCTGATCCATGAGGTGACCTCGCCGCAGGCCTTCACCACACTCAGGGAGAGGGGGCTCAGGGTCCGTCGTCCTGACCTGACGATCGCGACGATGGACCATTCGACACCGACTACACCCCGGGACCGGTATGGCAGGATCCCGGTCATCGATCTCCAGGCGGCGGCTCAGTTAGAGAGGCTAGAGACCAATTGCCGGGAGTTCGGGGTCCCACTGATACCACTCGGGGACGAGCGGCAGGGGATCGTGCATGTGATCGGGCCAGAACTCGGGTTGACTCAGCCGGGGATGACGATCGTCTGCGGTGATAGTCACACGAGTACGCATGGCGCCTTCGGCTCCCTCGCTTTCGGGATCGGGACCTCAGAGGTCGGACAGGTGCTCGCGACGCAGTGCCTGATGCAGAGGCGGCCGAAGACGATGGAGTTGAGGATCGAGGGTCAGCTCCAACCTGGTGTGACTGCGAAGGATATCATCCTCGCGATCATCGCGGAGATCGGGGTCGGGGGCGCGACGGGATACGTCCTCGAATATACCGGGCCGGTGATCCGCAGCCTCTCGATGGAGGAGAGGATGACGATCTGCAATATGTCGATCGAGGCGGGTGCACGGGCGGGTATGATCGGCCCCGACGAGACGACTTACGAGTACCTCTCTGGCCGGCCCCACGCCCCGAAGGGTGAGGCGTGGGATGAGGCGCTCGCCTATTGGGAGAGCCTTCCGACCGATGAGGGGGCGGAGTACGACGCGAGCTATACTATCGACGCGAGCTCACTCACCCCCCGGATCACCTTCGGGACGAACCCGGGGATGGGGCTCCCGATCGGTGGGGTCGTCCCCGATCCTGCAGGGGTAGCTGATCTGAGTGAGAGGAGGGCGCTCGAGAGGGCTCTCGAGTATATGGAGTTGAGACCAGGTGAGCAGCTCGCGGGGCGACCGGTCGATGTAGTCTTCATCGGGAGTTGTACCAACTCGAGGTTGAGTGACCTCCGGGCGGCGGCGGAGATCATGCGCGGCCGTAGGGTCGCGCCTGGTGTGAGGACACTCGTTGTCCCTGGCTCACAACAGGTCAGGGCGGAGGCGGAGGCGGAGGGGCTCGATGAGGTCTTCCGCTCCGCGGGCGCTGAGTGGAGGGAGGCGGGGTGCTCGATGTGTATCGCGATGAATGGGGATGAGGTACTCCCCGGCCAATACGCGGTCAGTACGAGTAACCGGAACTTCGAGGGACGCCAGGGCCAGGGGAGCCGGACCTTCCTGGCGAGTCCTCTGACCGCGGCGGCAGCAGCGGTGATGGGGAGGATAACCGATCCGAGACACCTCCTAGAGAATGGGGTCACGATCAGGGGGAGTGAGTGATGGAGAGGCGAGCTAGGGTAGATGACGGGGGACTCGAGCCCTTCGAGAGCTTTGCGACGCAGGTCGTCGTCATCCCAGATGAGAATATCGATACCGATCAGATCATCCCCGCACGGTTCCTCAAGGTGACCGATAAGGAGGGGCTCGGGGAAGCGCTCTTCGCCGATTGGCGGTACGACGCCTCGGGACGACCGAACCCCGAGTTCGTCCTGAACCAGCCGGGCACCGAGGGGGCGGCGATCTTGGTCGCAGGCCACAACTTCGGGTGCGGCTCCTCCCGCGAGCATGCGCCCTGGGCACTGCGAGCCTTCGGGTTCCGGGCGGTGATCAGTACCTTCTTCGCCGATATCTTCCGGAACAATGCTCTGAAGAATGGGCTTCTCCCGATAGTAGTCGCTGAGGAGATACACCGAGAGCTCCTCGGGTTGGATGGTGACCCGACGGCGCGCGTCAGGATCGACCTAGAGAGCCAGAGCCTGACCCTGCCCACTGGGAAGCGAGTCGAGTTCCCGATCGACCCCTTCGCCAAGTACTGCTTGCTCAATGGGCTCGATCAGCTCGGCTTCCTCTTGGCCGAGGAGGGTGCGATCGCACGGTACGAGGCCGAACGGGTTGGGCGCTGGTCGGTCTCGACCCTCGAGATTCGGTGAGGGGGGATGATGGCTGAGAGAGAGGCATTGATCGCAGTCCTGCCAGGGGATGGGGTCGGACCAGAGGTGGTGGCGGAGGGGATACGGGTCCTAGAGGGGGTCGCTGAACGATGGGGCCACCAGTTCGAGATCAGGGAGGGCCTCGTCGGGGGGAGGGCGATCGATGAGGTGGGGGACCCACTCCCGGCGGAGACACTCGAGCTCTGTAGGGAGGCCGATGCGATCCTGCTAGGCGCGGTCGGGGGACCGAAATGGGATGATCCTGAGGCACCGGTCAGGCCTGAGATGGGGCTCCTCAGGCTCCGGAAAGAACTCGGGCTCTTCGCAAACTTGCGACCGGTCCGGCCGATACCTGGTCTCGAGTACGCCTCGCCGATCAGACCAGAACGGCTCGAAGGGGTCGACCTCGTCGTCGTCAGAGAGTTGACCGGAGGTCTCTACTTCGGGGAGAAGGGACGCGAACCACTCGAGGGTGGGGGGGAGCGCGCCTACGATACCTGCGTCTACACGACGGCCGAGATCGAGCGAGTCACCCGGATCGCTGGGGGGCTGGCCCGTGAAAGGAGTGGACGGATCACCTCGGTCGACAAAGCGAATGTCCTCGAGACCTCTCGCCTCTGGCGAAGGGTGGTGAGTAGGGTGCTCAGTGAAGAGTTTCCTGATCTCGAGGTCGAGCACCTCCTCGTCGATGCCTGCGCAATGCACCTGATTGAGAGGCCAGCGGCGTTCGATGTGATCGTGACCGAGAATATGTTCGGCGATATCCTGACCGATGAGGCGTCCGTTCTGGCTGGCTCACTCGGGCTCCTGCCCTCGGCCTCGATCGGGGATGGTGGCGGCGGGGGCAGAGGTGCACCTGGTCTCTACGAGCCTATCCATGGCTCCGCACCCGATATAGCTGGAGAGGGGATCGCAAACCCCCTTGGGACGATCCTGAGTGTCGCCCTCCTCCTCCGGCACTCTCTGGGGATGGAGCGAGAGGCGCGAGTGGTGGAGGGTGCGGTAGACGACGTCGTCCAGAGGGGGATCGTGACACCAGATCTCCGCCCCGATCATGGGGCGGACGATGGGGGACGAACTGGCCAGATCGGGGGCCACCGGACCAGAGGGGTCGGAACAGCAGTCGTAGAGCGGTTGTTGCACGGATAATGCGTCCAAGATCACCGGTGAGAGTCTAGAGATGGCCTCGGATATGTCCCAATGCGCCTCCTCCTGATCTTGGAAGGGAAGCAGGATCCGCTCCTCGGACGAAGGGCGTTCATCGCGCGGATGTTCGCATTCATTGCGTTGGTCTGCATCCTGGTGGGGCCCTCACTCTTCGTTGGGATGTTGGGGTACCGGTACCTCGAGGGGGTGAGTTGGATGGATGCCTTCACCGACGCAGCTATGACCCTCGCTGGGATGGGGCCCTTCACACCTGCCGCGACGACCGCGGGACGACTCTTCGCCGGGTTCTATGCCCTCTACTGCGGTCTCATGTTCATAGTAGTCGCTGGATTGATCCTCACCCCAATCGCACACCGCGTCTTGCACCGTCTCCATGTCGAGGAGTGAGGGGGTACGGTCATTGGCTCTCGTCACCGGGAGCTTGAATCGACTTTCGAGAAACCAGTACATCCCCTTACATTCCATCGATCCCTGAGGGCCGGGTCTTTCCCCTTCGATCGGTCTGGCCCTCGACTACTCACCTCCTTGTATTCAGGGGGAAGGTATGAAGTATCAACGTCTTATCATTGGAGTCCTCTCCCTTCTCCTCCTTCTGCCCACCTCTGCTCTAGCACAAGACCATAGCCGGATCTCCTTCGGTGTCGGTGGGGGTACGGTGCCAGATTGGCTCGACCTCGTCAGCAATGCCCTCCTCACTGTCGGGACGGTGGGGAAGTACAAGACAGAGGTGAAGTCTGAGCCAGTCGCTGTGCTGATACAGTACGACCGGTTCGTGACCGATCGGATCTCACTCCTCGGCGCCGTAGGGGGACAGAGTATCTCTCGTAACCTGCTGAGTGGTTCAGAGGTGAGGGGCGATATGAAGAGTACCTATGGCCATCTGATGGCGGGCGCCTCATTCCATTATCTCCGCGGTGAGGTCATCGGGCTCTACTCGAGCCTCGCTGGGGGCCTCGCAGTCAACTGGGATGAGGCCAACTATGTAGACGAGCCGTCGACGAGTGATACGAGGGCCTTGCCTGCCTTCCAGATCACACCGATCGGGATGCGGGTAGGGAAGTCGGTCGGTGCTTTCCTCGAACTCGGGTTCGGATACCGGGGGATGGCTATCCTAGGCCTCTCCTACGACTTCTGATATCTCTCCACCTGATCCAGCCGCCTATGAGCCCCGTTCGTTCCGAAGATGCCGATCCTCAATAGACTGGTCCTGTGGGCCCTCGCCCTCCTCCTGACGGTTCCAACCGCATGGGCACAGGATACAGATGCTCCTGCACCGCGCCCGCGGATTGGGCTCGTCCTGAGTGGGGGCGCGGCGCGGGGACTAGCCCATATCGGGGTGATCGAGGTCCTCGAGGAGGTCGGGATCCCGATCGATCTGATAACGGGGACGAGTATGGGTGGGCTCGTCGGCGGGCTCTACGCGGCTGGGATGAGCACTCGCGAGCTACGCGACCTAGCGGCGAGCCAAGATTGGTCGGCGGTCTTCGGTGATCGGGTCGACCGTCGTCTATACTCGCCTGATCGCCGGGCGTACAACGAGTATGCACTGATCTCGGTCCCGATAGTGCAAGGACGCCTCGGACTACCTGGTGGTGTGATCAGGGGTGACCGGATCTTGCGACTCCTGCAACGTCAGACCTGGCACCTCCAACCGGTCGCCGATTTCACTGCGCTCCCTATCCCTTTCATCACTGTCGGTACCGACCTGGAGAGTGGGGCGGCAGTCCCACTGACCTCTGGCAATCTGGCCGAGGCGCTACGCGCGACGATGGCGATCCCTGGTGTCTTCGAGCCGGTCGAGATCGATGGCCAACTCCTCGTCGATGGGGGCGTCGTCCGTAACCTCCCCGCAGAGGAGGCGCGCGGCCTGGGCGCAGAGATATTGATCTGCAGCGATGTCTCGAATCCCCTCGAGCGCGCGGAGACGTTGCGGAGTGTGGGGAGCATTCTGATGCAGACGATCACCCTGCAACTCGAGACGACGATGGAGCCGCAGAGAGCGCTCTGCGATGTGATTCTCCGACCTGATGTCTCGGGCCTATCGATCGCTGATTTCGCGTCGGTCGATTCCTGGATCGAGAGGGGTAGGGCCGCGGTCGAGACGAGTCTCACCGAGATCCTCGAGTTCGTGCCACGTGGCAGACCGCGGGTCCTCGCTTCGACAGTTCGAGGCCTCGATCTGGCCGATGGGATCTCTATCTCCCACATCCAGCTCGAAGGGGCGCCGCATGAGGACGCTGCGCGCGTGATCGACCGTGCTCTTTCCCTCTCAGTGCCCGCACGTATCACCGGCTCTGAGGTCGATGCAGCAGTCGCGCGTCTCTATGCGACGAACCTCTTCTCGCGCATCTCCTATAGACTCGATACGGCAGGGGGCGATACTACCCTCGTCGTCTCAGTGACGGAGGGCGCCGATGATCGACTCGGGGTCGGGCTCCGGTACGATGACCACCGGAATACGGCGCTCCTCTTCACCGCGTCGGTGCACAACTGGCTGAGTTATGGTTCGGCGACGCACCTGAGTGTCAGGCTCGGGGAGGAGACACAGTTCGCTGCGCGGTACTTCTCGGGGCGCGATGTCGTCTCGGCCTACGGTCTCGGGGCGACGGCGCAGTTCACGCGCGCCCGGTTCGCTCTACGCGATGAGGGGCGACCGACCACATTCGTCGAGCCCGATATCATGACCCTGACGGGGATCGTGGGGAGGTCGCTGAGTAGGACGACGGTGAGTGGGTTGCAGTTCGGGTTCGAGAGGGTCGATAGTGGACGGGGGGCCGAGAATGATGGGATGCCGCGCCAGGCGACCTACTATATGGTGGGTGGACTGATCTGGCGCGATAGCTTCGATCGGGTCGATTTCCCCACCCATGGGATCACCATGCGAGTCCAGGCGGAGTGGGGTGATCATACCTTGAAGCGGGTCCCGGCCTATTCGAGACAACTCCTCGATATCGAACAGATCCTCCGACTTGGTGAAGGGAGCGTGCTCCGTGCGCGGGCGATCGTAGGGGGTGGGTCGGGGACCGAGATCCCGATACACCACCACTTCTTCCTCGGGGGTGCCTACCCCTCGACGGTCTTCGCCGAGGTGCAACCGGCTTTCTGGGGCCTCAGACCCCAGGAGCGGCGCGGCCGGTCGGTCCAGGTCCTCCGGCTCGCCGTACAAAGAGAGCTCCGGGAGGAGATCTTCCTCACAGTCGGGGGGAATATCGGGAACACCTTCGATGAGTGGACCCTGCCACGGAACTACCTCTTCGGCTGGGGACTCGCCCTTGGTGCAGCGACCTTGCTCGGTCCCGTCGAGGTTACTCTGCATGGCCGCTCACTCAGAAGGTGGCCGAGGCTCGATCTGAATGTCGGGTTCATCTTCTAGACCGGATCAGGGATCTGTAGCCTAAGAGTGATCGGGTTGCAACGGATCGCCAGTTCATAGGTCGAATCCCATCTCACCCGACCGTCCCCAACACTGCGATCGTCCTCCCCAGATACCCCGCCCCAAAGATATTCACATGCACGAGTAGGTAGTAGAGCTGGTAGATCGCGCGACGAACCTCGTCGTACCCTTCGGCGAGGGGCCATGCCTCACGGTAGGCCCGGAAGAACGCCGGCCCAAAGCCACCGAAGAGCTCGGCCATGGCTAGATCGACCTCACGGTGTCCGAAGTAGCTCGCGGGATCGATCAGCGCCGGCTCGCCACCGGCCACCGCCCCCTCCTAGAGCGATGACCTCGGGAACCCTCACCGCCTGAGCCTTCCTTAGAGCCTCGAGCGCCCGCGCCTCGGCCTCGAAGATTCCCGGCATCTCGGCCTGCTCGGCCCATTTGAGGAAGACGACGTCGCCCACCGCACCCTGCACGCGCGCCGCCGGACTGATACATCCGCCCCGACCGGTGCTGCGTTCAGCTGACCCGGGTCATGGCCGAGGTGGTCGCGGAGCGCGGCCTGGATCTCGGTGAGGATCGCTTGGGGGATCCGCATCGGCCTCACCCACCGGGGTGGTGACGACGCCTGTGGAGGGCCCTGATCTCGTCGACCAGCTCAGGAACCGGTCCCACCACCTCGATCCCCGGGACGACCTCCTGGATCGGGATCGGCCGGACGGGTGAGGGGGGCACACCCCACTCTTCGAGCCACTCGGTCAGCTGGGCCGATGATGCGATATAGACGATCCTCCCGAGTCCGACCCACCCATGTGCAGCCGAGCACATCGGGCAGTGCTCACCTGAGGTATAGACCGTCGCCCTCGACCGCTCGTCAGGACTCATATTCGCCGCTGCCCAACGGGCGAGTTCGAACTCGGGGTGGCGAGTGCTATCGCCCCCCGCGATCCGGTTCCGGTCCTCGGCGAGTACCTCGCCATAGGCACCAACCAGTACAGAGCCAAAGGGCTCGTCGCCTGCGTCCAGCGCCTCGGTCGCGAGCTCTATGCAACGACGAAGGTGCTCTAGATCGGTTTCTGTCATCGCTCCTCCTCGTGGTGGTGAATGTCGAATATATCACCCTGATGGGGGGTTGCGAGGGGGCGGTGAGGGCGGTCAGTCAAGAAAGGTTGAATAACAGATGTGCCTATTCAGGGTTTGGGCGCTAACATTAAATAGCTGATATGGCAAGTGCATCAGAGCTTGAGGTTTATCTAGAGTGTGGCGCATGGCTAATGAGCAGATATCATAATCCAGAGACACGCGAGGCCGCGTGACACAAGTTGTGACTCTCAGATCCGTAGCTTATAATGCCATCCGTATCATGATCAACACCTGCCGCGGCGCTGTCAGCTGAAAAATCCGCCTCGACATCGCCCAACTGATAAATACAGGTCTCATCGAATGGCCAAACTGACACTATCCCAACTCGAACGCCACCTCTTCGGCGCCGCCGATATCCTGCGCGGCAATATGGATGCGTCCGAGTTCAAGGACTATATCTTCGGGATCCTCTTCCTGAAGCGCGCCTCCTCCCCGACTACCTCGCCGAGATCGAGGAGGCAGAGGCGAGGGTCGCGGAACTCGATGGTCAGGTCCGGGGGGCCACCAAGAGGTCAGGCGAGGATGACGATGGCGGGGATGAGGCGGAAGACGACGATCGGCTCAGCGAAGAGGAGATCAGGGCGCTCAGGCGCGACCTCAACGCGGGACGCAGGAAGCTCCGCGCCCTCCATGCACAGCTCGCAGACCGGCTGGTCGCGGCGCGGGCAGAGCTCGATCCCACCGGCGCACAGGCACTGGCACTCGAGGTCCTGCGCGGGAAGTTGGTCGACGAGATCGAGCGCTATGTGGAGGCGAACCGCCGAACGCTCGTCGCCGTGCTGGAGAAGCTCTGGGATAAGTACCGGGTCACACTCCGGGAGATCGAGGAGCAGAGGGATGGGGCCGCGAGGAGGTTGGAGGGGTTCTTGGAGGAGTTGGGGTATCTGGTATCCTGAGAGGGGTGACTAATCCAATCGGCATTGCTCGGGGTACTCATTGTATGATACTCTTGCTTCAGGGACAGTTCCTGCAAATAGTTCAGGGAGAGCTGTCCATAGAATCACCAGGGAGGTAGGCCATGTCGATCGATGAACTCGAAGCCGCGGTAATGCAGCTTCCACCTGATGAGCGTGAGAGGCTTGGCGAGAAGCTCCTGGCGAGCGTCGATACGCCTCTGGAGTATGAGGACGAATGGGCGGCAGAGGCCGATCGTCGTATCGAGGAGTTACTGAATGGTACGGTCGAGTCCGTTCCTGGCAACGAGGTGCTCCAATCTCTGGGGAGTGAATGAACTTTCAGGTCGAGCTCGATCGCGAGGTCGGCAGGGTGTTGAAGGAGATGCAACGCCCCGAACAACGCCGTGGTATGGACCGGCTCCTCTCGATGACAGGTCGAGAACTTGGCGAGGCAGCGGTCCGTGGTGTGGTGGGTGGCGGGCGGATCGATTCCGGCCAGCTCCTCAGGCCGCAAAGTCGAAGACCGGCACATTGATCACACGGGTGGGTGAGTGCCCTTCCCACACAATCTGCTGCAAGCGGTCAACCGTTTCCGGAGCGAAAAAGCGCTCGCCAGTCTCCTCATTGACCCGTGCCGGCACATGCTCGACAACGATCAACCTGCCATCGATCTCGATGGTGTAGGTGACTAGCCGTTCAACCAATTTTTCGTTGTGGTCCAGGGGTGTCATGGCGAACTCCTCCACAGGCAACGACCCGCCCGAGTGAGCCCGAGCACCAGGCAACTCAGACCATACTTGTCGTCAGGGTAGTCCTCGATGACCTCGCCGGTGGCGATCGCATCACACAATTCTTGCACGCTGATACGGCGTATGATTGCCTGGTCGACAGCGTGCTGCGAGTATTCGAATTGTCCCCGGGATACCTTGGACCGAATCTCCTCGATCAATCCCATAGGATCAATTTAGTTGGCGCCGTTAGGGTCAGCAATATCACAGCCAGCAACATTATTGACGGCCGGTTGGGATCGGCCCACATTTGTACCGTCTGACAGATAGATGTGACCGACGGGACCTCTACAATATCTAGGGATAGTGCCCGCCGATTCCCCAAGACCCTCGGTACCTACATTGAGATTCGCCTGATGCGGGCGCTGGTCCCGATATCCTGTGCGTGCGGCATATAACAGAGTGAAGTAATGTCTGAAGGACTAACGCTCGTTCCGTTCAGCGATTTCGTTGAGATAAATCCAGCGGTGCAAATAGGCGGCATTCTATCTGCCTCCCGGGTGTCTTTCATTCCAATGCAAGATGTTTCGGATGCCGGTGAGTGGGAGAACCGCCAAGAGCGCCTGTTCCATGAGGTCCGCTCTGGATATACCCGTTTCCGAGAGGGCGACATCCTCTTCGCGAAGATCACTCCATGCATGGAGAATGGTAAAGGGGCGCATGCGGTCGGCCTCATTGGTGGCATTGGATTCGGATCGACCGAGTTCCATGTCTTGCGCTCACGCTCCTCTGCAGATCCGCGGTTCGTTTTCCATTGGACTCGGGCCCCGCAACTGAGGGCGTCTGCCGAGGCCAGAATGACGGGATAGGCAGGCCAACGGCGTGTCCCCGCCGATTTCTTTCGAGTTTTCCGCATTCCGGCCTTGCCCCTCCCCGAACAACACCGCATCGCCGAGATCCTGGACACAGTCGACGATGCAATCCAGCAGACCGAGGCGCTGATCGCCAAACTGAAGGAGATGAGGCAGGGGCTGCTACACGATCTGCTCACCCGCGGGCTGGATGAGAATGGCGAACTGCGTGATACCGTTGCTAATCCGGAGCAGTTCGAGGATTCGCCGCTGGGGAGGATTCCGAGGGGGTGGGTGGTCCATGCTATTTGTTCGTGTCTTAGAAGCGAGCCGCAAAATGGTTTGTATAAGCCAGCCGATCAAATTGGGAGGGGCGCGCTCATTATTGGACAAACAAGCATCACCCCGGCTCGCACACTGGATGTCAGCGTTGCACGGCGTGCGGCTATTACACCGAGTGAGATGCAACAATTCGGTTTGGTCTCAGGTGACATTCTAGTGTCTCGTGTATTTGCGACACTTGCAGGCGTAGGACTACCGGCATATGTAACCCAGCTACCCGAACCGGCGGTGTTTGAGTCTAATATGATACGGCTTCGTGTGAATGAGTCCGTCATTCGTTCTCAACTATTATTTGAAGTTCTGCGTACACACGAAGTACGTAAACAAATCTTGGGGGTGGCTACAATATCTAACCAAGCAAGCATAAATCAAAGCGGTCTTATGGGCATCCAGATTGGTATCCCACCGCTTGCAGAGCAGGCTGTGATTATTGGTGTTATTTCAGAACTCGATAAGTGCATTCGAGCCGAGGAGTCTTGCCGTGATCAACTCCACCTTCTGAAACGCGGGCTCATGCAAGACCTCCTTACCGGACGTGTCCGGGTGTCAGTAGCGGAAGAGGAAGATGAGCCGGTGCATGTACACACATAACTGTCTGCATCAGACTATATGAGGCTCCCCAATGTCGAGCGGGCGGAGGTGCATCGGGAGAAACTCGTCTCCTATCTCCTCTCCAGGGCACACCCTGATGGAGCCGGTAAGGCTGCATTCTTCGAGCGATTCGGTTTTATAGCCGATGATTGGGAGGTGCTGCGCGACGCACTTCTGGCGCACGCTCGCCACCATGGGATAGCCGAGTCGAGTGAGTCGGGATTTGGTGTCCGGTACACTGTGGAGGGTCCACTCCAGAGCCCGGATGGCCGGAATCCGTGGATCCGTAGTGTCTGGTTCATAGACTCTGGGGCATTGGCTCCGCGCCTGGTAACTGCATATCCCATACGAAAGGAAATCTCATGATCCCCGAACTGGAGCGAGTAGTACTGACCGCAGATCTGCCCGAATATGGCCTGGTCACCGGTGACCTGGGCACAGTGGTACTCGTGCATGGTGGAGGCGCCGGGTATGAGGTCGAATTCATGACCCTGAGTGGAGAGACCCTGGCGGTCGTGACCTTGTCGCGCGATCAGGTCAGGCCTGTCGCCCATGATGAAATCGCTCACGTACGGAGGGTAGAGGCGGCATGAAGATCTCCCAGATCCTCGACCAGATCGACAACGGCAGCATCGCGCTCCCCGAATTCCAGCGTGGCTACGTCTGGAACCGGGACCAGGTCCGCAGGTTGATGGACTCACTCTACCGGCGGCACCCCGTCGGCAGTCTCCTGGTCTGGAACACGCGCACCGAGCACGCGAATGCCCGCGGCGGTGGCGAACTCCAGGTAGGCACCGTCAAGCTCCTCCTCGACGGACAACAGCGGATCACCACTCTCTATGGTATCATCCGTGGCCGGCCACCCCAGTTCTTCGACGGTAATGAGAGGAACTTCACCGGCCTCTACTTCCATATCGACGACGAAATCTTCCAGTTCTATGCACCGCTCAGGATGGCGGACGATCCGCGCTGGATCAGTGTGACCGAACTGATGCAGAAGGGGCTGGGCGCCATCTTCCCCGGGATCATGGCATCACCCAAGCTCGGGCCCAGGGCGGATGTCTACTTCAACCGCCTGAACGCTATCTACGGGATCCGAGATATCGATCTCCACATCGAGGAGGTCACCGGCGAGGACAAGACGGTCGACGTCGTCGTCGATATCTTCAACCGGGTAAACAGCGGCGGGACCAAGCTCAGCAAGGGCGACCTCGCCCTCGCGAAGATCTGCGCCTCCTGGCCACAGGCACGTGAGGAGATGCAGCAGCGGCTCCGGAAGTACGAGCGGGCGGGCTTCAACTTCAAGCTCGACTGGCTCCTCCGCAATATCAACACGATCGTGACCGGGGAGGCGCTCTTCTCCTTCCTCGAGGGTGTCGAACCCGCGGAGTTCCGACAGGGGCTGATCGATGCGGAGCGCTATATCGACAGGGTGCTGGACCTGGTCGCCTCTCGCCTCGGGCTGGACCACGACCGCGTCCTGGGGAGCCGCTACTCCTTCCCCCTCATGGTCCGCTATCTAGCCCAGCGCAACGGGGTCTTCGAGAGCCACCACGAGAGCGATCGTCTCCTCTACTGGTATATCCACACCCTCCTCTGGGGGCGGTACGCTGGTTCGACGGAGACCGTCCTGAACCAGGATCTCCGCCTGATCGAGGAGGGCGACGGCGCACTCGACCGCCTCATCCAGCAGCTCCGCCGAGATCGCGGTGACCTAAGGATCCACGCCGACGACTTCTCGGGCTGGAACCGTGGCGCCCGCTTCTACCCACTCCTCTACATGCTGACCAGGGTCTGGAAGGCACGGGACTGGGGCACCGGGCTCGAGCTCTCGAGCCACCTCCTCGGGAGGAGATCGGGCCTGCAGCTCCACCATATCTTCCCGAAGGCGCGGCTCTACAAGCACGGGTACGAGCGCCCACAGGTCAACGCCCTCGCGAACTTCACCTTCCTCACCCAGGAGACGAACCTCCGTGTCTCGGATCGCGACCCGGCGGAGTACCTCGAGGAGTTCGCTGCCAGGAACCCCGGTGTGATCGAATCGCACTGGATCCCGATGGACCGGGATCTCTGGAAGATCGAGAACTACGCCGATTTCCTCGCGGCCCGGCGCGAGCTCCTGGCCGCAGCGGCGAACAGCTTCCTCGATAGCCTCCTGCATGGTCTCTCGCCCGCTGAACCGATCCCGGAGGGCGAGTCGATCCTCGACCGCGAGGTGGGCGCAGTGCCCGGTGGTGTAGAGGACGACGAGGAGCTCCGCACCCTCGTCCGCATCAACGACTGGGTCGTCGAGCATGGTCTCCCCGATGGCGAACTCGAGTACGAACTCGTCGACGAGACGACCGGCGAACTCCTCGCGATCCTCGATCTCGCCTGGCCCGATGGGCTGCAGCAGGGGCTGAGCCACCCCGTCGTTCTCCTCCTCGGCGGTGTGCCGGAGATCGAGGAGGCGGCCAATAGCGCGGGGTACCGGTTCTTCACCGATGTGGAGGCCTTCGAGAGGTATGTGCAGGAGGAGGTCCTGGCGGCGGAGATGGTGCCGGCTTAGAAGGTAACCCACTAGCTGAGAGGCAACGATGACCATTGGTGCTGAAGATCAAGATTTTTTTCCATGGGAGGATGTGGACGCCTCACGTCGGGACACCCGCCTCCAAGCTGATCCCCCCTACGGAGAGCTCCTCGCCAGATTTCGGGAACAAGCGAGGGTGTGCCCAGGCTGTGGAACCGCACCGACCGCATTGGGATGGATCTATTTTCGCAGCCTGCCCTGGACTTGGGAGCTGATGGTCGGGCGGCAGGGACTGACCGTGGTGTTCTCTTGATTCAGACCGTAAGGTGAAGATGCCTCTCCCCAACGAATACACCCAGGTCGAACTCCCCCTCCTCGAGCAACTCGAGGGGCTCGACTGGTCGTATCTCGAGGGGAACACCGAGGACCCCGCCGCCACCGAGCGAAGCAGCTTCCGCGAGGTCCTGCTCCGCGGGCGGCTGCGGGCCGCGCTCCGTCGTATAAACCGGGGTCCAGACGGCGAGGAGTGGCTGGACGACTCCCGTCTGAACCAGGCACTCAGCGCCCTCGAGCGGATTGCCGCGCCACGGCTCCTCGAGGTGAATGAGGCAGCGACCACATTCCTCCTGACCGGGACCCAGGTCGAGGGGCTCCCCGGGTGGGATGACGATCGGGACCGGACGGTCCACTACATCGACTGGAACGACTGGCAGAACAACGATTTCCTCGCCGTCAACCAGTTCCGGGTCGACCCGCCGGGGGGGCGGAAGTACTCGGTCCCGGATATCGTCCTCTTCGTGAATGGCATTCCACTCGTCGTGATCGAGTGCAAGAGCCCGAGTGTGACCGATCCGATCGAAGAGGCGATCACGCAGCTCCTCCGCTACTCGAACCAACGCGATTGGATCGACGAGGACGAGGGCGTCGAGCGGCTCTTCCACTACAACCAGCTCATGATCGGCACCTCGGGGCTGAAGGCGGTGCTCGGGAGTGTGGGCGCGGGCTACGAGCACTACCGGGAGTGGAAGGAGACGAGCCCCGTCCCGACCGCCGAGGTTGCGGCGGCGCTCGGCAAGCAGGCCCTGACGAGCCAGGAGACCCTCGCCGCTGGGGTGCTCCGCCCCGCGCATCTCCTCGACATCATCCGCAACTTCATCCTCTTCATGTAGTCCGGGCCCCGGCGGATCAAGCTGGTGCCCCGGTACCAGCAGTTCCGCGCGGTGCATGGGGCGATCCGTCGTCTACAGGCGGAGCAGGGCGAGGAAAGGGGCGGGATCATCTGGCACACGCAGGGTTCGGGGAAGAGTCTGACGATGGTCTTCCTGGTCCGGAAGCTGAGGACGCTCCCTGAGCTGCGGCGTTTCAAGATCGTGGTGGTCACCGACCGGACCGACCTCGAGCGGCAGCTCTTCGAGACTGCGCAGCTCTCTGGAGAGGTGGTGCAGCGGGCAAGGAATACGGAAGAGCTCAAGGAGTTGCTCGGCCAGCCGGGCACCGGGATGGTCTTCGCGATGATCCAGAAGTATCAGGAGCGGGACGTCGAGACCGAGGTTATCGAGCTCGAGGCCTGGAAGTTGGCGCGGGATGCCGCAGCTGGTTCAGCCGACGTCGGATATGAGAAAACACCGGGTTATGCCGCTAAGCTCGTGGCCGACCCGGGCGGCAGGGATCGGCCAGAGCAGAGCACGGCAACGAGTGAATCAGGTCGTGGGCGGCAGCTCCGCGATGGTGGCACAGCGGAGGACGCTGCGGAGAGCCCCGGTGACACTCCGGATGACGTCGTCTATCAGCTCTCGCTTGGCGGCGAGGAGCTCTTTCCGGAGCTGAACACCTCGGAGGAGATCCTGGTCCTGGTCGACGAGGCGCACCGCGGGCATTCGAATACCCTGCACGCCAACCTGCGGCGCGCACTCCCGAATGCGGCGTTGATCGGGTTCACGGGAACGCCGATCCTGATCGGCGAACGACAGCGAACGCACGAGATCTTCGGGAGTTTCATCGACCGATACACTATCCTGCAGTCGGAGAAAGATGGGATGACGGTCCCGATCCTCTATGAGGGCCGGACCGCCGATGCCGGGATCGCCGATGGCCGCACCCTCGACCAGCTCTTCGAAGATATGTTCCGGGACCGGTCCCCGGCTGAGCTCGAGGCGATCAAGCGGAAGTACGCAACTCGCGGCCATGTCCTGGAGGCGCCCAGGCTGATCGCAGCGAAGGCGCGGGACATGCTCCGCCATTATGTCGATGCGGTCCTGCCGAATGGGTTCAAGGCACAGGTCGTGGCGACCACCCGCCGCGCTGCCGTCCTCTACCAGCGCGAACTCGAGGAGGCTCGCCGCGATGAGGTGGCTAGGGCGGAGGGGCACTTCATCAGGTGGTATAGTGAGCAAGGGAAGCGGTGGGTGGAAAGGCGGGTGGAGCGGTTCGCGGCGCGGATCGGGGTGCGGCCGGCGTCGGTCACAGTTCGAGAGCTCGGGTACCGATGGGGGTCTTGTACGCCGAATGGCGGGCTGAACTTTCATTGGCGGAGTGTGCTGCTACCGCCGCGGATCGTGGAGTACATCATCGCGCATGAGCTGGTGCATCTGATAGTGCCGGACCATAGTGCGGAGTTCTGGGTGCGATTGGAGCGGGCGATGCCGGATTATGCGGCGAGGAAGGAGTGGTTGGCGGAGGAGGGGGCGGGGGTGAGGTGAGGGGCATGTCCTCCCCAGTGTAGCCTGGTATTGGTGTGTTTGCCGTCATGTGAGATCTGCTCATCTGCAAAACGATATTCGGATTCCTTATCCTACAGGGAAATCCAATCATCAACCCGAAACTTCATATTGCTCCTCGGTAATACTCGAGTCTTTGTTCAAGGGCGGCCGCACGATGGTTCGATCGTAGGTATTGAGCTCCAAGATCAAGAACTGGTCGTTTTCTTGCCTTTCGTATTGCAATGAGTTCCAAGTACATGAGGGCGGCATTTGTCACGAAGCGTAAAGCCCGACCAAAACGAATAACCTCCTCATCATCAGAGTGTGCGAGAAAAATATCGACGTCTCGATAGTTCGCCTTGACTCGAAGTCGATAGAGAAAGTGTAGGAGGCTGGTATCTCCAGGGTCGAATTGATACTTACGGCAACCAGACGTCTTTTTGGACCAATTTTCATCGACCCGGTTCCTGTGTTCGGCAGAGACACATTTCGCTATCATACCAAGAGGATCAACGCCCCGTCGCTGTAGATTATGAGGAATCACTACTCCATGCGGCAGGTTCAATATCGATGCCTCGTTGCGTGTACGACCAATAGGTCCGGCAACAACAATATTCCAGGGCGTAATCCCGGAGCGACCAAAGTATTCCGTAACTTTGCGGAGTGCCTTTGAATGGCTGTTTGCGCGCTCGCCGTCGAGGAGATAGGCAACAGCCTCACAGCCACAATAGATGGCATAGTATGCCTGTACAGGTGCCCAGTGGTTATTGAGCCGTTGGATTTCCGGATCTCTGGTGTCGCTTGCATGGAGAAGGAACTCTGTATTCCATGCTAGCTTGAGGAACCTGCCAACCCAATACATATCGGGGTCACGGATCCCCTGTAGCCGCCGGGTTGCTAGCACACATGCATCACCGTATCGGCGCCATGAGCCGAATTCTGTCATGGCCCACTGCTCTACGGCGGATAGGTAGTTGAGATAGGTATGAAAAGCCCTCAGGGCGTCAGAGGCTGAGGAGGCAGATAGAATAAGGGGCATCTGAATTTGTGTGGGTTACAGTTGGTTTTCTTCTGGCAGCCGCGTCAGATCTTCCTCGGAGAGAATGTTCTGGTCCTTCCGCGTGACGCACTCCTCGGCGCCGCCCCGAAAAAAAGATCCCGTGGGGGAGGATCACGCCGAGCATTCCGTTGGAGCTGAGGGAGGCGATCATATACTGGACGAAGGCGAGGTCGTCGTAGCTCCCAGGGAGGCAGCTGTAGCGGTCGCGGGCCCAGCGGTCCGGCCTTGCTCGAGAGCTCGTGGCCCTGGTCCTCGAGGGAGAAGGGCGGGTTGGCCAGGACGCAGTGAAGGTCATGAGTCCCTGGCCGCCGGGGAGGAGGTGACACGGGTCGCAGAGGGTGTCACCGCGGGCATGGCTGACGTCGTCGATACCGTGTTTGTACTCGGCGCTCGCGATCCTACGGCGCAGGATATCCGTCGCCCCGCAGAGGTGGGACTCGAACTGCGCGGGGGTGAGTCGCGGGGTGGCGTCGGCGTTGAGCATTGGAAGCATCTGGCGAGTCGGTACGAGTTTGGATTGTGTGGCAACCGAATCGAGATAGTGCCCCGGGACTGCGGTGGGGCGGGTCAGACGGGGGGACTATAGTGTTTTGAGACGGAGCGGACAAGGATTGTGGGTCAGGACAGCATAAGAGCAGCCTCGGCATCGTCGTGAAACCGACAAACCTCGATGTCCCGCTCACATCGCAGCGAGGTATCTGCCACCCCGCTGTCTCTGCCTGTGCTTAGCAAGGTTGACTTGGGTAGCGCACCGCCATCAGCCTTCGCTCGAAATCCGCAGCAAAGGCGAGTGATGCACGAATGTCTTCCAGTTCCAGATACGGAAAATCGTCCAGGATCTCCGCTTCGCTTATCCCGGAGGCCAGGTAGCCCAGGATATCAGAGGCAAAATGCTTGGTATCTGTTGCAATAGCAAGGGATGCGCCTTGCCCGTCGCTACCAGCTCACCCTGCCACCCGGCTCGCCCGCTCCCCGGCCAACTGCAACAACTATCCAGCCCATGCCCCATCTCCGTCGGCCCGCGCCCAGGACGCCTGGATCCGGGACGACAGTGCCGCCTCCGCACCACATCCTCGTATTAGCTTCTTCCTCAGGGGCGGCGCACCGGCGGGTCGAACCACCCGGCGTCGTATACCATACGGAGTTGGGGCTCGAGACGACATACGCGCCAGAACTCCGGCCAATCGGCCAACCAGCCATTCGCCTGGGGGAGTGGCTCGATGAAGTTGTCGGCCGGCCACCCGTATCTCTCGGCCTGATTACCATGCAGCGCGGCGAGCCCAGTCCCGAGCCGGGCCCAGCCTCAACGGGTCCACGGCCGAAGTACTCGGTCATCGCACGCCGGACCTCGGTGCGGATCGGCTGGGGGATCTGCATCAGCACCCTGGAGCCGCTAAGGAGAGGTTCGGTTCATCGGATTCGGTATCATTCGCTCTTCCCGGCAGTGGTGAATATCGAATATAGCGCCAGGGACGGGGTTGGAGAGGTCGGGGGGCGAGGCCGGGAGGGCGAGCGGACCCGAGGGAGGGGATGTGAGGGCGGGGAGTTCGAGGGTGGTGGGTCGTACACGGAAAGTTAAATAAGAGCCATGCTTATTTAAGGTTTTGGTGCTATCCTTAAATGGCCTCGTGTCGAAAACCTTGAATAACGAAGACCTTTATTTAAGTTTAGGGCGTCAACCTTAAGCAATCGATGCGATCGAGGGGATCATGCAAGAATTCGTGGCAGGTCGCTGGGTGTCTCGTGGAGGGCACAGGACCTTTGAGCCGGCGCCGATCTGCCGTCCATGGCAGGTGACGGATATGACGGTCCAGCAGCTCCTCAGCAAGGCAGACCGTGAGTTGGGGCGTCTGGATATGTATTCGACGCATGTGCCCAACATCGAGCTCTTCATCGTCATGCACGTCACGAAGGAGGCCACACAGAGCAGCAAGATCGAAGGCACCTGGACCCGGATCGAGGAGGCGGTCCTGGATAGAGAGGATCTTCCGGTCGAGAAGAGGGATGATTGGGAGGAAGTGCAGAACTATATCGCTGCGCTCGATCATTCTGTGCGTGCGCTCGAGGATCTGCCATTTTCCGCACGGTTGATCTCTGATGCGCATCGTGTGCTCATGCGCGGAGTCAGGGGGGCGCACAAAGCACCAGGTCAGTTTCGGAAGACGCAGAACTGGATTGGCGGTGCGAGTATCGATGATGCTGTCTTCATCCCACCCGCGGCGGCGAGTGTGCCCGACCTGATGACGGATCTGGAGCGTTTCGTCCACGACGAATCGATCATCTTGCCCGATCTCCTGAAGATCGCTCTGATCCACTATCAGTTCGAGACGATCCACCCCTTCCTCGATGGCAATGGCCGGGTCGGCAGATTGCTCATCCCCCTATATCTGGTCGATCGGGGTGTGCTCGAGCGCCCGATCCTCTACCTCTCTGATTTCCTGGAGCGGAACCGCTCGCTTTACTATGACAATCTGATGCGGGTCAGAGAGAAGAATGATCTCGACCACTGGTTTCGATTTTTCCTGACAGGCGTGATCGAGACGGCACGGAAGGGGATCGCTACCTTTGACGGGATCCTGAGCCTACAGAGGGAGATCGATGAACGAGTGCGGCAACTCGGTCGCCGCGCTGGCACGGCGGCAACCGTCATACATCACCTTTACCAGCGACCATCGATCGATGCAGCCGGGGTCAGCGAGGTCGCTGAGGTCTCTCTCCCCACCGCGTACAAGCTCATCGGGGACCTGGAACGTCTCGGCATCCTACGAGAGACCACGGGCGCACAGCGGGGCAGGCTCTATCTCTTCCATGAGTACCTGGCGCTGTTCATTGACTAGAATGTATCCCCGGCTCTCGACCGCCCTCATCGTCCTAGTATTCCTCGGGCACGGTACAGGCGCGCTAATCATGCTCGAGTAGCAACCAGAGCGTGAAGGTGGAGCCCCTCCCCACCTCGCTCTCCACGGTGATCTCGGCGTCCAGCGCATGGGTGATGCGCCGTCTGATGGCGAGTCCGATTCCCATCCCCGCCGTGTCGTCGGTGGCCTCGAGGCGCCTGAATTCCTTGAAGAGATGCTTCTGTTGGTCCGCGGAGATGCCAGGACCGGTGTCGGTTACATCCAGGGCAATCCAGCGCCCTGGACCAGGTGCTTTGCCACCCTCCCGCGTAATCGGGTACCTCACCTCCTCTCCACGAAACTCATCGTCGCCATATCGAAGATGAGCTGGCGGCTCACCTCGCGCATTGGCGGCTCGGCCATCGGCTCTCTTGCCGGATGGTCAAGGTATCTCACGATAACTGACCGCCCCGGGCCTGGAGCGACCGATTGCATCACGATCCGGTCTCCGAGAAAGTATCCATTCGATCCCACATACCCACTCGTCGTCCGGATTGCCGCCACCAGATAGAAGAAGGTCCCCGATCCCCCTGTCTCCTGCGTCAGGATGAAGACGACGTCGTCGTGGCCGGCGCCCGTCAAGTTCGTTTCGAGGATCTTGCCAGAGAACCGTGTCACCACCCTCGAGGCTGATCCTGGCGCCGCCTCATCCTCCGCGACGCCGTCGACTAGGTGGACCGGCTTGCCCCCGATGTAATAGGTGATATTCAGGTACTCCGGGTCGGCCACGGCAGGGGAGGTAATCGCCGCAGTTGTCCCGGGTGCATCCGCAGGGACCAGATCAGCTCCACTCGCCGCGCATCCGCTGGAGACCAGGCCGAGGGCGAGCCCAAAGAGTGGGGTCAGTCGAAGTATGATAGTACCCCCTGTCGCATTCTGATTGCACTCCACCCAATCATCGAGCTATCTGTTCACATTGGGGGGCCAACGAAGCTGTCGGCCGACCATCCATTATAGAGCGGTTCCGCTTCAGTTTGCAACTGCCGGGTCATATCCAGAGTGCTTGAAGTAGCCGAGCGCATCGTCGGTGCTGATGCAGTCGTCATCATCCTTGACAAACTAGCGCAAGACCTCGAGGGCGGCAGCCACTACGCGCTCGCGTAGATCCAGAGAATAGGGTGCAGCTATATGATATTCCGCAGTTAGGGGATTGCTCTGATCTCAGATAACCGGGTTGGCCAACCCGGTCGTTCCCACAAGTACCTGGCATAGTTCGCAGATAAGAATGAATCCTCGACTCTCGACCGCCCTCATCGCCCTCCTCGCCCTCGCAATCGCACCCACGGCCAGCGCCCAGCAGGCGCCGCAGGGGGTGGCGAGCCACACGTCGTCTAGCAAACATACCGTCGCCCTCAAATTCCTCGGCCTCTCCGCGCACCCCACCGGGAGTCCACAACCCGAGCTCTCTCCAAGCCGCCTCGATGATGGGGGATGTCTGGTGATCGACCTTGGGGGGATGGCCTCCTACGGGTATCCCCTCGTTCTGACGATGGCGGTTGGGGTACGGTTCAGGGTGGGTGGGTAGTGGATGGGGCGGGGCGCCTTTCGGCTGGCTGTGGTAAGGACGCGAGCGGAGCTCGCTTTCATCTATTGTTTATTGGACGGGAGTAGGGGCGGCTGAGGATCACCGGGGAAGGCTGCCCTCGAAGGTGTCGAGCTACGGATGTGGGCGGGATTTGCTGGTGGCGCAGAGATCCGAGCGGTCAGTCCTGCGGAGCGGGGTAGACGGATCGCTGAGAAGAGGGATCGGTGTACGGGTTTCGGCCATATCTCATGCTGTCCAATCACCGCTGGCCTTCTACCGTCCCCGGCGTCGCTCTTCCCGATGTCGCTCTTCCCAACATCGCCGCC
>Ga0209487_1000111_pt1 | contig 74903 bp, 59 predicted proteins | sample Poulit2012_FD_187524 | JGI IMG/M metagenome (GOLD analysis project Ga0209487, IMG submission 187524) | Agricultural soil microbial communities from Georgia to study Nitrogen management - Poultry litter 2012 (SPAdes) (version 2) | ecosystem: Environmental > Terrestrial > Soil > Agricultural land...
AAAATGCTCATGAAACCTCCAGAACCTGTTGGGCCGCGTCAACAATGCGTTGCACGCTTGGCATGTACTTCATTTCGTTGCGGTACAGCGGCATGGTGACATCGTAGCCGCAAACCCGCTTGACCGGTGCCTGCAAGTGCCAGATGCCGGCGTCGGCCAGGCCGGCCGCAATTTCGCTGGCCACGCTGCAGTGCCTGGGCGCTTCCTGAATGATGACGCAGCGCCCGGTGCGCTCCACCGATTCAATAATGGTGTCCATGTCCAGCGGGCTGAGAGTGGCCACGTCAATCACTTCCACGCCAAGGCCCTGCGCTTCAAGCTGGTCGGCAGCCTCCAGGGTTTCCTTGATCATGGCGCCCCAGCTGACCAGCGTGATGTCGTCGCCGTCGCGCAGCGTATAGCAGACATCCATGGGCAGCTCTTCGCCGTTGTCTTCCACCTCTTCCTTGACCCAGCGGTAAATGCGCTTGGGCTCCATGAAGATGACCGGGTCGGGGTCGCGAATGGCGGCCAGCAACAGGCCGTAGGCCCGTGATGGTGATGACGGCGTGACCACGCGCAGGCCCGGGGTATGTGCAAACAGGGCTTCCGGGCTTTCGGAGTGGTGTTCGGGGGCGCGAATGCCGCCGCCGGTGGGAAAGCGCAGCACCATGGGTGATGACATGCGGCCGCGCGTGCGGTTTCTCAGGCGGGCGGCATGGTTCATGATGTGGTCAAGCATGGGCGTGGTAAAGCCGCAAAACTGGGCTTCGGCCACAGGCTTGATGCCCTGGGTTGACATGCCCACGCTCATGCCGGCGATCATGACCTCGGCCAGCGGGGTGTCAATGACGCGATCATCACCAAAACGCTCGTGCAGCCCGGCTGTGGCGCGGAAAACGCCGCCGTTGACGCCGACATCCTCGCCCAGAACAACCACCGAAGGGTCTTCCTCCATGGCCCGGGCCAGCGCCATGGTGACGCCTTCAATCAGTGTAATGGCAGTCATCAGAGCTGTCCTCCTTCCTGTTCATGATGCTGGGCCTCGCGGCGCTGCTCGATGAGATCGTGCGGCAGCTCGGCAAACATGTGGTCGAACATGGCCGTAACCGGCTGGGGGTTGTTTTCGACCATGTCCAGATAATCCTCCACAGCGGCATCCACGGCCTCGCGGCATTCTGCCAGCAGGGCCTCTTCCTTGTCGTCGTCCCAGACACCGTTGTTGACCAGGTAGGTTCTCAGCCGCTTCAGGGGTTCGCGCTCCCAGGCCTCTTCCACTTCCTCGTCGGGACGGTAGCGGCGCGCATCATCGGCGGTGGTGTGGTCACTGAGACGGTAGGTGATCATCTCGATGACAAACGAACCCCGGCCGCTTCTGGCCGCCTCAATGGCGTTGTCCATAACCCACAGGCAGGCGATCAGGTCGTTGCCGTCAACCTGCATGCTGGGCAGCCCGGCACCAATGCCTTTCTGTGCCAGGGTGGCAGCTGTATTCTGCTTGCTGCGCGGCACTGAAATGGCCCACTGGTTGTTCATGATGATGAGAACCAGCGGCAGCTTCCAGGCGCTGCCGGCGTTGATGGCTTCCAGAAAATCACCCTTGGAAGAGCCGCCGTCGCCAACGACGGACACCGCCACGCGGTCCTCCTTGTTGAGCTTGTAGGCCATGGCGGCGCCGGCGGCGTGCAGGCACTGGGTGGCAATGGGCACACACCAGGCAAAATCGTGCTCGGGGCCGCTGAAATTGTTGCCGCGCTCGTCACCGCCCCAGTAGAGCAGCACCTCGGACATTTTCACGCCGCGATAAAACTGCGCGGCGTACTCGCGGTACATGGGCGCCAGGCAATCTTCGTGTTTCATTGCCGCGCCAATGGCCACGTGGGCGGCCTCGTGGCCGAGGCTGGACGCATAGGTGCCCAGCTGGCCGGTACGCTGCAGCGCCACGGCCTTGGCGTCAAAAACGCGGGTCAGGCTCATCAGTTCATAGAGCTCGACCAGGCGGTCAAAGTCCCTGGCAACCTGCGGCACCTGCCGGTCATCGACCAGCGTGCCGTCGGGTTTCAGAAACTGGTAATAGTCAACCTTGAAGCGGGCGACTGTCTGGGTCATGTCGACTCCTTAGGTCTGTGTGCCATGTCGGTACCCAAAGTGCGAAAAATCACCCTGGAAACGGTGGCGTATTATAAGCGTTTGCGGTGCAGCACAGGAGTCCGCTGCCCGCATCGAAGTTTCGCATGTTCTCCGTGCATTTCCGGCAACAGCCGCCGCCGGCGGTGGTGGCAGGCAGCAATATGCCATAATCGATCCCGTAACCATTCATAAAAGGGACCAGCCAATGAAAAAGTCATTTGTTTTGATCATTGGAATGCTGCTGGCTGCCAGTCTGCATGCGCAGACGGTTTCCGCGCCTGAGCTTACGGCGCCGGTCAGCGTGTATATAGATGAAGCCGGTATTCCCACTATCGTCGGCGAAACCGAGAGCGACGTCAACTTTGTGCGCGGTTTTCTCCACGCGCGCGACAGGCTTTTCCACATGGATTATCTGCGCCGGGTGTCATCCGGCACGCTGGCCGAGCTTCTTGGGCCCGCCGCCCTGGCCAGCGATGTGGAGCTGCGCACCCTGGGCCTGCGTCGCGGCGCGCTGGCCACCTGGCAGCAGCTCGACGCCGATGAAAAGAACTGGGTCAAGGCCTATGCCGACGGCGTCAACGCCTATATCGCCTCGGCCGAGGAGCTGCCGCCGGAATACGGCGCGCTTGAGCTGACCAGCGTGGAGCGCTGGTCGCCCGTCGACTCGCTCATCATTGGCAAGCTGCTGGCCTTTCAGCTGTCCTTCGACTCCGGCGCGGTTGATCGCACCACGCGCCTGGCGGCCTACGAAACGGCAGGTCAGGCCGCGGGTATTGATGGCCAGGCCCTTTATTTCGAAGATCTGGTTCGCATCGCGCCCATGGATGATCGCGTAACCATTCCCGGCTTCCTTGAGGCCATTGGCGTGAGCGGTGCAGTCGCTCCCGGCACGGGTGCCGCCACGCAGGGACTGGAAACGTCATCCGCCGCGCCGGCACCGGTTCGCTGGAACAACCTGCCGCAGGTGGATGACACTGTCCTGCACAGCCTGTCGCAGTACATGGAACGCGTGCAGCAGGTGCCGCTGCTGCAAAGCACTGTGGGACGGGCTGAAAACCGCGCCGGCTCCAACTGGTGGATTGTGTCGGGCGACCACACCGACAGCGGCTATCCCATCATGGCCAACGATCCCCATCTTGGCCTGACCATGCCGGCATTGATGATTAACGAGAACATCGTCATCCGCGACGAGAACCGGGTGGTCAGCGGCATTACCCCGCCGGGGGTTCCGCTGACGCTGCTGGGCTGCAACCTGAACATCTGCTGGGGGTTGACCAATCATGAAATCGACGTCACCGACTATTTCATGGAAGAAACACTGACCAACGCCTACGGACTGCCAACCCATACGGTTCATGAAGATGGCGCCGAGCCTCTGCTGTACGCCTTTCAGAGCTACTTTGTGAACAACATCGGCGATGGCGTGCCCGACAACGTGGAGCCGGCCAGTGTGGGCTACGATGCCGGCGGTGTGACCTTTCTGGTGCCGCGCCGCAACAACGGCCCCATCGTGGCCCAGCCCGGCGCCAATTCGGCCGTCTCCATCCAGTACGCCGGCTGGGGCGCCACATTCGAACTGGCCTCGGTGCGCGGCTTCGAACGTGCCAAGACGATGGACGAGTTTCAGGCCGTCATCGACAACTGGACCTTTGGCTCGCAGAATATTGCCTATGCCGATGTGGAAGGCAATATTGCCTATTTCACCACCGGCGCCGTGCCGCTTCGCGAAGACCTGCAAAACATGACGGTTGGCGGTGGTGTGCCGCCTTTCCTGCTGCGCGACGGCACCGGCGCGCTGGGCCATGACTGGCTGCCGGCCAACGAGGACTCGCCGCGCGGTGCCCCGTTTGCGTCGCTGCCCAAATCGGAAATGCCGCACGTCATCAACCCCGAAAGCGGCTACATCGCCAACGCCAACAACGACCCCGTGGGCACCACCCTGGACAACAATGTGCTCAACAAGCTGCGCCCGGGCGGCAACGGGTTGTATTACCTGAACCCGTCGTACTCGGAGCTGCGCATGGGGCGCATCGACCGCGCGCTTCAGGACATGCTGGCCGCAGGCCCGGTCAGCGTCGACGACATGAAGGCCCTGCAGGCCGACACCCGCATGCTTGACGCCGAACTGCTGGTGCCTCACATTTTGCAGGCGTTTGAAAACGCGGTTGATGAAGACGCCTGGCCGGGGCTGGCGCAGTTTGCCCTTGACGAGGGCATCCAGGAAGCGGTCGCGCGACTGGCCGAGTGGGACTTTTCATCGCCGACCGGCCTGACCGAGGGTTTTGATCCGGGCAGCCCTCCGGGTGTTGAGCCATCCGAAGAGCAGGTGGCCCATTCCGTGGCGGCAACCATTTATTCGGTGTGGCGCGGCCAGGCCATTGCCAACACCGTCGATGCCACGCTGGCTGCCCTGCAGCTGGGCGAGTACAGGCCGGGGTCCGGCGATGCGCTCAGGGCGCTGCACCACCTTCTGGATGATTTTGAAACGGGGCAGGGCACGGGCGCATCCGGCGTTCCGTTTTTCAACGTTGAAGGAGCGCCGGACGCAGCCAGCGCCCGCGATACCGTATTGCTGGCCAGCCTTGCGCAGTCGCTGGAGCTGCTGGCCAGCGACGAGTTTGCGCCGGCCTTCGGCAATTCCACCGATCTGGACGACTACCGCTGGGGGCGTTTGCACCGCATCGTCTTCGAGCATCCCGTCAACAGCGACCCTTTCAATGTGCCCAACGGCGGCGGGCTGCAGGATCTGGACGAGGGGCTGCCGGGCGTGGCGCGCGGCGGCGGTTATCAGACCGTCGATGCCTCGTCACACGGGGTGCGCGCCAGCGGCGTCAATGACTTCATGTTCAACCACGGTGCTGCGCGCCGCACGGTGGCCGAGATGTCGCCCGGCAAGCCGACCGTTGGCGAAATACTGCCCGGCGGCCGCAGCGGCGTTATGGTCAGCCCCTTTTACACCAACCAGTTGATGAAGTGGCTGGTCAACGACTACCTGCCGCTCGGGTTTGGTGAAGAGGACGGCAGCGACAGCGCAGTTGAAGTGATTGAGTTTGCGCCCTGATCGGCGGGCTTTGGGCCAATAACAGACAAAACGCCCGCAGCTGCGGGCGTTTTGTTTTGGGCGCGCGCTTGAAACTGTCCGTCCTGACTGCCATGTAATTCTGTTCAAATCACAAAGCCGCCATTCCATGACCAACCTGCTGCAGACCTTTTCCCTGTCCCATACCCAAGTCACCCGCCTGAATGCCGATCTCAACGAAATCGTCAAGCCGGACCAGCCGTTCAGCACCAAGGTTGAGCTCAAGCTCAGCCCGCGCGAAATGAATCATGAGGCCGAGCTTCCCCAGTACCAGGTCACGGCGCGCATGCTGTGTCACGGCAGAAAAAGCGGCAGCGAAAGCGAGTCCGAACAGCCCCTGTTCAAAATAGAACTCGTTTTGCAGGCGGTATATTCACAGTTTCAGGGCGAGCCCGTCAGCTTCGAAACCTTCAAGGGCAGTCATGGTTCACTGACGCGCCAGCTGTATCCGCTGATTCACCACCAGCTGCAGCCGCTGCTCAAGCAGTTTGGTCTCAACCAGGTCAAGCTGCCTTACGATCTGGTGCAAAACGCAGCGGCCAAAACAGAAGGGTCGACTCACCAAATCCATTGATGCGCGCCTCTTCAGCAGTGCTGTCTGGCCGGGATGAAGTCATGCAGACCTGCTGTTTTGAACCGCTGAACGGTGGCTGCATAATCACTGGTGGATTGACCCGGACGGGTGGCCGTGAAAGAATCCGGACAGTTGCTGTCAATGGATAACGGCATGCGAGGCCGCAAACGAGACCCGATTTCCAGAGTGGACCTGGCCTGGCTGCGTATGGAGCAGCCGACCAACCTGATGATGATTACCGGCGTGATCGTTCTTGATCGCCCGGTCGAGTTTGACGTTTTTAAAAAACTGGTAACAAGCCGCTTTCTGTCTTTTCGCCGCTTTCGTCAAAAAGCCGTGGACACGCCACGCGGCAGCTGGTGGGAAACCGACGCGCTGTTTGATGAACGCTCGCATGTGGTGCGTACCGCCTTGCCCGGCAAGGCCGACAAGCAGGCGCTTGAAGCGCTGGTCTCCAGCCTGGCATCAACGCCCCTGGACAAGACCAAGCCGCTGTGGCAGTTTCATTTTGTCGAAAATTATCTGCACGGCCCGGCCGTTATCGCCCGCATTCACCACTGCTATGCCGACGGCATTGCGCTGATTCAGGTGCTTTTGTCGCTGACGGAAGCCGACAGGCAAAAATCTCTGGAGACGAGCAGCTCGAGGCGCTGGAAAGAAAAGCGGGCGGCCTCATCGGGCGTGTTCAGGCGCCTGGCTGCGCCAGCACGCTCCGGGCTGGGAATGCTGCAGGAAATGGGGGCCAGGGCACTTGAGTATGGCGCGGGTGTGGTGCGCGACCCGCAGGCCGCGGGCGCTTCGGTCGCGGAGCTGATGGGCGAGCTGGGCCAGGCGTTCCTTTTGCCGGATGATTCCCGCTCGCCGTTTCGTGGCCGGCTTGGCGTGCGCAAGAACATTGCCTGGGCCGAACCCATCATGCTTGATGAGGTCAAGGCCGTCAGCCGGATTCTCGGCTGCTCGGTCAACGATATTCTGATTGCCGTCATGACCGGCGCGCTGCACCGTTATGTGGACAAATGCGGCGCCAGCACCGGTCAGGCCAGCATGCGCGCCACTGTTCCGGTCAACCTGCGGCCTCTGGATCACGCGCCGGAGCTGGGCAATCACTTCGGGCTGGTTTTTCTGGACTTGCCAATTGCCGAAAAGAATCCGCTGCGGCGCGTCTACCAGGTGGCGGACAACATGCGCAAGCTCAAGGAATCCAGGCAGGCGGCGATGACCCTGGGCGCGCTGGCGGCGCTGGGCATGGGGCCTGCGGTTTTGCAAAAGCCTGCCCTGGAGATGTTCAGCCGCAAGGCTTCAGCGGTTCTGACCAACGTTCCCGGGCCGCAAAAGCCGCTTTATCTTGCCGGCGCCAGGCTGCGCGAAATGATGTTCTGGGTGCCGCAGACCGGCTCCATGGGAATGGGAATCAGCATTCTGAGCTACAACGGAAAAGTCTGTTCCGGACTGGTCGCCGACCACAATCTGGTTCCCGATCCGCACAATGTGGTGATGAACTTCAGAACGGAGTTCGAGAACCTGCTGCACTGGGTCATGCTGCTGGGCGCCGATGATGCGCCTCTGCCCGCCGAGGAGGCCGAACACCTGGTTGCCCGGCTTTGTGCAGACTGCGATTGAGCACGCCGGCAGCCGTCAAATACTGGCCCTGGCAAACTCCATGTCAAGCCGCTGCATGGCGTCAACCGGCTTCATGGATGCCGCCTTTTTGTAGGCCGCATTGGATTCTTCCAGCCGCCTGTCGCCGAACATGAGATAAAGGCCATTGCCGTATTCAAGATGGGCAATGGGTGCGTCCGGCGTCAGCGACAGCGCCCGTTCAAAATGATCAAGCGCTTCGTCAATGCTGGCTCCATAGGTCAGCCGGCCCACCATCCGGCCAATTTTCCCGATGATCTCGGCATGATACAGGCCCAGGGCGGTATGGGCCTCGGCGTGCTCCGGGGCCAGTTCAAGAGCATTTTCAAGGGATTCACGCACCTTGCCGCCAATGCCCTGTGACAGCGCCCTGGCAATGGAGATGCTTTGGCTGTAGCGGCCCAGCAGAAACGCATGAAAGTAATGCGCATTGGCGTCATCCGGGTGAGTTGAAATGGCGCTCTCCGCACGGTTTATGCCCGCCTTGTAAATGGCCAGCCGGGTGTTTTCGTCGTCTTCCAGATAGTCGGCATAAATGCCGCTGGCCTTGTTGGCTACGGCGTGGGCATCCGGGCCGATTTCATCGGCCAGAGCAACGGCACCGGCAAAGTTGCCGGCATGATAGCGACGCCATGCTTCCAGAATGTCGCTGCTGGCGGGCAGGGGTTCGGCATCACCCCGGTGAAGAATGTCCCATGATTCGGCCAGCGCCTCCCCGGGATACAAATATGCTTTTGATTGATAGGGAAAAGCCGCCCAGTCTGAAGTATTCATGGTTTAGTGTGCCAGCTCTAGAAACAAGGTTTATATTTCATCATGAACCCGTTGATCAGCGGCTCGCCCGGCGATGCTGCACCCAAACAGGAGCAATCAAGATGGTAAAAAAGACCGCCAAAAAGAAGGTTGCCAAAAAAGTAACCAAAAAAACTGCGTCCCGCAAGAGCGCAGCTTCACAAATGCAGGACTATGCCAGCGATATATGGCTGGCCGGGCTGGGCGCCTTTGCGCTGGCCCAAAAGGAAGGCAGCAGGCTGCTTGGTCAGGGCAGGAAGTCGCTGGAAGAGACCGGCAACAAGGTGTTCGGAGAAAGCGGCAAGCTGTTTGAGCGCCTGATTGAGGAAGGCAGCAAGGTGGAAAGCCGCAGCCGCGAGAAAGCCGAAAGCGTGCGTGAAGAGGTTGAAAGCCGCGTTGACAAGGTGCGCGAAACCGCGCAAAGCAACTGGGACCGGCTGGAGAAAGTCTTTGAACAGCGCGTTGCCCGGGCGCTGTCGCGCCTGGGTGTGCCCACCTCGGACGAGATTGCCGAGCTGAGTGAGCGCGTTGCCGAGCTGAACAGGCAGGTCGGCGATCTGTCTGCCCAAAAAGGGCCCGCAGTCAAAAAGACAGCTGCATCTGCCGCCGGCAAAAAGAAAACGGCCAAAAAGAAAACAGCCAAAAAGAAAGTCTCGAGCAGGGCCGCGCCCAAAAAAACGGCCGGCAAAAGCTGAAGAACCCGCTTTATGTGCCCCGCGGCAGCCTGCAGAGCTGCCGCACAATCTTGACCCGGACATGGTTCCGGGTCTTTTTTTTCAGGTGCTCAGTCGGCCTGCATTCTGTAGGCCTGTGCCAGCGCTTTCATTTCATCGCGAGCCGGCCCGACCAGGCAGGGGCTGATCAGACTCATGACCTGCCAGGCGGCGCGCTTGGGCCTGGGCTCGCCGTCTCGTTCGGTCACCTGATCAAAGGCGATCCAGAATGTGGATATCAACACAATATTCCTGACCAGCGCGTCCAGTTCCTCGGGCGTGGCCGCCAGCTCATCCTGGTCCATCAGCCCCTGGCTGAGCTGCCTGGCGGCGGCCATGGACAGCTTCAAAATGGCCTGAAAACGAAGGCGCAGCCCGGGAAAGCGGCTGCTGATATCAGTCAGGTCGCGGTACAGAAACCGAAATTCGCCGATGGTTTCAAACACCAGATGCAGAAAAAGCCAGATGTCCTCAACGTGGACCACGGCCGGGCCAGGCGCCGCCAGCAGCTCCAGCATGCGCTTTTCATACTGTTTGAAAAGAGCCGATATCAGGGCTTCCTTGGTGCGGAAATGGTAATGCAGGTTGCCCGGGCTGATGCCAAGCTCATCGGCTATCCGGTTGGTGGCTACATGTCTTTCGCCATGCGCATTGAACAGCAGCAGGGCAGTGTTCAAAATCCGGTCCGGGGTGCTGGGGCCTGCGGCTGGCACGGCGGCGGCTGGGCTAGTACTTCAGGCTTTCAACGAGGTCGACATACTTTTGTCTGGCCTCGCTTTTTTCCATGCCCGCGAGCTTTTCCCATGCCTCGTACTTGGCTGTGCCGACAAAGTCGAAGAATCCGGGCCTTTCGCCGCTGACATCGCCCTCGCGCCCCTGCTTGAAATAGGCATAAAGCAAAAGCAGGGTGTCGTTGTCGGGCCTGTCCTCCAGGTTGTGGGCGTCCCTGGCGGCCTGCTCAAACCTTTCAGCCAGATCTGTCATCGCAAACCTCCCTGTGTGAATGCACTTGCTGTCTTTCTAGCACGAGCACGGCAGGCGGTCAACGGCTGCAGTTTGCCTGGCGCAGGCCGAAGCTGCCTGACGACTGGCGCCGTTCATGACAAGCCGGTATCTTTAAAGCACCGGCACTCAGTCTCCAAAGGATGCACAAATGAGCTATTTCGTAACCGGCGGCACCGGCTTTATAGGCCGCAATCTGATAGATCAGCTGCTCAAGCGCAAGGGGCATGTGTACGTGCTGGTCAGGCGTGGCTCAAAAGCCCGCTTCAATTCGCTGGTGGCCGAGCGCTGGTCGCAAAGCAAAAGCCGGCTGACCGCCGTAACCGGTGATTTGACCCGTCCGGCGCTGGGGGTTTCAGGGGCCGATGCGGAAAAGCTTGACGGAAAAATCAGGCATTTTTTCCATCTGGCCGCGATTTATGACATGGCTGCCGACAGCCAGAGCAATGAGGCCGCCAATATCGAGGGCACCCGCCACGCCATTACCCTTGCTGAAAAAATCAGGGCGGGCTGTTTCCATCACACCTCGTCCATTGCCGTGGCCGGACTGTACCGCGGCACGTTTCGGGAAGACATGTTCGAAGAGGCCGAGGGGCTCTCGCACCCGTACTTTCGCAGCAAGCATGAGGCGGAGGGGCTGGTGCGCCGCACATGCCGAATCCCCTGGCGCGTCTACCGGCCCGGAATTGTGGTTGGGCATTCAAAAACCGGCGAGATTGACAAGATCGACGGGCCGTATTACTTCTTCCGGCTGATTCAGAAAATGCGCCGCATGCTGCCGCCGTGGATGCCCACCCTGGGGCTGGAGGGCAGCCGCATCAACATAGTCCCGGTTGATTATGTTGCCCGGGCCATGGACCACATTGCCCACAAGAATGGTCTTGACGGACAGTGCTTTCATCTGACCGATCCCCGGCCGGAACGCATTGGTCGCGTCATGAACCTGTTTGCCCAGGCTGCGCACGCGCCCCTGATGAGCATGCGCCTTGATGCGCGGCTGTTCAGCTTTATTCCGGCGCCAATCAAGCAGGGACTGACCATGCTGCCGCCGGTGCGCCGCATCATCGGCCAGGTGCTGGATGATCTGGGCATTCCCGAAGACATGCTGGGCATGTTCAATTATCCAACCAGCTTCGACAATCGCGATGCCGAAAAAGCTCTCAGGGGCTCTGGCATTGAGGTGCCGCGTCTCGAAGACTATGCGTGGGTGATCTGGGACTACTGGGAGCGCCACCTGGATCCCGAACTGTTTATCGATCGCTCCCTGTCCGGCCAGGTCAGGGGCAAGACGGTGGTTGTTACCGGTGCGTCATCGGGCATCGGCCGCGCCACGGCCCTGATGATGGCACGTGCCGGCGCACGAGTGATTCTGGTTGCCCGTGGTGAGGAAAAGCTTAAGGAAACATTGTCCGAAATTGAGGCCGACGGAGGAAGTGCCAGCTATTACACCTGTGACCTGTCCAACATGGGCAAGGCGCAAAAGCTGGTCGACCGGATTCTTGAAGACCATGACGGCGTTGATATTCTGGTCAACAATGCCGGCCGCTCCATCCGGCGCTCCATTCAGCTTTCCTATGACCGCTTTCATGATTATGAGCGGCTGATGCGGCTCAATTATTTTGGCTCGCTAAAGCTCATCATGGGGTTTTTGCCGGGCATGGTCGAGCAGGGCGGCGGGCAGGTCATCAATATCTCGTCCATAGGGGTGCTGTCCAACGCGCCCCGGTTTTCGGCCTATGTGGCGTCCAAGGCGGCGCTGGATGCCTTCTCGCGCTGCGCTGCGTCCGAGTTTTCGGACACGGGCGTGGCGTTTACCACCATCAACATGCCGCTGGTGCGCACGCCGATGATTGCACCCACAAAAATATATGATCATGTGCCAACCATTACGCCTGAAGATGCCGCCGACATGATCAAGCAGGCAGTGATCTACCGCCCGCAGCGCATTGCCACGCGGCTGGGGATTTTTGCCCAGGTGCTGCACGCCGTGGCGCCCAAGACATCGGAAATCATCATGAACTCCGCGTTCAGGATGTTTCCCGACTCAGCCGCTGCTGCAGGAAAAAAGTCGGGCGACAGCGAGCCGACCCGGGAACAGCTGGCGTTTGCCTCGCTGATGCGCGGGATCCACTGGTAATGACTGGTGCAGGTGTTGAGCCGGCCACCAGCCCGATGACAGGCTCAGGGCCGCTGTCGAGCCGGTACCGCCTCGGCCACCAGAACGCTTTCAATGACCAGATCGTGCTCGAAATACACGTTGAAATCATCGTATTCCCAGCGGCTTATGGGCGGGTCGCCCACGGCATTGCGTTTGGCATTGGGCTGCCCGTAGCGCTGCTCGACCTGCTGCTTGCTCAGGCCGTTGCGCGGCAGGTCATGCAGCATGCTTTCTTCAACTTTCTGGATCAGCAGGATGTCGCCCGAAGCGGCGGCTCCTGCGGCGAAAAAAATCAAAGCTGCCCCCAAAACCAGCTTGCGTGGAATTTTGCGCACTTTTGCGCCTCCTCTGGTTAGGCCCTCGATTTGCCGCGTTGCCCGCAGCAAACACTGCTGGAAATAGTAGCATAAGTCATTCAACCCAAGAAGGTCACAAGAAGGACATTGAAAAGCCATGGAAACAGCACTGATTACCGGCGCAAACCGGGGCATTGGCCTGGCGCTGGCCCGCCAGCTGAAAGATCGCGGCTACCAGGTGATTGGCGCCTGCCGGACAGCATCGCCCGAGCTCCATTCGCTTGGTGTGCAGATTGAAGAGGGCGTGGATGTCAGTCGGGGCGACAGTCTGCGGCAGCTGGCCAACAATCTGCGTGGTCACCGGATCAGCCTGCTGGTCAACAATGCCGGCATTGGCGGCGCCACTTCGCTCAACGGGATCGAAGATGAGTTGGACAGCTGGCGCAAGCAGTACGAAGTCAATGCGCTGGGGCCGCTGAGAGTTACCCGTGCGCTGATCAATCATTTGCGCAACGACGGCAAGATTGCCATCTTGACCAGCCGCATGGGCTCCATAGATGACAATTCATCCGGCGGTAACTGGGCCTATCGCATGTCCAAGGCGGCCGTGAACATGGCCGGGGTGACGCTGGCCCACGAGCTGAAAGACCGCAATATTGCCGTGGCGCTTTTGCACCCGGGCTTTGTGCGCACCGACATGACGCGCGGGCAGGGCGACGTCGGGCCCGAAGAGGCGGCTGCCGGCCTTGTGCGCCGCATTGATGAGCTGAACATGGACAACAGCGGCGGCTTCTGGCACGCCAACGGCGAACGCCTGCCGTGGTAGCGGCGGCCTGGCCAAAATCAAATCAGGAATTGCGTGCCAGTCTTTCCTGCTCATCCAGCAGCCTGAGCCAGGCCTGGTGGCGAAATTTGGCCACCAGGCCGCGGGTGAGGGCGGCGACCACGCCGCAGCCGGGTTCGGAGCTGTGGCTGCAGTCGCGGAACCGGCACTTCGGGGCCTCGCGAAACTCGGGAAAGCCGCGCTGCAGCTCGTGCAGGGGCATGGCCCACAGGCTGTATTCCCACACGCCTGGCGTGTCAATCAGCCAGGCGTTGTCGCGATACGGATATGCACTGGCCGTGGTGGTGGTGTGACGTCCCTTGCCGGTAACCCTCGACAGCTCGGAAGTACGCAGGTTCAAGTCAGGCATGAGGGCGTTGAGCAGCGAGGTCTTGCCCACGCCCGACTGGCCTGAAAACAACGTGGTGCCGGACTGGGCCAGCGGCTTCAGATCACCGATTTCGGGTCGGGGCAAGCAGCGGGCATCAATAATCTTGTAGCCCAGCTGCCGCAGCGCGCCAAGCTCGCTGAAAGGCGGCTGTGAGGGGCGCTCAAGATCGCTTTTGTTGACCACCACAACGGGCTTGACGCCACGGATGAGACAGGCGGCCAGATAGCGGTGCAGCAGATCGGCGCTTGGCGCGGGTTCGGGCGCAATCACTATCAGTGCGCGGTCGATGTTGGCGGCAATGGCGCGAAATCTGCCGCGCCCGTCGCCGCGGCCAAAGCTGTTTGTGCGCGGAACAATTTTCTCCAGGGTGCCCTGGCTGTCGACATGCACCCAATCGCCTGCAAGAGGCCGCGACAGGCGCCGGGGAAAATGGATTTTGCGAGCCTGGCCATCGACAAGAACAACGCCGTGATTGGCGTGTGCCTGAACGACCCGCACCGGAGCACGGCCTGCTGTTTCAACCATTGCTGCCGTCCTTGCTGTTATAGTTCAAAACCTGATTTGATGTGCGTGCCTTTAGCGGATGAACGAAACCAATCTGATCTGGATCGATCTTGAAATGACCGGCCTGGATACGGTCAGCGACACGATTATAGAAATTGCAACGCTGGTAACCGACGTCCACCTCAACGAGCTGGCGGTGGGGCCTGTTATTGCCATAGACACCCCGCAAGCCACGCTGGCGGCGATGGACGAATGGAATACGCGCACGCATACCGAATCGGGTCTGGTCAGGCGCTGCCTGGCTTCTGAAGTGAGCCTGGCGGAAGCCGAGCGCCGCACGCTCGATTTTCTTGCCGACCATGTGCCGGCCGGCATTTCGCCCATGTGCGGCAATTCCATCTGCCAGGATCGTCGTTTTCTGGCGCGCCTGATGCCGCGGCTTGAAGCCTATTTTCACTATCGCAATCTCGATGTCAGCACCCTCAAGGAACTGGCGCACCGCTGGTCGCCGGAAGTGGCCGAAGGGTTCAGAAAGGAGTCCAGCCACAAGGCGCTTGAGGATATCAGGGATTCCGTTGCCGAACTGGCCTACTACCGGCAGTTCATGGGCGATCTGGGCGGGCACTCCCTGGGATCGCGTCACTGACGGACAAAACCTGTCCCGCGCTTGCGGGCCGGGGCCGGCGCTCACGAGCCAGTGCTCGCAACCTAATGCTCACGAACATGGGCGCCCGAGACCCTTGACAGCTCTTCGTAAAGAGCCTTTTCGCGCTCGCTGGCCGGTTTTGGAACCACCACCTGAAGACGCACAATCTGGTCGCCCGCCGGCTTTCCGGGCAGGCCGCGGCCTGTCAGCCGCAAACGTTTGCCGCTGCTGGAGCCGGGCGGAATCTTCAGGCTGACCCTGCCGCCCAGGGTTGGAACGTTGACCTCGGCCCCAAGCGCCGCTTCCCAGGGGGCAATTGGCAGATCAACCAGCACATTGCGGCCATCCAGCACGAATTCCGGGTGCGGGGCTATTTCGACCTCAAGAAAGAGATTTCCGGCCGGTCCGCCGTGGCTGCCGGCACCCCCCTGGCCAGCCAGGCGAATGCGGCGCCCGCTGGTGATGCCGGCCGGAATATTGACATCCAGGCTGTGCGGGCCGTCGTCACGATTGATGGTAATGCGACGCTTTCCGCCGCGGTAGGCGGTTGGCAGATCAATGGTGATTTTGGCCGTAACGTCCTGCCCCGGTCGCGGTCGCGCCGCCTGTCCGCGCATGCCGCCAAACAGGGCTTCAAAAAAGTCGCTGAAGTCGCCAAACTCACCAAAACCGGCGCCGCCTGACCCGGCGTTCCAGCCGGGGTCGGGCCGAAAGCTTTGGCCGGCTCTCCAGCCCCCGGCCCGCAGCTGATCATAATGCGCCCGCTTTTCCGGATCCTTGAGCGCTTCATACGCCTCGCCAACTTCCTTGAAGCGATCCTCCGCGCCCGGCTCCTTGCTGCGGTCGGGGTGGTAGCGGCGCGCCAGCTTGCGATAGGCCTTGCGGATTTCATCGGCCGAGGCCGAAGGGCTGACGCCAAGCGTTTTGTAATAATCCTTGAATTCCATGCGGTTGTGTCAAAAGGCTGAGCCGGTCCATTCAATGAATTAGGGCCAGTGGCCGGCAAAATCAAGCGCTGCCCGTGCCTCGCGCCGGCGTGGCTTCAGGCTTCGGCGTGGTTTGAAAACCAGCGCACGGCAGGATGCTGCGGGGCGGTTTGCCGTGCAAGGCGCTGGAGCAGCGGCCTGAAGCGGTCGCCTTGTTCCCGGTCCTCGGTGCGCAAGAACTCAACCAGGGCTTCGGCCTCGGTCAGCCGCCAGCCGCCCAGCCCAAGCTGGCGCCGCAGACCCAGACACTCATTCGCCAGCTGTCGGGCATCGTCCCTGCGCCCCTGGGCAGATTCGTGCCGCGCCCAATCACAGGCAATTCCGGCCAGAATGGTTTTGGCCGGCTCGCCGACCGACCGTGCATCGCTGGCAAGCTCGGCAAAGTGTCTGCCTGCGGCGTCGGGGCTTGCCCGGCCGTTCATGCGCACGGCCACCAGCCTGGCCTGCAGCGTGTACGGGTGGGCAGGGCCCAGCCGCTCGCTCATTATTTGCTGCGCCAGCGAGATGTGTTCCAGCGCCTGCTCATGTTCGCCGCGAGCTTCATGCAGTTCGGCAAGAATCAGGATGGCGGCAGCATAATCGGGCGTGTCCTTGCCGACAAACCGTTCAAAGGTGTCGCGCGCCCTGACAAGATGACGCTCGGCCTCCTCGTATTTTGTGCGCATGATCAGCAGCCTTGAAAGGTTCAGCTGCGCGGCGGCCATGGCGCCTGACGGCCCGTACTTTTGCTGGCGAACCGCAACCACGTCGCGCAGGCGCTGCTCGGCCTCATCGGTCAGCCCAAGCTGGCTTTTGACCGATGCCAGGTTGGCGGATACGGCCAGGGCATCACTGGAATCGCCGCGCCCCAGCGCCAGCCACAACGCTTCTGCCGCTTCAAAATGCCTTGCGGCCCTGTTCAGGTTGCCGTTGAGTAAAAGGGTGGTCGCCAAATTGGACTCGGCGCGCGCCATCAGCGGGCGGGGCTTGGCGGAAACCCTCAGCGCCAGCCGCCGGGCGCGCTCCAGGTCCGCCAGGGCCTTGTCGCGCTGGCCCAGGTCCCGCAGCAGCCGGCCCCTTATTTGCAGCGCGTCGGACAGGCGGGCAGGGTGGGCCCCGGGAATCGCCTCCAAAATGGCCAGCCCGCGATTGGCCGCTTCCAGTCCCTGCTGCATGCGGCCCTTGCGGTGATCCACCTGGGCCATGTCGAGCAGGGCGATGGAATGCAGCAGCGGATAGTCTGCGGGTGTGTCGTCACCGGCCAGTCCTGAAAGCATGGACTCGGCGGCTGAATAGTCACCCAGTGCAATCATGATTTCGCCCAGCACCCCCTTGACCTGATGACGCAGGGAGGCATCATCGGCCAGCCAGTCGCCGGCCACTTCGGCGGTGCGGTCAAGAAGTTCGCGGGCTGTGATGCTTTTGGTGTCTTCTGAAAGGCTGCCGACTTCGCGGAACATCAGGGTCAGGTGCTCTCTGAGGGTGTTGGCCCGGGCGGCTTCTGCCTGGGCAATATCACGCTCGACGGCGGCCATGCGGGCCTGCCACACAACCGCCGTAACGCCGGCAAGAATGGACATTGCGGTGGTGATGCCCAAAACAGCGGCCACAACGTGGCGCCTGGCCCACAACAGCCAGCGTTCGCCCAGGCCGGCGTGGCGGGCCTTGACCGGCCTGTTTTGCTGCAGCCTGAAAACATCATCGGCGAGCGTATCGACAGTGGCGTATCTGAGCGCAGGATCGCGCGCGGTGGCGCGCGCGATGATGGCTGCAAGATTGCGTTCCAGGCTGCTTTCGCGCCGGACGGATGCTGTTTCAGCAAGGTGGCCTGCCGTCAGCCATTGCAGCAGGGCGCCAAGCCCATAAATGTCGAAGGCGGTCGAGGCCGGCTGTCCGGAAAGGGCCTCGGGCGCGGCGAACCTGGGCGTGAGGGCTCTTGGGGTTTGGGCATCATGGCTGTGCTCAAGCAGCTGTGAGACGCCAAAGTCGAGCAGGCAGACCCGGCCCTCGCGGGTAATCTTGAGGTTGGTTGGCTTGATGTCGCCATGCACAACCAGGGCGCGGTGGGCGGCCGCCACGGCCTGGCAGGCCTCATGAAACACACGCAGTATTTCTGCAAGCGAGGGCTGGTGTGTGCGGCACCAGACATCGAGGGTTTCGCCATCGATCCAGTCCATGACCAGAAAGGGGCGCCCGTCGCCGCTGATGCCGCCATCGAGAAGGCGCGCAATACCCGGGTGGCTGAGCTGGGCAAGCGTTTGGCGCTCGTGTTCCAGCAGGCGCGCCAGGTCATCGCTCTGGCCGCGGATGAGTTTGAGCGCCGCCTGCATTTCGAAAGTGCCGTCGGCGCGTTCGGCCCGGTAAACTTCGCCCATGCCGCCGGCTGCAACCAGCTCGGTAATGCGCCAGCGGCCCAGACGCTCGCCCGGTGAAAGAAAGTTGCTGTTGCCGGCCTGCCTTGAGCTCAGGGCGTCTTCGGCCAGGTCATGCAGCGGCGTGTCGAGCAGGCCGGGGTCTTCCTGCCCGGTGGCTGCCGCCAGCCGTTTTACCCAGGCGCCAATTCGCGGCGCACGATCGGCCAGTTCTTCCAGGCGCTGGCAGCGCTGTTTTTCGGGGAGGTCGAGCAGCTGATCAAGCAGCCGGTCTATCAGCTGCCGGCGGACGGGTGTCAGCCGCGCCATGGCGCTGCGACCCAGGTGTTTCGTCATGGTTCGAGCTGAATTTCGACCAGCAGCCAGGCGCGAGCGCGCTCCCAGTCCCTTTGGACCGTACGCACCGAAATATCAAGCATTTCGGCAATTTCCTCGGCGGTATAGCCGCCAAAGAAACGGGCCGTGACCACCTCGGCCATGCGTGGACAGGTTTTTTCAAGCTGCTGCAGCGCTTCGTTGATCATCAGAACATTTTCCTCACGCGCAGTGTCGTCCCTGCCGGCCAGCTCTTCGTTGAGGCTGAGCGGAGCCTGGCCCGAACCGCGCTTGGCGGCCAGCTTGCTGCGGGCATGATCGATAATCAGATGACGAATGACCAGGGCCGAGACGCGCTTGAGGTGCTGACGGCTGCGCAAGTTCTGGATGGCGCTGCTGCGCAGCTTGAGAAAGGCCTCGTGAACCAGTTCGGTGGTTTGCACGGTGGGCGTTGAACCGTAGCGGGCCTGCTGGCAGCGCGCAATCTCGCGCAGGTCGTCATAGATTATCGGCAGGATTCTGTCGATGGTGTCGGGCTCGTCGCGCAGCTCATCAAGGAGCCGGGTCACTTCCCCTTCCGAAATGACATCATGATAAGTCGACACTTTAGAACGGCGCCTGTTTGAACGAGGGACAGAAGAATTCTGCCACAGACAGCTTAATGCAGGCTGAAGCCCGCAGGGAAGGGTGGGCAAACGGACTGCTTGCAAGCAGCCCGTTTGATGCCCGTCAAGCCCGGCGTCAGCGCTTGCTTTCGGCCAGCTTGCGCCAGGTGTCCACCACCGTGTCGGGGTTGAGCGACATGCTCTCTATGCCTTCATCCATCAGCCACTGGGCCAGGTCGGGGTGGTCGGAGGGGCCCTGACCGCAAATTCCAATGTATTTGCCGGCCTTGCGGCAGGCGCTGATGGCGCTGGACAGCATGGCCTTGACCGCCGGATCGCGCTCGTCGAAGCGGTGGGCAACCAGGCTGGAGTCCCGGTCCAGCCCCAGAGTGAGCTGGGTCATGTCATTGGAGCCGATGGAGAAGCCGTCAAAATATTCAAGGAAGGCATCGGCGCTGATGGCGTTGGAGGGCAGCTCGCACATCATGATGATTTTCAGGCCGTTCTCGCCGCGCCTGAGCCCGAACTTTTCCATCACCTCAATGACTTCGCGGGCCTCGCCCACCGTGCGCACAAACGGCACCATGGCCCAGACGTGATCGAGCCCCATTTCATCGCGCACCTTGCGCAGGGCGCGGCATTCCAGCTCGAAAGCCGGCTGAAAGCCGTCATCGACATAGCGCGATGCACCGCGCCAGCCGATCATGGGGTTTTCTTCCTTGGGCTCGTAGCGGTCGCCGCCGATGAGGTTGGCGTATTCATTGCTCTTGAAATCGGACAGCCGAACAATGACCGTATTGGGCGCAAACGGCGCGGCAATGGTGGCAATGCCCTCGGCCAGCTTGTCGACATAAAAGCTGGCCGGGTCACCGTAGCCTGCGCTGCGGCGGTCGATTTCGGCCTTGACGCTGCCTGGCTGGCTGTCATAGTCGAGCAGGGCGAGCGGGTGAATGCCTATCATGCGGTTGATGATGAATTCCAGCCGCGCCAGGCCTATGCCGTGGTTTGGAATCATGGCGAAATCAAAGGCGCGGTCGGGATTGGCCACGTTCATCATGATTTTCAGCGGCGCTTCGGGCATGTCGTCCAGCGTTTCCTCGGTAACGCTGAATTCAAGCAGGCCGTCATAGATTTTTCCGGTGTCGCCCTCGCAGCACGAAACCGTGACGTCGCTGCCGTGAGTGATTTTTTCGGTGGCATCGCCACAGCCGACCACGGCGGCAATGCCCAGTTCGCGCGCGATGATGGCGGCATGGCAGGTGCGCCCGCCACGGTTGGTCACAATGGCGGCGGCGCGCTTCATGACCGGCTCCCAGTCCGGGTCGGTCATGTCGGTAATCAGCACGTCGCCATCCTGCACCTCGTGGATCTGCTCCAGCGAGCGGATGACGCGCGCCTTGCCCTGGCCGATGCGCTGACCGATGGCGCGGCCCTCGACAATCACCGGTCCGTCTGATTCAAGCCGGAATCTTTCCAGAGTCTGGCCACTGCGGCTTTTGACCGTTTCCGGCCGCGCCTGGAGAATGAACAGCTCGCCGCTGTCGCCGTCCTTGCCCCATTCAATGTCCATGGGGCGGCCGTAGTGCTCCTCGATGGTCAGCGCCATGTTGGCCAGCGCGGTGGCCTCGTCGTCGGTAATGGAAAATTCCCGGCGAAGCTCTTCGGGCGTGTCCTGGTCGAGAATGCCGCCTTCCGGGCCGTCGGCGTAGACCATGCGGGTTGCCTTGGTGCCCAGCGTGCGGCGCAGCACGGCGGGCTTGCCGGCGCGCAGGTTGGGCTTGAAAAGATAAAACTCGTCGGGGTTGACGGCGCCCTGCACAACGGATTCTCCCAGTCCGTAGCTTGAGGTGATGAAAACCACATTGCGATAGCCTGACTCGGTGTCCAGGGTAAACGTGACGCCGGCGGCGCCTGAGCCGGCGTTGACCATCAGCTGGATGCCGGCCGACAGGGCGACATCGTCGTGGGCGAAGCCCTGGTGAACCCGGTAGGCAATGGCGCGGTTGTTGTACAGGCTGGCAAAAACCGCGTGAATTTTCTCGAGCACGGCATCGATGCCGCGCACGTTGAGGAAGGTTTCCTGCTGGCCGGCAAACGACGCGTCGGGCAGGTCTTCGGCCGTGGCCGAGGAGCGCACCGCCACGGCCAGGCCGGCGCCGTAGCGCTGCTGCATTTTTTCATAGGCCTGGCGAACGGCCTGCTCCAGCGGTTCGTGCAGCGGGGTGTCCATGATCCAGCCGCGGATGTCGGCGCCGGTTTTTTCCAGCGCCCGGGTGTCGTCCGTGTCAAGGTCGGACAGCGCCGATGAAATTCGTCCGGCCAGGCCGGACTGTTCGATAAAATCCCTGAAAGCGGCGGCGGTGGTGGCAAAGCCACCCGGCACGTTCACGTCAAGATTCTTCAAATGGGTGATCATTTCACCCAGCGAGGCATTCTTGCCGCCGACCCTTTCGAGGTCGCCCATGCCAAGCTCATCTAGCCAAAGGATATACTCGGACACTCCCAACTCCACTGATGTTTGATTGACCACATCACAACATTGTACTGGTTACAGGCCCATGCGAAGAACGGTATTTTATGTTTCAGACGGTACGGCAATCACGGCGGAAACCTTCGGGCGCAGCCTGATGACGCAGTTTTCAGATATCAAGATGCGCCAGGTGCGCCTGCCGTTTGTCGACACGCCCGACAAGGCCGATGACGCGGTGGCCCTGATCGAGCGTGCCACCGCCGATGACGGCGGACACAGGCCGATCATGTTCAGCACCATAGTCGATGCCGGAATCAGCGCCATTCTGGAAAAGGCCGATGCGGATCACTTCGACCTTTTTTCCACATATCTGGGGCCGCTTGAGGCAGCTTTGGGCGTGGCTCCGTCGCCCAGGGTGGGCCAAACACACGGCATGGGCAACAGCGAGGGTTATGAAGACCGCATGGAAGCCACCAACTACGCGCTGACCCACGATGACGGCATATCAACCCGCCTGGACAATGCCGATGTGGTTCTGGTTGGGGTGTCACGCTCCGGAAAAACGCCCACCTGCCTGTACATGGCGCTTCACTACGGCGTGAAGGCCGCCAACTACCCGCTGACGGAAGAGGACCTTGAGCACCCTCGCCTGCCGGAGTTTTTGCGTCAGTACAAGCACAAGCTGTTTGGCCTGAATATCGACCCGGAGCGCCTGGCACAGATTCGTGAGGTGCGGCGTCCGGGCAGCCGCTATGCTTCAATCAAGCAATGCCGCTACGAAGTGGAAGCGGCCGAGGCCATGCTGCGCTCTGAAGGGGTGCCGATTTTCATGTCGACCCAGACCTCGATTGAGGAATTGGCCAGCCGAATCCTGCTTGAACTGGGACTGAATCGCGAAAAACGCTGAATTTCTACACAATTGACGCCGAATCGGGGCGTTCGAGGTGGCAGTTTTCTGCGAGTATGATATTCTCGCCAGCCATGATTACACTATCTCGTCAATTACAGCCTTCAAGCCGGGTACTGGCAAGAAGGCTTCCCGATCTTCACAGCGCGCTGTACCGGGCACTGAATGTTCTGTTGCCCGATGCGCTGACCGAAGATGACTACCTGGTTTCGCAGTCGGGTACGGGGCCGGACCTTTATCTGGAGATCATAGACCGGCACCCCTATACGACATTTGCACGCCTGTCCTACATCATTGGCGCCGAGCGCGAGCACAATCCCAATGCCCATGTGCGCATCTATCACGATGCCGCCATGGCCGAGGCCACGGCTTTCAGCCCCCAGCAGGGCATTCAGCGGTTTGCCGGCCCCGAGCTGGCCATCAACGGCCTTGTTGCGCGCAGCTGGCGCCTCAATCGGGCGCTGCTCAAATGGGTGGACTACCTGATTTCCCAGGGTCACGGCCCCGACACCATGCGTCCGGTGGGCGATCTGCCGCCTGAAGTGACGCTGGCAACGCCTGAAATCTGACGGCTTCGTCCTGAAACTTTTGCCACAAGTTCTGGTGCACCCCGGCCTGCTGGTTTAGAATGGGCCGCCGCCTGCCGGTTTTGATGCCGGCAGGCGCCAAACGAAACAGGCTCGGCGAGCCTGGGTTTGCTTCGTTTACCCGGAGGTTTTTTCAAATGCAGGCAATTTTGGCGCTGGAAGACGGCAGCACGTTTTCCGGTCAGGGCTTCGGAGCGCCCGGCGTTCGCGTCGGCCAGGTGGTTTTCAACACCGCCATGACCGGCTATCAGGAGCTGTTGACCGATCCGAGCAGCACGGGACAGATTGTTTTGCTGACCGCGGCGCACGTGGGCAACACGGGCGTCAATGCCGAGGACAATGAGTCGGAGGGAATTCACGCGGCTGGTCTGGTGGTGCGCGATTATCCGCGCAGGCACAGCAGCTGGCGTGCGTCCGGATCGCTGTCCGGCTGGATGGCTGAGGGTGGCCTGCCCGGCATTGCCGGTGTCGATACGCGCGCGGTGACCCGCAGGCTGCGTGAATCCGGCCCGTTGCGCGGCTGCCTTGTGGTCGGGGAATCGGTTGATGCCGCTTCTGCCGTTGAGCAGGCGCGCAGTGCGCCGAATAAAGCCGACAACCTGCCGGTTGGTACCGCCACGGCCTATGACTGGAGCGAGGGCAGCTGGGACGCGGCCGATCGCCTGTCGGCCGCTGACAGGTCATGGCACGTGGTCTGCATCGACTTCGGCATCAAGCGCGGCATTTTGCGCCAGCTGCACGATGCCGGTTGCCGGGTCAGCGTTGTGCCGTCAAATATCACCATGGATGAGCTGGCAAAGATGCAGCCTGACGGCGTGCTGCTGTCCAACGGGCCGGGGCATCCGCAGCAAAATGAACACGGCGTCCGCCTTGCCGGACAGCTGATCAGCCAGGGCCTGCCGGTTTTCGGTATTTGCCTGGGCCACCAGCTGCTGGGCCTGGCCTGCGGAGCAAGGGTCATCGAACTCAGGCCCGGCCATCGGGGCGCCAATCATCCGGTCAAGGTTGTCGACAGCGGTCGTGCGTTCATCAGCAGCCAGAACCATGGCTTTGCGCTCGACGAGGGCAGCCTGCCCGCGTCGGCAAGGGTCACATATCGATCGCTGTTTGACGGCTCTGTGCAGGGCATCCGCCTTGAAGGCAAGCCGGTCATGGGCTTTCAGGGGCACCCCGAGGCCAGCCCCGGGCCCCATGATGTGCGCGCCCTGTTCAGCGATTTTGTGGCCATGATGGCGGATGCGGAAAGCTGACGGCCAGGTGCGGCTGTTTTATTGACACAACAGGCATTTGGCCTTGTTTTATTTTCAGGATGAATCGTGCCAAAAAGAACCGACATTCAATCCATTCTAATCATCGGCGCCGGGCCCATTGTCATTGGCCAGGCCTGTGAGTTCGACTACTCCGGTGTTCAGGCCGTCAAGGCGCTGCGCGAGGAAGGCTACCGGGTCATTCTGGTCAACTCCAATCCGGCCACCATCATGACCGATCCGGACATTGCCGATGCTGTTTACATCGAGCCCATCAACGCGGATGCCGTGACCGACATCATTGAAAAGGAGCGCCCCGATGCGCTGTTGCCCACCATGGGCGGACAGACGGCGCTCAACTGCGCCCTTGAGCTGTCGGAACGTGGCGTGCTGGAACGCTTCGGGGTTGAAATGATCGGTGCCAACAGCACCGCCATAGACATGGCCGAAGACCGCGACCAGTTTCGCCAGGCCATGCGCGACATCGGGCTTGAAGTGCCCGAGTCGTGGGTGGTCCACACCCTTGAGGAAGCGGTCACCATACAAAAGCGCATCGGTTTTCCAACCATTATCCGTCCGTCTTTCACCCTTGGCGGGTCGGGCGGGGGCATTGCCTACAATCGCGAGGAGTTCGCGCGCATTGTCGAGCACGGCCTGGACCTGTCACCGACCAACGAGGTGCTGCTCGAAGAATCGGTGCTGGGCTGGAAGGAATACGAAGTCGAGGTGGTGCGCGATCGGGCCGACAACTGCATTGTCATCTGCTCGATAGAAAACATCGACCCCATGGGGGTGCATACCGGGGATGCCATTACCGTGGCGCCGGCGCTGACGCTGACCGACCGTGAATTCCAGCGCCTGCGCAATGCCGCCATTGCCGTGGTCAGAAAAATCGGAGTGAATTCCGGCGGGGCCAACGTCCAGTTTGCGGTCAATCCCGACAACGGACGCGTGCTGGTCATCGAAATGAACCCGCGCGTGTCACGTTCTTCGGCGCTGGCCTCCAAGGCCACCGGTTTCCCGATTGCGAAAGTGTCGGCCAGGCTGGCGGCAGGCTATCGGCTGGACGAGATTGAAAACGAGATGATCGGCGGCCAGGCACCGGTGTCCTTCGAGCCGGCGCTGGACTATGTTGTGACCAAAATGCCGCGCTTTGCCTTCGAAAAATTCCCTGCCGCCGACGATCGCCTGACCACCCAGATGAAATCGGTGGGTGAAGTCATGGCCATAGGCCGAACCTTTCAGGAATCCCTGCAAAAGGCGCTGCGCAGCCTGGAAGTCGGCTTTACCGGGCTCAACTCGCCCGCTTTTGAAAGCGATGAGGCCGACGAGCCCACCCTGCTGCGGCGCGAACTGAGCGAAGCCGGCCCCGAGCGCCTGCTGTATGTCGCCGAAGCATTTAGGCGCGGGCTGGACTTTGACGAGATTCATCGCCTGACCTCGATTGACCCGTGGTTTCTGGACCAGATTGCCGAGCTGGTTGAAATGGAACAGGCCGTGTCCAATGACGGGCTGGCAGCGCTGGATGCACAGCGCGTGCTTGATCTGAAGCGCCACGGGTTTTCCGACGCCCGCATTGCCGAGCTGGCGGACGTGAGTGAACGCTCCCTGCGCGACTTGCGGTTGCGGCTGGGGGTCACGCCGTCCTTTCACCGGGTTGACACCTGTGCGGCGGAATTTGAAACAACGGTTGCCTGCCTGTATTCCACCTGGGGGGAAGAATGCGAAGCGCGTCCGGATGACCGGCGCAAGATCATGGTGCTGGGCGGCGGCCCCAACCGCATCGGGCAAGGGCTGGAATTTGACTACTGCTGTGTTCATGCCGCCACGGCCATGCGCGACCTGGGCTATGAAACCATCATGGTCAACTGCAACCCGGAAACCGTTTCAACCGACTACGACACCTCCGACCGACTGTATTTTGAGCCGCTGACACTCGAGGATGTGCTGTCCATTGTTGATGTGGAAAAGCCTGAAGGGGTCATCATACAATTTGGCGGCCAGACACCGCTCAAGCTGGCCCGCGATCTGGAAGCCGCCGGTGTACCTATCATCGGCACCACCCCCGACAGCATTGACCTGGCCGAGGATCGCCAGCGTTTCCAGGAGCTGCTCAACAGGCTGGAGCTGCGGCAGCCGCCCAACCGCACGGCGCGCGAGCCCGAGGAAGCCCTGGTGCTGGCCCGCGAAGTGGGCTATCCGCTGGTGGTCAGGCCGTCCTATGTGCTGGGCGGGCGCGCCATGGACATCGTGCACGGTGAAGACGAGCTCAGGCGCTACATGCGCGAAGCGGTCGAGGTGTCCAACGACTCGCCGGTGCTGCTCGACCATTTTCTCGACTACGCCATAGAAATTGACGTTGACGCCATCAGCGATGGTCGCCAGGTCATCATTGCCGGCGTGATGGAGCACATTGAAGAGGCGGGAGTGCATTCCGGGGATTCGTCCTGCAGCCTGCCGCCATTCTCACTTGATGAAGAGCTGGTTGAGGAAATCCGGCGGCAGACGCGCGAGATGGCGCTTGCGCTGGGTGTGGTTGGCCTGATGAACGTTCAGTTCGCCGTGCAGGGCAACGATATCTACGTGCTCGAGGTCAACCCGCGTGCCTCGCGCACCGTGCCGTTTGTGTCCAAGGCCACCGGCGTTGCCGTGGCCCAGGTGGCGGCCCGCTGCATGGTGGGCAAAACCCTTGCCGAGCAGGGCATGGACAAGGATCTGACCAGCCCCTTCTATTCCATCAAGGAGCCGGTGTTTCCGTTTATCAAGTTTACCGGCGTCGATCCCATTTTGAGCCCGGAGATGCGCTCAACCGGCGAGGCCATGGGCGTGGGGCGCTCCTTTGGCGCCGCCGTGGCTCGCGCCCAGCAGGCGGTGGGCATTTCGGTGAAAATGTCAGGGCGCATATTCCTGAGCGTTCGCGATGCCGACAAGGCGCGCCTGGTGCCGGTGGCGCGCGAGTTCATCAAGCGCGGCTTTTCGCTGATTGCCACCGGCGGCACCTGGAAGCACCTGGTTGAAAACGGCATTGAATGCGACCATGTCAACAAGGTCATCCAGGGTCGGCCACATATTGTCGACCTGATCAAAAACGACGAAATTGACTATATTGTCAATACAACAGAAGGCCGCCAGGCCATTGCCGACTCGTTTTCCATCCGCCGCGAGGCGCTGCAGCGCAAGGTCAACTACTCGACCACCATTGCCGGCGCGCGCGCCACGCTCAAGGCGATGGAACACTGGCATGAACGTGGCGTGCGCAGCATGAACGAACTGCACGCCCGCTGATTTTGAGGAAGTGAAATGAGCCAGATACCACTGACGCACACAGGGGCTGAAAACCTGCGTGCCGAGCTAGACCGGCTTAAAAAGACAGAGCGCCCCAAGGTGATAGCAGCCATTGCCGAGGCCCGCGCGCACGGTGATTTGAAGGAAAACGCCGAATACCATGCGGCGCGCGAGCAGCAGGGGTTTATCGAGGCGCGCATTCGTGATCTGGAGTCTGCGCTGGGCAATGCCCGCATTATCGATATTTCTACCCTGAACGCCGGCTCCCGGGTTGTTTTTGGCGCCACCGTGGTGCTTGCCGAAGACAACGAGGAGGCGCGTGAAACCACCTGGCAGATTGTTGGCGACCTGGAAGCGGACACCAAGGCCGGGCGCCTGGCCATATCGGCGCCTTTGGCAAGAGCGCTGATCGGCAGCGAGGAGGGCGATGTGATTGATTTTAATGCGCCCAGCGGCAAGCAGACCTATGAAATCGTCGAGGTTCGCTACGATTCCTGAACGGCGATTTGTGCTTTTTGTGCCGCAGCTGGAAGACTTGCTGCGCGAGAGTCGGGAGCATCCCCCGCTCATTAAAAAACTGTGCCGGCGTCCGGCGTCGGCGCTGGATGCGCAGTTTCCCCAGGCCGGACTGATTGCCGCGGGCGCTTTGCCGGCCGCCGCTGCGCTTACTCGCAGGCACGATCGCCCCGATGACGCCGAAGGTCACTGGCTGAGAGCCGACCCGATAGGCGTGGCAACGGACCTGGCGGCCGTGTGGCTGGACCCTGAAGCCTCGTTTGAACGCGGCGACTGGGTGCATGCGCTCAGGGAATTGCTGGCAGAAGAGGGTCTGGAGTGGACGCTGACCGATGACGGGCGCGGCTATATCCGCCTGGGTTCAGTCCCCGATGTTAAATTTGTCCCGCCCTGGCAGCTGGCCGGCAACAGCCTTGAGCTTTGTCTTCCGACCGGGCCGGATGCGCTTCGCTGGCAGCGCCTGCTCAACGAGTCGCAGATTATCCTGCGCCAGCATCAGCAGCAGGCAACGGCGTCTGCCCGGGTGCCCGGCAGCCTGTGGTTTTGGGGTGCAGGAAAACTGCCACCAAAGGGCCGGGTTCAGGCCCGCGTCAAAAAGACTGTAGCCAGCGACCCGCTGCTTCTGGCACTGTCGGACTGGCTGGGCGTGGACACTGTGCCGGCCGGCAGGGCGGCACGAATTGAGCCGGGCATGCTGATGGAATGGGCCGCTTCGGCCGAACGCACGGCCGAAGAAATCCTTGCCTCCCTGCAAACGTTCGTCCGGCCTGCCTGGCGTCGTTTGCGCCGCGGCCAAATACGCGTTTTCGAGCTCGCCGGAATGCAGACCCTGCGCCGCTTTACGGTGCGCGATGCCTGGTGGCTGCGACCGTGATTCGCAGGGTTTCAGTCAGGCGTCGCGCCAATCTGAACAGACCGGTCGCCCATGACAGCCCCGTGGTTGGGCGCGTTCTGGCTGCGCGCGGGGCAACAAGGCCGTCCGACTACTCGCTGGCCGGCCTTCTGCCGCCCAAAATGAGCGGCTTGAAATCCGCCTGCAAGCTGTTGTCAGAAGCCATTGCGCAGGACAGAAGAATTGTTGTGGTTGGCGATTACGACGCCGACGGGGCCACCGGCACGGCGCTGGCGGTGCGCGGCCTGCGCGCCATGGGGGCGGGCGATGTCCACTGGCGCATTCCCGACCGCTTTCGTCACGGCTATGGTTTGAGCGCAGCTCTTGTAAATGAAATCAGCAAGCTATCGCCCAGTCTTGTTGTAACAGTTGACCAGGGCGTCAGCTCACTGGCAGGTGTTGCCAGGGCCCGGGAGCTGGGCATTGATGTCATTGTGACCGATCACCACCTGCCCGGATCCGAACTGCCAGATGCCGCTGCCATCGTCAACCCCAACCTGCCGGGAGAACGCTTTGGGTCGGGAGCCCTGGCCGGCGTTGGCGTGATGCTTTACCTGCTGATGGCGCTGCGCGCCCATTTGCGTGAACAGGGGCATTTTTCCGGCAGTGAACCTCCGCGCCTGGACCAATGGCTGGATCTAGTTGCGCTGGGAACGGTTGCCGACCTTGTGCCACTGGATGAAAACAATCGTCGACTGGTGTATCAGGGGCTGCAGCGCATGCGCGCCGGTCGCTGCCTGCCCGGCGTGCGCGCGCTTCTGGAGGCCGGCGGCCGCAACCTGCAGCATGTCGATGCGGCCGATTTGGGCTTTGTGGCCGGCCCGCGCCTTAATGCCGCCGGGCGGCTGGACGACATGGGCATAGGCGTGCGCTGCCTGCTGGCCGACAGCGAGGCGGAAGCTCGCGAGCTGGCGGGACGCCTGGATGCGCTCAATCGCGAACGCCGTGAGCTGCAGGCCGACATGCAGGCCGAAGCGCAGGCACAGGTTGACGGACTGATTGAAGCCATAGAGGGCCGGCCGGATGCGCTGTGCGTGTTTGATGCCGACTGGCATGAAGGCGTGGTCGGGCTGGTGGCCGGCCGCATTGCCGATCGCCTGCAGCGCCCCGTGGTTGCCTTTGCGCCTTCGGCCGACAACCGAGGCCGGCTCAAGGGCTCGGCGCGCAGCCCGGCCGGCGTGCACATGCGGGATGTTCTCGTCAGCGTGGATTCTGTGCACCCGGGCCTGATTGAAAGATTTGGCGGTCATTCAAGAGCGGCCGGACTGACTCTGGCGGCGGAAAAACTTGACAAGTTCAGGTCGGCGCTGCTGGCGGTTTTTGAAAACCACAGGTTTGGGCCGGACACCGTGGACACCGACGGACCGCTGGAGCCGCACGAACTGACGCTGGACACCGCCCGCGCGCTGGCGCAGGCGGGCCCCTGGGGACAGGCCTGGCCCGAACCCCTGTTCGACGGGCAGTTTATGGTGGTGGAGCGCCGCGTTGTCGGGCAGCGTCATCTGAAACTTCGGCTGCAGCCGCATGGTGGCAGCAATGTGATTGATGCCATTGCATTTGGCGCCGGCCATCTGTGCCATCAGGAACTGCCCGAGCCGCTGGTCATTGCCTACAGCCTTGACATCAACCGCTGGCAGGGGCGGGTTGCGCCCCAGCTCAGGGTCAGATACCTGGTGGAGTCAATTCAGGATCGGCCCGGCAAGGCATCCTGATTTGCTGCTGACGGCGTTTTGGTGACGCTGCGTGATACGCGTTACAATGTCCGGCTTGATCTTATTGACAGTATTTGACAAAGGCTTTCGCATACATGGAACTGACAGCAATCAGAAATCTCCTGGACGATCTTCAGAAGCGCACCGAGGCGCTCAGGGGGTATCTTTGACTACGATGGCCAGGTAGAAAGACTGGAAGAGGTCAGCCGCGAGATGGAACTTCCGTCCATCTGGGATGACCCCGAACATGCCCAGGAGCTGGGCCGTGAACACGCCGCGCTTGAATCCTCAGTCACCGCACAGCGGCAGCTGATAGAAGGCGTTCGCGATGCCGCCGAACTGCTGGAGATGGCTGAAGAGGAAAACGACGATGACACTCTTGGCAGCGTGGCCGAGGATCTTCAGCGTCTGGAAAAGCTGGTCGACGAGCTGGAATTCCAGCGCATGTTTTCCGGCGAGATGGACAATCGCCCCTGCTTTATCGATATCCAGGCCGGGTCGGGCGGCACCGAAGCCCAGGATTGGGCCGGCATGCTGCTGCGCATGTACCTGCACTGGGCCGAGCATCGCGGCTGGAAAACCGAGCTGATTGAGGTGTCCAGCGGCGAGGTGGCCGGCATCAAGAGCGCCACCATCCGCGTTGAAGGCGACTACGCCTACGGCTGGTGCAAAACCGAAACCGGCGTTCACCGCCTGGTGCGCAAGTCGCCGTTTGATTCCGGCAATCGCCGCCACACCTCTTTTACCAGCGTTTTCGTTTCGCCCGAAATCGATGACTCCATAGAAATTGACATCAACCCGGCCGATTTGCGCATTGACGTGTATCGCGCCTCGGGCGCGGGTGGTCAGCACGTCAACCGGACCGAATCAGCGGTGCGTATTACCCACGAACCCAGCGGCATTGTGGTTCAGTGCCAAAACGACCGTTCGCAGCACAAGAACCGCAGCCAGGCCATGAAGCAGCTGCGCGCGCGCCTGTATGAAATGGAGCTGCGCAAGCAGCAGGAAAGCGCCCAGGCGGCGGAGCAGGAAAAGTCGGATATCGGCTGGGGCAGCCAGATTCGCAACTATGTTCTTGACCAGTCGCGCATCAGGGATCTGCGCACCGGCGTGGAGCGCAGTGACACCCAAAGAGTGCTGGACGGCGATCTGGATGAATTCATTTCCGCCCAGCTGAAGGCCGGCATGGGCGATTCGGCAGGCGCGCAGGCATGACGGCCAGCTGCCAGCCACGGACGGAACACAGGGCAGGAAAACAATGAGTACCGACAACAACAATGAACCGGTGGATGAAAATCGCCTGATCGCCGAGCGGCGCGCCAAGCTGGATCAGCTGCGGGCCGGAGGTCAGGCCTATCCCAACGATTTCCGCACCGACGCCGAGGCAGCGGTTCTGCTTGAGCGCTATGCCGACGAACAGCGCTGGGATCAGAACGCGCTGGAAGGCGTCGACGAGCGCTTCAGCCTGGCCGGGCGGATCCTGTCGCGCCGCATCATGGGCAAGGCGGCATTTGTTCATATCCAGGACGGCTCGGGCGAGCGCATTCAGCTGTATCTGCGCCGCGATGATTTGCCCGATGGTGTCTACAAGTCATTCCGGCAGTGGGACATTGGCGACATTGTCGGGGTTCGCGGCCGGCTCATGCGCACTCGCACCGGCGAGCTGAGCATCCAGGCTGAAGAGCTGCGCCTGCTGGTCAAGGCGCTGCGCCCGCTGCCCGAAAAATGGCACGGCCTGAGCGATCAGGAAACGCGCTACAGGCAGCGCTATGTGGATCTGATCGTCAACCCTCAGGTGCGCAGAACCTTTGTGCTGCGCTCGCTGATTATCCGCGCCATCCGTCATTTCTTCGACGATCATGGCTTTCTCGAGGTTGAAACGCCCATGATGCACCACATCCCGGGCGGCGCCACGGCGCGCCCGTTCGTGACCCATCACAACGCGCTCGACATCGATCTGTATCTGCGCGTGGCACCGGAGCTGCACCTGAAGCGGCTGCTGGTTGGCGGGCTGGAAAAGGTGTACGAAATCAACCGCAATTTCCGCAATGAGGGCGTGTCCACGCGCCACAACCCCGAATTCACCATGCTCGAGTTCTACTGGGCGCATGTTGATTACCAAAGCATGATGGACCTGACAGAAAAGCTGTTTGCCCATATCGTGAAAAGCCTTCCGGGAATGGAAGACGGGGTGGTGGAGTACCAGGGCCAGACCATTGACTTCACAAAGCGCATCAGGCGGCTGCCGGTGGCCGATGCAGTCATGGAAAAGTGCCCCGAACTGAGCCCGGACGACATCAAGAATGCGGCGCGCCTGAGAGAGATCTGCGAGCAGCGCAACATTCATGCCGAGCCTTCGTGGGGCTGGGGCGGCCTGCTCATGGCGCTGTTTGACGAGCTGGTGGAAGACGCGCTGATGGAGCCCACCTTTGTGACCAAGTACCCGGTCGAGGTGTCGCCCCTGGCGCGTCGCAGCAACGATGACCCCGATTTTACCGATCGTTTTGAGCTGGTCATTGCCGGCCGGGAGATTGCCAACGGCTTTTCCGAGCTCAACGACCCCGAAGACCAGGCCGAGCGTTTTCATGAGCAGGTGGCGGCCCGCGATGCCGGCGATGCCGAGGCCATGCACTTTGACCACGACTACATCCGCGCCCTGGAATACGGCATGCCGCCGGCGGCGGGCGAGGGCATAGGCATAGACCGGCTGGTCATGCTGCTGACCGACTCGCCTTCCATCCGCGACGTGCTGCTGTTTCCCCATCTGCGCCCGGAAGCCCGCGAATAGCGCTAATAGCGCTAATAGCGCCCGTGGCGGGCAGACGCGCTACTGGTAGCCGCGCGCCTGCAGCCTGAACAGGCGGGCATAGTGCCCGTCCTTTTCCAGCAGCTGGTCGTGGCTGCCGCGCTCGACAATGCGCCCGTCCTGAATGAGAACAATCTGGTCGGCCATGCGCACGGTGGAAAAGCGGTGCGAAATGAGAATGACCATGCGGTTGCCGCTCAGCTCCCTGAAGTGCTCGAATATGCTCGCTTCGGCAGCGGCGTCCATGGCGGCCGTGGGCTCGTCAAGAACCAGAATATCGGCCTTGTCGCGCATAAAGGCGCGCGCCAGGGCAATTTTCTGCCACTGGCCGCCGGACAGCTCCTGGCCGTCCTTGAACCAGCGGCCCAGCTGGGTTTCAAAGCGCTCCGGCAGGGTATCAATGAACTCGGTGGCCATGCCCTTGTCGCCGGCCTGGCGCCAGCGCTCGGTGTCGTCAAAATCGGCAACATCCCCCACGCCGATGTTTTCGCCGGCCTTCATCTGATAGCGGGCAAAGTCCTGAAAGATCACCCCTATGCGTTCAAGCAAATGGCGCCCGTCCCACTCCTGCAGATCGCGGCCGTCCAGCAGTATGCGGCCCGAGCTGGGCGCATACAGCCGGGTGAGCAGCTTGATGAGGGTGGTTTTTCCCGATCCGTTCTGACCAACCAGCGCCAGCGACTGGCCGGGACGAATATGCAGGTTGATGTTTTCCAGCGCCGGGCGCCTGGCGCCGGGATAGGTAAAGCTGACGTTTTCAAAGCGCACGCCGTCTTCGGGCAGCGGCCCTGAAGTGGCCGTTCCGGTGCTGGCCGGAACCTCCGTGTCCAGAAATTCGTACAGGGTGGAAAGATACAGATTGTCTTCGTACATGCCGCCAATGGCGGACAAAATGGCGGATACTGCCGACTGGCCCTGGCGAAACAGCGCCAGGTACATGGTCATCTGGCCCAGGGTAATGCGCCCGGCCACCGTGGTAGCGGCCACCCACGCATAGGCACCGTACAGGGCGAGGGTGCCAAGCAGGCCAAGCCCAAAGCCCCAGCTGTCGCGGCGTATGGCCAATGCCCGGTCGGCCTGGAAAATCGTTCTGAAAATTTCCTGGTAGCGTTTGAGCAAAAGCGGCCCCAGCCCGAACAGTTTGACTTCCTTGGCGTGGTCCTCGCGCGCCAGCACTGTTTCCAGATAGGCCTGCATGCGGGTTTCCGGCGAGCGCCAGCGAAACAGCCGGAAGGCGTCGCCGGAAAACTTGGTTTCGGCAAAAAATGATGGCAGGCCGGCCACGATCAAAACCACCATGGCCCAGGGCGAAAACTGGATGAGCAGGCCGCCGAAGCTGGCCAGGGAAATCAGGTTCTGGGCCAGCCCGAAAGTGCGCTTGACCAGCGACAGCGGCCGGCTTGAGGCTTCGCGCCGGGCGCGGGTGAGCTTGTCATAAAACTCGGAGTCCTCGAACTGGCTCAGCTCCAGCGTCAGCGCCTTTTCCAGAATCATGACGTTGATGCGGTTGCCCAGCCGCGCACGCAGCAGCGACTGGCTGAACGACAGGCCGCGTTGGGCACCGGCCAGGGCGGCCACCAGAACCGCCTCGACAGCCACCCACCTGAATACGGCGGCCAGCTCGGCGGCGCCGCCTTCCGATACGCTTGCCGCGGCCGCCACCACGGCATCGACAATCTGCGCGCCGGTCCAGGCGATGCCGGCCGGCAGCAGGCCGGCGACAAGCGTCAGCAGGGCCAGGGAAAAAGTCAACCCGCGACTGGTGCTCCACACCAGCTGCAGGGCGCGGCCGCTGAAACGAAAAACGCTCAAAAAGCCGGTGTCCGAACCGTGCAGGCTGTTTTCAGGGTTTGGGGTTGTGCCGGCGATGATCAACTCCGTGCGGATGGGGAAATGTCAGGACAGGATATGGGCTGAAGGGGCTGTGCCTTCAAGTCAGCCGCCAATGAGGTGCTGGCCAGGCTTGAAAAAGCCCTGCCGCCTAGACGGCAGGGCGGGTACGACATTGCCGCGCGGGCCGTCAATTATCGGCGGTCCAGCGCTTGAGCCAGCTGTTGACGGTGTTGTGCCACTGCACGCTGTTGTGCGGTTTGGCCACCCAGTGGGTTTCATCGGGAAAGCGCAGGAACTGGCTGGGAATGCCCTGGCGCTGCAGGGCGGTAAATGCGGCCAGCCCCTCGGACAGCGGAATGCGGTAGTCATGGTCGGAATGAATGACCAGCATGGGCACTTTCCAGTCTGCCACGTGGTTGATGGGGTTGTACTTTTCGTAGGCGTCGGGTTTTTCAAACTCGGGGCCGCCGTGCTCGTGCTCCATAAACCACAGCTCCTCGGTGGCGTAATACATGTTGCGGGTATCAAACACGCCGTTGTGGTTGATCAGGCAGCGCCACGGCTCGTTCCACTGGCTGGCTATCCAGTTGACCATGTAGCCACCGTAGCTGGCGCCCAGCGCACAGGCGCGGTCGGCGTCGAGAAAGTCATATTTTTCCAGCGCTGCCGCCCAGCCTTTTTGCAGGTCTTCCAGCGGCCGGTCGCCCCAGTGTTCGCTGATGGCATCGGTAAAGTCCTGGCCGTAGCCGGTGGAGCCGTGAAAATTGATGCCCACCACGGCAAAACCCTGTCCGGCATAGGTCTGCGGGTTCCAGCGGTAGTGAAAGTCATCGTTCCAGGCACCCTGGGGGCCGCCGTGGATCAGAAAGGCCACCGGGTATTTCCGGCCTTCTTCAAAGCCGGCCGGCTTGACCACAAAGCCCTGCACCCGCTCGTCGTTCCAGCCCTTGAACCAGAACCAGTCCGACTCTCCAAACTCTATGCCCTGCAGCCTCTCGCCGTTGAAGCGGGTCAGCCGCTGCAGATTGCCGTCATCAAGCCGGTACAGGTCGGTTGGGTGCTGCAGGTTCTGATGACCAACCACGATGCTGTTTCCGGCCACGTCAAAGCCGGTGACGGTACCGCTTTCCACCAGGGGGCTGACTTTTCCGCTGTGCACGTCTATGGCAAACAGCGCATGGCTGCCTTCATCGTCGGCGCTGGTATACAGCGTTTTGCCGTCAGCGGATATGGCCAATGGGCGGGCGGACCGGTCCCAGTCGGGAGCCACTTTGCGGGATTGGCCGGTTTCAAGGTCCAGCGCCATGATGTCAAAGCGGTCGGACTCAAAGCCGGGCACGGACATGGCCAGGTAATAAAGCGTTTTGCCGTCGGGCGAGGGCAGGGGGTAGGCATCCCAGGCCCTGTTGTCGGCGGTCAGGTTTTCGGCCCCGGAGGCACCGTCCAGCGCCAGGCGCCAGATGTCATGATTGGTTGACCAGGGCTCGGACGGGCCGTCAAGATTGACGTTGAAATAGACGCTTTGGCCATCGGGGGCAAAGGCAAATTCCGCGCTGCTGCCAAATGGCTTGGAGGGAATGTCGCCGTCCATGCCCGGCGTCAGCCAGCGTGGCTGGTCCAGCGTGCCGTCATTTCCGATGTCGGCAACAAAAAGCTGCGCGCGCCGGCCGTCGCTCCACTGGCTCCAGTGGCGCACGAACATGTGGTCGTAAACCATGCCCGTGGCCGGATTGTCTGCGCGCTGCTTCAACCGGCGGCTGGTGCAGGCCAGGGCGTCGTCGGTTTCACAGTCCATGAAAACGTCGACGGAAAGCAGCACCCTGTCGCCCTGGGGTGAAAGCCTGAAGCTGTTGATGTCCAGCGGCAGGTCGCTGACAACCCGGGCATCTCCGTCGTCAGCGGGCAGGTGCCACAACTGGTTGACGCCATCGTGGCCGGCCAGGAAATAAACGCCGGACGAGTCCGCGCTCCATTGCGGTCCGGCGGCACCGGTTTTTTCGTCCACGCGCTTGACGGGACTGCCCGCGTCTGTCGCAACGGTCCACAGGGATGTTTCACCCTTGTTGGCATCGTAATCGGTTGAGCGGACGGTAAAGGCCACGGTTTTTCCATCGGGAGACAAAACCGGCGCCCCCACCCGGTCCATCATGACCAGGTCGTTGACATCAAAGGGCTGAGGCGCGGCGACGGCCGCGCTGCCAACCGCCACGGCGGCAATCAGGCTTGCTAGCTTCATGGTTGAACTCGCTTTTAAAACACAAGAGATCATGATGCACCGTGCCGGAAGCGAGAGCAAGTGGGGCCTGTGGGCGTGTCCTGCCCGGGCGCGCGGCGCGATCGTTTGTCGTCAATCGGCCAGCGGGGCGGCGGTTTCCTGCAGGCGGAGCGTGACTTCGCCGTCGCGGTTGCGGGTAATTTTGAGCATGGCCGGCGGGTTGCTGTCGAGGCGCACCACGCTGCCGGTCTTGCCCCAGTCGCCCAGCACTATGCGCTGGCAGTGGCGCCCGTCAACCTGCAAATCGTGAATGGCGCGCCGGTGGGTGTGGCCGTGAATCATGCGGCGCACCCGGTGGTGAACAAAGGCCTCTGCGACCGCGCCGGAATTGACGTCCATGATGGTTTCCGCCGTGTTGCCGGTGTGCCGGCGGCTCATGAGACGGGCTGCCCCCGCCATCAGCTTGCGCATCCATACCGGCTTGGCCAGCATTTTTTTCTGCCACTGCGGACTGCGCGCCTTGCGGCGAAACTTCTGGTAGGAGACATCATCGGTGCACAGGGTGTCTCCATGCAGCAGGGCAATTGTTTCACCCCTGTGCTCGATCAGCGACACCGGCTCGTCCAGGCGGCTCATGCCGGCCCGTCGGCAGTAGTCGGGGCCAACCAGGAAATCGCGATTGCCGCACAGAAAATATATTCGGGTACCGGCCCTGGACAGCGACGCCAGGCGGGTGGCCACCTGGCGTCCGAGCTGACCGGCTGCATCATCGCCTATCCAGGCCTCGAACAGATCGCCCAGGATATAGAGCCCGGCGGCCTCGCGCGCCGGGCCGTCGATAAAGTCGAGAAACAGGCGCGTGGTTTCCGGCCGTTTCCCGTCCAGATGCAGATCGGCTATCAGGTATTGCAGAGCGCTGTTACTCAGGGATTTCAACCCGCTCGATAATGACCGGCTCGGCCGGCACATCCTGGTGCATGCCGTGGTGGGTGGTTTCCACCTTGCGAATGGCATCGACCACGTCCATGCCTTCGGTCACCTGGCCAAACACGGCGTAGCCCCAGGTTTGCCCTGACGCCTTGCTGCGGTGGTTCAGAAAGGTGTTGTCGACCACGTTGATGAAAAACTGGCTGGTGGCTGAATGCGGGTCGCCGGTGCGCGCCATGGCCAGCGTGCCGCGCTTGTTTTCCAGCCCGTTGTCGGCTTCGTTTTCAATCGGGTCGCTGGTGGGTTTCTGGTTGAAATCGGCGTCGAAGCCGCCGCCCTGAACCATGAAGTTGTCGATGACGCGATGGAACAGGGTGCCGTCATAGTGGCCGGCGCGGGCGTATTCCAGAAAGTTGGCGCTGGACTTGGGCGCCTTGTCTTCAAACAGCTCAATGGTGATGCTGCCGAGGCTGGTGTGCAGAATCAAGGTTGTATTCTCCGTGGTTTCAGTTTCAGTTGCGCTTTCCGCCGCGCCATTTTCCTGGGCCGACAGCGGACAAGCGATCAGTATCAAAAGTGCAAACAGGATACGCATGAAAATGAGTTCCCTTTGGTTGTGAACGGGCAATGATACTTGCTGCGGGGCCGGTTTTTAACCCAATCGACTGATTTGCCGATACCCGAAGGCTGCTGCCGGTACATTTTCAGACCCGTCTGAAACGGGCTTGTTCAACCGGATGGCAAGGCTGCCCGGGTTATCGGTAAATGCGGCCAAATCAACGATCTGTGCTATAATGAACCGTTTGTGACAAGCAGATTCAGACCTTGCCCGAACGTCTTGTTTTTTGATGAGAAATCAATTCGCAGCAGCGCGAATTGAGCGGCAGACCATAAATATAACCTAAAGCAATTACGGGGTAACCGCAGATGGCGGAAATAGCACGCGAAGTGGTCCAGGTCAGCCTGGAAGACGAAATGCGCCAGTCCTATCTTGATTACGCCATGAGCGTTATCGTGGGCCGGGCGCTTCCGGACGTTAGGGACGGGCTCAAGCCCGTGCACCGGCGCGTGCTGTTTGCCATGCATGAGCTTGGCAACGATTTCAACAAGCCCTATAAAAAGTCCGCCCGCGTGGTGGGTGACGTCATCGGTAAATACCATCCGCACGGCGACAGCGCCGTATACGACACCATTGTGCGCATGGCCCAGCCGTTTTCCATGCGCTACATGCTGGTTGACGGCCAGGGCAACTTCGGCTCGGTTGACGGCGATTCGCCAGCCGCCATGCGTTACACCGAAGTGCGCATGGCCCGCATTGCCCATCAGATGCTGGCCGATATCGGCAAGGACACGGTCAACTTCGTGCCCAACTACGACGAGTCGGAGAACGAGCCGGTGGTGCTGCCGGCCCGCGTTCCCAACCTGCTCGTCAACGGCGCATCGGGCATTGCCGTTGGCATGGCCACCAATATCCCGCCGCACAACCTGGGTGAGGTAATCAGCGCGCTTCTGGCCATGACCGAAAACCCGGACATGAGCATCGATGAGATCATCGAGCATCTGCCCGGCCCCGACTTTCCCACCGCCGCCATCATCAACGGGGCAGCCGGAATTCACGAGGCCTATCGCACCGGCCGCGGTCGCATCTATCTGCGCGCGCGCACCGAAATCGAGCGCGACGACAGAACCGGCCGCGACCGCATTGTGGTCAACGAGCTGCCCTACATGGTCAACAAGGCGCGTTTGCTTGAAAAAATTGCCGAGCTGGTCAAGGAAAAGCGCCTGGAGGGCATCACCGGCCTGCGCGACGAATCCGACAAGGACGGCATGCGCATGGTCATTGAGCTTAGGCGCGGCGAGGTGGCCGAGGTCGTTCTCAACAACCTGTTCAAGCAAACCCAGCTGCAGACGGTGTTTGGCATCAACATGGTGGCGCTGGTCGATGGCCAGCCCAGGCTGCTCAACATCCAGCAGATGCTGTCCGCCTTTCTGGCCCACCGCCGCGATGTCGTTACCCGGCGCAGCCTGTATGAGCTGCGCAAGTCGCGCGAGCGGGCACATATTCTCGAAGGCCTGACCATTGCGCTGGCCAATCTTGATGAGGTCATTGCCCTGATCAAGGAGGCGCGCACGCCGGCCGACGCGCGCCGCGAGCTGCAGGCAAGGCGCTGGGATGCCGGCCTGGTCAAGGCGCTTCTGGGCCAGGCGGGTGCCGAGCTGTCGCGGCCCGAGGGCCTGTTGCCCGAATACGGCCTGGACGACAGCGGCTACCAATTGTCTCCACAGCAGGCCCAGGCCATTCTCGATCTGCGCCTGCAAAAGCTGACCGGGCTGGAGCAGGAAAAGCTGGCCGAGGAATACGAAAGCATTCTGGATGACATTCGCGAGCTGATGCGCATTCTTTCGGAGCCCGATGTGCTGATGCAGGTCATACGCGAGGAGCTTGAAGAGCTGCGCGATCAGTTCAACGACGAGCGCCGCTCCGAGATTGTCCACACCCACCTTGATCTGACCATGGAGGACCTGATTCCCTCCGAAGACGTGGTGGTGACCCTGTCGCATGCCGGCTATGCCAAATACCAGCCGCTGGACCGCTATCGCGCCCAGCGTCGCGGCGGCCGCGGCCGCTCGGCCACGCAGACCCGCGATGAGGATTTTGTCGCTCATTTCTGGGTGACCAACACCCACGACACGCTGCTGGTGTTTACCAGCGCGGGCAAGGTGTATCGAATGCGCGTCTACGAGCTGCCGCAGGCCAGCCACAACAGCCGCGGTCGCCCCATGGTCAACCTGCTGCCGCTTGAAGAGGGCGAGCGCATCAATGCCGTTTTGCCAACCCGCGAATTCCCCGAGGATTCGTTCGTGTTCTTTGCCACCCGCAGCGGCCGGGTCAAGAAAACGCCGCTGGCCGACTTTGCCAATATTCGCTCCAACGGCATCTGGGCCATTCATCTCGAAGACGATGATGAGCTGGTGGACGTGGCGCTGACCGATGGCCAGCGCGACATTCTGCTGTTTTCGTCGGCCGGAAAAGCGGTGCGCTTCAATGAAGCCGACGCCCGCGCCATGGGGCGCCAGACCCGCGGCGTGATAGGCATCCGCATGCAGGAAAGCGAGCGGGTGGTTTCCATGCTGGTGGCCGATGACGGCGGTGACGTGCTTTTGGGCACCGTCAACGGCTACGGCAAGCGCACCGACCTGGATGAGTTCCCCGTGCATCGCCGCGGCGGTCAGGGGGTGATAGGCATTCGAACCGAGGGCCGCAATGGCGATCTGGTGGCTGCGCTTGAAGTGAGCGACGAAGATGATGTCATGCTGACGTCCAACGCGGGCACCCTGGTGCGCACCCGTGCCGACGAAATATCGCGCCTGGGCCGCAACACCCAGGGCGTGACCCTGATCCGCCTGGGCGAGGACGAGGAGCTGATCGGGCTGGCCCGGGTGGCGGCCAGCGATGATGACGACATCGAGATTGACGGCGAAATCGACAGCGAAATCGACAGCGAGGACGATTCCCGGGGCCAGTAGCCGCAGGCGCTGTGCCCGGATTGCCGCTCGCCCATGACTTTTGTCACGGTCGGCGGCAGTCCGGCCTGTAGTATCATCGCGGACGTTTCCAAATATCTCTGGAGAAGTCCCTTGCAACCCACCAAGCACACAGCACTTGCGCGCTGGATGCTGGTGTTCGCGCTGGTTTTTCTCACCGGCACGGCACTGGCTGATACCCGGCTTTTAAGATTCCCCGACGTGCACGGCAATCAGGTCGTGTTCAGCTACGGCGGTGATTTATGGGCCGCCCCCACCACGGGCGGCACAGCCTGGCGGCTGACTTCCCACCCCGGCCTGGAACTGTTTCCCAAGTTTTCTCCCGATGGCCGCTGGATTGCCTTCACCGGTCAGTACGGCGGCGATGAGCAGGTTTATGTCATCCCTGCATCGGGCGGCGAGCCCGACCAGCTGACCTGGTATCCATCCTCGGGCCCGCTGCCGCCGCGCTGGGGTTACGACAACCAGGTTTACGGCTGGACGCCCGATGGCGAGTCGGTGCTGTTCCGCTCGCTGCGAGATGCCTGGGGTTCATCAAGCGCGCGTCTGTATACCGTTGCGCGCACCGGCGGCATGCCCGAAGCCCTGCCCATGCCGGTTTCGGGTGCGGGAGTATTCAGCGATGACGGCAGCAAGGTGTTCTACTCGCCCCTGTTCCGCGATTTCCGCACCTGGAAGCGCTATGAGGGCGGCTGGGCCCAGGATTTGTGGCTGTTTGATCTGAGCGCCAATGACGCGCGCCAGATCACCGACCACCCGCGCACCGAGCGCGACCCCATGTGGATCAATGGCCAGGGCTATTTTGTTTCCGACCGCGATGGCACCCTCAACCTCTACAGCGTCGATGTTGACAGCGGTGAGGTCGAGCAGTTGACTCACCATGATGATTTTGACGTGCGCTGGGCCAGCGCCGACCGCGAAGGGCAGATTGTTTATGAGCATGGCGGGCGCCTGCGCATTTTCAACACCGCTGACGGCAGTGATACCGGTCTGGAAATCCACGTGCCCGACGACGGCATCAACCGTCGCGCGCGCATGGTTGATGTATCGGACCAGATACATGGTGCACGCCTGAGCCCAACGGGCAAGCGCGTGCTGTTCGAGGCGCGCGGCAGCCTGTTCAGCGCCCCGGTGGGCGATGGCGTGGCTCGCCAGGTTACTCACGGCTCCGATGCCCACGACCGCGAAGCCGACTGGTCGCCCGATGGCCGGCAGGTGGTGTTTGTGTCCGACCAAAGTGGTGAGGAAGAGCTGTATATCGCGCCTGTGGACGGCAGTGAAAGCCCCAAGGCACTGACCTCGAACAACCGTACGAGGTTCTATCAGCCGCGCTTTTCACCCGACGGCAAGCATGTTGCCGTATCGGACAAGGACGGCAATATCTACGTGATCGCCGCATCCGGAAAGGGCGGTCTCAAAAAAGTCGGTCGCGACACCGGCTGGCGCAATAGAGACTACGTCTGGTCGCCGGACGGGCAGTGGCTGGCCTTCAGCCTGACCGAGAATTCCGAGCTGCGCGCCGTGCATATCTACAGCGTCAGCGAAGAACGCACCCGCCGCGTGACCGAAGGGCTCTTTTCGGAATACGAACCGGCCTTTTCCCATGACGGCAAGCTGCTGGCGTTTCTGGCCGATCGTGAATACTCACCCCAGATCGCCGGGCGCGAGTGGAACTATGCCAACAACCGTATGACCGGCATTTACGCCTATCTGCTCGATGAGTCGGCCACCAACCCGTTTGCGCCCGAAGATGCCGAAGAAAAGGGCATGGGTGACAGCGCCGACAGCGGCAATGGCAGCGACAAGGAAAACTCCGGGCAAAAGACCCGCATTGACTTTGACGGCCTGCAGCAGCGCCTGATTCGGGTGCCGGTTGATCCGGGCAATTATTCCACTCTGGCCCTGTCTGAAACCGGCATTCTGTTTGGCGAGCACGATGCCTTTTATTACGGCCGGGCGCCGGCCGAGCTGCCGCGGCTGAAGCTGTACAGCTTTGACGACAAGAAGGTCGTTGACTTTGCCGAGCGTGTTTTTGGCGGCCAAACCAGCCTGGACGGCTCGCATGTTCTGGTTCGCAGCGGCAGCCAGTGGCAGGTGTATCCCGTAGCCAAGCAGGGCAAGGAAAGCGAGTTGGTCGACACCACAGGGCTGCGCGCCTGGATTGATCCGGTGGCCGAATGGGCAACCATTTTTGATGAAGTCTGGCGCCGCTACCGCGATTACTTCTACGTGGAAAACATGCACGGTTACGACTGGGAAGCCCTGCGCGAACAATATCGACCCCTGCTGGCCCACGTGTCCAACCGCAGCGATCTCAACTATCTGCTGGGTGAAATGATCGCCGAGCTCAATATTTCCCACGCCTATGTCGGCGGCGGGGACGAACAGCTGCCCGAGCGGCCTTCGGTGTCGCTGCTGGGCGCGCGCTTTGAAATCGATCAGGGTCGCTACCGCATTGCCAGGATTCTTGAAGGCGACAACAGCGAGCCGCGCTATCGCTCACCGCTGGAGCGCGCCGATCTGGACGTGGCCGAAGGCGATTACATTCTGGCCATCAACGGCCAGCCGCTGCATGCCGACGAAAACATCTTCAGGCGCCTGACGCTGCCCGGCAACCAGGCCGTTGCGCTGACCGTGGCTTCAAGCCCGGGCGGCAGCAACTCGCGCGAGATTCTGGTTGAGCCCGTCAGCGGCGAAACCAGCCTGTTTTATCTGGACTGGGTGGTGGGCAATTACCGGCGCGTGACAGAGGCCACCGATGGCCGGGTGGGCTATATTTATGTGCCCGACATGGGGCCGGACGGCATCCGTGAATTCACCAAGTGGTTCTATGGCCAGATCGACAGGGAAGGTTTGATCATCGATGTGCGCTCCAACGGCGGCGGCAACGTGTCGGCCATGCTCATCGAGCGGCTTTCCAGGCGCCCCCTGTCGCTGGGATATTCGCGCACCATGCCCAATGCAACGACTTATCCTCAGCAGGCCTTCAATGGCCACATGGCGGCCGTTCTCGACGAGAATTCGGCCTCCGACGGCGACATCTTTCCGTGGCAGTTCCGCAATGCCGGGCTGGGGCCGCTGATTGGCAAGAAGTCCTGGGGCGGAGTGACCGGCATTACCGATCATGGTCCGCTGATTGATGGCGGATCGGTAAGCGTGCCCGAGTTCGGGTTTTTGAATATCGACGGCGAGTGGGTCATCGAGGGCGTGGGCGTTGAGCCCGACATCGAGGTGGACAATGACCCGGCGAGCGTCATTGCCGGCGAGGATCCGCAGCTGCAAAGAGCCATTGATGAAGTCATGCAGCGTATCGAGAGCGATCCGCCGCGCTTCCCCGACCGGCCCGCCGACCCGGTCAAGACCGACTGACCGGCAGGTTTCGGTCAGCCAAAACAAAACCGGCCGGAGCATGCGCTCCGGCCGGTTTTTTGTTTCCGGATTTCAGTCCGTTCTTCAGCCGGCTTCATCCATCCAGTCTTCCATGGGCGGGCAGGAGCACACCAGGTTGCGGTCGCCGTAGACGTTGTCCACGCGCCCGACGTAGGCAAAGTACTTGCCGGCCCGCAGCCAGGGCAGTGGCCAGCCGGCTTCCTGCCGGGTATAGCTGTGGTTCCACTCGTCGGCAGTCAGCTCCTCAAGGGTATGCGGCGCCTGTTTGAGCGGATTGTCCTCGCGGTCAAGCTCGCCATCGGCAATGCGCGCGATTTCCTTTCTGATCACGATCATGGCGTCGATGAAGCGGTCCAGCTCTTCCCTGGATTCACTTTCGGTGGGCTCGATCATGAGCGTGCCGGGCACCGGCCACGACATGGTGGGCGCGTGAAACCCGAAGTCCATCAGGCGCTTGGCAACGTCTTCCTCGACAATGCCGGCGCTGTCCTTGAACGGACGCAGGTCGACGATGCACTCGTGCGCCACGCGGCCGCTGCGGCCGGTGTAGAGCACGTCATAGTGGCCTTCCAGGCGTTTGGCAATGTAGTTGGCGCTGAGCACGGCCACCTCGCTGGCGCGCTTGAGGCCGTCGCTGCCCATCATGCGGATATAGGCCCAGGGAATGGGCAGAATGCCGGCGCTGCCCCACGGGGCGGCGGCAATGGCGCGGTTGCTGCCAAACGAGCCTTCAATCAGCCCGCTGCCGTGTCCGGGCAGAAAGGGAATGAGCTTTTCGCGCACGCCAATGGGTCCGGCGCCGGGCCCGCCGCCACCGTGCGGAATGCAGAAGGTCTTGTGCAGGTTCAGGTGGCAGACATCGGCATAGTCGCCCACCTGTGACCAGCCCACCAGCGCGTTGAGGTTGGCGCCGTCCATATAGACCAGTCCGCCGGCGTTTTGCACCTGTTCGCAGATTTCGACCACGGCTTCTTCGAATACGCCGTGGGTGGACGGGTAGGTGATCATCAGTGCCGCCAGCTGCTCGCGATGCTGGTCGATCTTTTCATTCAGATCGTCCAGATCGATGTTGCCGTCCTGGTCGCATTTGACCACGACAATCTTCATGCCCAGCATGCTGGCGCTGGCCGGGTTGGTGCCGTGGGCCGATGACGGGATCAGGCAGACATCGCGGTGGTGGTCATTGCGGCTTTCGTGCCAGCCCTTGATGGCCAGCAGGCCGGCGTATTCGCCCTGCGAGCCGGCGTTGGGCTGCAGCGAGAAGGCGTCGAAGCCGGTCACCTCGCACAGCATGGCCTCCAGTTCATCGACCAGCTCGTGGTAGCCGCGCGCGTGCTGCGGCGGGCAGAACGGATGCAGCTCGGAAAATTCCGGCCATGTAATGGGAATCATCTCGGCCGTGGCGTTGAGCTTCATGGTGCACGAGCCCAGCGGAATCATGGAGTGCACCAGGCTCAGGTCCCTGTTTTCCAGGCGCTTGAGATAGCGCAGCATGTCGGTCTCGGAGCGGTGGCTTGAAAAGATCTCGTGCTCCATGAACGGCGTGCGGCGCTGTGCTTCGGACGGTATGGCGCTGAAGCTTTCTTCCAGGCGGGCATCAATGGTCTCCACGCTGTCATTTCTGCCGTCGGCAAAAATTTCCAGCAGGGTGGTGATGTGATGGCGACGGGTCTGTTCATTGGTGCTGATGCCAATGAAACCCTCGCGGTCGGCGCGCAGGTTGATGCCGGCTTTGCGGGCTCCGTCCAGAATGGCCTGGCGACGGGGCTCATCTACCTTGACGGACAGGGTGTCAAAGTAATGGTTGTGCTCCAGCTCAAAACCGGCCGCGGAAATGCCGTCGGCCAGAATGGCGGCCTGGCGGTGAATGCGTCCGGCAATCCTTTCAAGGCCCTCGGGCCCGTGCCACACGGCGTAGAAGCCCGACATGACGGCCAGCAGGGCCTGGGCCGTGCAGATGTTGCTCATGGCCTTTTCGCGGCGGATATGCTGCTCGCGGGTTTGCAGCGCCATGCGCAGGGCAATCTTGCCGTGCTTGTCTTTGGAGACGCCAATAATGCGGCCGGGCACGTTGCGGCGGTAGCTTTCGCGGGTGGCAAAAAAGGCGGCGTGCGGCCCGCCCCAGGCCATGGGAACACCAAAGCGCTGCGAGTTGCCCACTACCACGTCGGCATTGGCCTGACCGGGGGATTCAAGCATGACCAGCGCCATGAGATCGGCGGCAACGGCGACCAGCGCGTTCTTTTCATGGGCCTTTTCAACCAGCCCGGCAAGCGGCTTCACCTGGCCATCGGCGCCGGGATACTGGACCAGAATGCCGAAGTATTCCTGCTCGTCCAGCGCGGTTTCCAGATCATCGCTGACCTTGACCTCGAGGCCCAGGTGACGGGCGCGGTTCTTGACCACGTCAATGGTCTGCGGCAGGCAGTTGGCGTCAACCAGAAACACGTCGCTTTTGTTTCTGCGGTTGAGGCGCTTGAGCATGGCCATGGCTTCGGCAGCGGCGGTGGCCTCGTCCAGCAGCGAGGCGTTGGCCAGCTCCATGCCGGTCAGATCCATGATCATCTGCTGGAAATTGAGCATGCCCTCGAGGCGACCCTGCGAGATCTCGGCCTGGTAGGGCGTGTACGCGGTATACCAGCCAGGATTTTCGAGCACGTTGCGCAAAATGACCGGCGGGGTAATGGTCGGGTGGTAGCCCAGCCCTATCATGGCGTGGTTTACGGTGTTTTTTGACGCCATGTCGCGAATGATCTGGAGAACCCGCTCCTCGTTTTCGCTTTTTGGCAGCTTCAGCGCCTGTTTGCTGAGAATGCTCTCAGGCATGGTCTGGCGCATCAGCTCTTCAAGCGAGCTGCAGCCAACAGTTTTGAGCATGTCGGCGATGTCATCATCGCGCGGCCCGATATGGCGGCCGATGAATTCATCGTGCGCTTCAAGCGAGTGCAGCGGCGTCGTTTTGTTTCCACTGTGGGTCATTGCAACAAGAGTCCTCCGGAGGAAGCCTGAAACAGATAGTGGTCTGCAAGCAGAAAGGCGAACAGCGCCATCAGGTAGACCACCGAGTAATTGAACATGCCTATGGCAAGGCGCTCGTCATCCGAGCGCATGATGGCCACGGCATAGCCAAGAAATCCAATATTGAGCACGCTGGCGCCAACCAGATAGGGCAGGCCGCTCATGCCGGTCAGCCACGGCAGCAGCGTGACCAGCACCAGAATGATGGTGTAGAACAGAATTTGCCAGCGGGTGAACGCAACGCCGTGGGTAACGGGCAGCATGGGCACATCGGCGGCCGCGTAGTCTTCGCGGCGGTAGATGGCCAGCGCCCAGAAATGCGGCGGTGTCCAGATGAATATGATGAGAAAAAGAATGAGGGCGTGGGCGTGGACCTCACCGGTAACGGCGGTCCAGCCCAGAATGGGCGGCACGGCGCCGGCGGCCCCGCCAATGACGATGTTTTGCGGAGTGGCGCGCTTGAGCCAGGCTGTGTAGACAATGGCGTAGCCAATCAGCCCGACCAGGGTGAGCGCGGCGGTCAGCACATTGACCAGCAGCGCGAGCACCAGCATGGAAACAATCCCCAGCGCCAAGGCAAATACAAGCGCTTCGCGGCGGTTGACCCGATGGGTTGGCAGGGGCCGGTTGCGGGTGCGCGCCATGATGCGGTCGGCGCGTTCGTCCAGCAGGTGGTTGATGGCTGCCGCCGAGGCCGAGGCCATGCCAATGCCCAGCGTGCCCCAGACCAGGGCGTTGAGCGGAATCATGCCCGGCGTGGCCAGCGCCATGCCAACCAGGGCGGTGAAAACGATCAGGGCAACAATGCGAAGCTTGCACAGGCCCAGAAAGAACCTTGTCCGCTGCCAGATTTGCGCAGTTGCCGTTGTCATCAACACTCGTCAGGGGAAGGCTCCGGATTGCCGCTAGCCGGAATCGGGCCCGGGTTTGGTCCACGTCAGCAGGCGCGCCAGGTCACGGCGCATGCCGTTGAAGTCCGCATCGTGCGGGTAGCGAAGTATTATATAGCCTCGCGGGTCAATGATGTAGCTGGCCGCCCGGTCGCTGTCAGGAAGGCTTTTGGCCAGGGTGGCGCCGGCAGCCCCTGCAAAAACTCTGTAATCCGGTGCCAGCTGCATGATTTTTTCGGCAGCCGACGCATCGACAGCGCCCGGCGTTGCCATGACCAGCCCGATGTCCGGCTGATGTCTGTCCTGGGCCCGTCGCACCTGGCGCATCCAGTAGAGCGCATCCATGCAGTCCTTGTCGCAAGCCTGCGGCTGGTAGTGCAAAAGCTGCCATCTGTCTTTCAGGTCGTCGCGGCCTACGGTGGCGCCCGAGACCGTATCGATGCTGAATCCAGGCAGTTCCATGGGCGGCTGGATCAGCTCGCCGTGGTTTTTGGTGCGGCTGCTGTGCCAGTTGAGCCAGCTGCTGTTGAGGGCCACGGCAATAAAGACCGGCAGAAAAAAAACGGCCAGAACGGCAAAGAAGGTGGTTTTTTTCATTTTTTGGCAAACCTTTTCCAGCTCAGGCCGGCCCAGACAAGAAAAACGACAACGGCCATGGTAATCCATTGCCAGGCGTAGGCCAGATGCCTTTCCGGCGTAAAGGTGACCGGCTGCCAGGCATCACCCGTCAGATGGGCCGGGTGGTCGGGGTTGAGCAGCACAACATGGGCGGCCAGGTTGCGGCCCAGGGCACGGGCGACCACGTCCATGTCCAGCCAGGTCATCAGGTTGGGCCACTGCCCGGTATCCAGCGGCGGAACCTCGCCCAGCTGAAGCCCGGCGCGCGGCGGCTCTGCCAGGCGCCCGAAGATTTCCACATCGTCCCTGGGCACATCGACATGCGGCAGGCTGCCGTGGCGCGAGGGCAGGGCGTGCCAGCCGCGATTGACCAGCCAGATTCTGCTTTGTCCTGCAGGCACAAACGGGGTAAAAACATGAACGCCCGCCTGGCCGTTTCTGACCTGGTTGTCCAGCAGAATCTGCCGTTGGGCATCAAAACGCCCGTGCGCATGGATTTTTGCATACGGACTGAAATGATCCTCCGCCTGCTCCAGCCCGGCGGCCGGTGCGTTGTCCCAGTGCCCGAGCAGCGCGCGTTTTTCTTCGGCCCGGTCGAACTGCCAGCCGGCCAGCATGAAGCAGGCGACCATGACCGCAATGGCTGCAATATGCGGCAGCACGCTGAATATCAGTGAAAGCGGCTTTTTCATGAGCCTGGCGGACTATAATTTGGCTGAAAACCCATCCGGAGCGTTTCCTTGCTTGGTAAAATCATTGTAATTCTTCTTTTCCCTGCAATTCTCTACGCTTTGGGTTCAAGTTTTGTGTTCCTGGTCAAGGACGGGGGCGAAGGAGACCGCATGGTGCGCCGGCTGAGCTGGCGGGTGGGGCTTTCAATCGGCATGATCCTGCTTTTGTGGCTGGGTTACCAGCTTGGCTGGGTGGAGCCCCAGGGACTGGCAACGGCTGTTCCGCCAGCGGCGGGCTGAACGGTCATCGCGTCTTTTGCGGTGCTGCGGTCATGTCCGAAGAAACCGCCGGGCAGAGGGTTTGGGCACAAAAAAGCCCGCTGGCGCGTGAACGGCAGCGGGCCTGGAAGCGGTTTTGAGCGACGGGCCTGAATCAGCCCAGCGCGCTGTTGATGGCTTTCAGCAGAACTTTCTTGTCAACCGGTTTGGTCACGTAGGCGGTTGCGCCCTGGCGCATGCCCCAGATGCGGTCGGTTTCCTGATCCTTGGTGGTAACAAAAATTACCGGGATATTGGCAGTTGCCTCGTTTTTGCTGATTTGGCGAGTGGCCTTGAAGCCGTTGATTCCGGGCATGACGATGTCCATCAGGATAAGATCCGGAACGTGGGCATTGGCCTGCTCTATCCCCTCTTCGCCGTTTGAGGCGGTAATGACTTCGTGGCCAGCACCTTCGACAATCTTCTGGATGGTGTAAAGGTGCGTTTCCGAGTCGTCTACAATCAGTATTTTGGCCATTTAACGGTCCCTTTTTACTTTGAATTGCTGTTCTCGAAGTGATCACCTCCATCATACCCGAAAGAGTGGTGCGAGGTGTTGCTGCCCAAAAGAGCTCAGTCGCCGGCGACACTCACCGCAATTCGCCCGCGGCTGCGCGCTTTCAGCAGCTTGTCGAAGGCGCCGGGCAGCTCTTTGAGCGTAACCGCCGGGGCGGCAATTTTGTCGAGGTGGCGCGGGCGCCATTTATCGCCCAGGCGCTGCCACATCTCCCTGCGAATTTCTATGGGGCAGGTGGCCGTGTTGATGCCCAAAAGGGCAATGCCGCGAATGATGAAGGGCATGACGGTGGTTTTGACACCGATGCCGCCGGCCATGCCACAGGAAGCGATGTTGCCCCATGGCTGTATGACCCGGGTCAGGCCCGACAGCATATCGCCGCCGACGTTGTCCAGCGCGCCGGCAAAACGTGCCGAGGCCAGCGGACTTTCCGGCCAGTACAGTTCATGGCGCGAAATGCACTGGTCGGCCCCCAGTTCGTGCAGCCAGTCAAACTCGTCTTCCTTGCCTGAAATGGCAGTGACCTGATAGCCGGCAGCGCTGTAGATGTCAACGGCCAGCGAACCAACCCCGCCGCTGGCGCCGGTTACAACAATGGGGCCGTCATCCGGGGTTTGGCCGTTGTTTTCCATGCGCCACAGGCCCAGCGCGGCGGTAAAGCCGGCCGTTCCTATCACCATGGCCTCCTGCGTGCTCAGCGAGTCGGGCAGGGGCACCAGCCACTCGGAAGGCAGGCGCAGGTATTCGCTGTAGCCGCCGTCGCGGGTTTCCGACAGGCCGCTGCCGGTGATGAGAACCTGGTCGCCGGCGCTGAAATCATCGCTGTCGGAACGCACCACGGTGCCGGCGGCGTCAATGCCGCCATTGAGGGGAAAGCGCCGAAGAATCCTGCCCTTTCCGGTGCCGGCCAGGGCGTCCTTGTAGTTGACGCTGGACCATTCGACCCGGACGATGACATCGCCCTCGCTTTGTTCATCGATGGACTGCTTGACCAGCTCGGCGCGGTGGCCGTTTTCATCGTCAAAAATTCTGAAGGCGGTGAATGTATCGGGGAGGTTTGCAGGCATGACTGGTCCGCCGGTTGGTTGTGAAACAGGCCGGCGGCTGCGGGCGTCCCGCAGCCGCAGCGGTGGTTGAAAAGCTCAGTTCATTTTGTGAATGGCGCGCTTGTCGACCGACATGGCGGCCTCGTGAACCGCTTCCGAAAGCGTGGGGTGGGCGTGGATGATGCGCGCCAGGTCTTCGCTGGCGCCGGCAAATTCCATGGCCACAACGCACTCGGCGATCAGCTCGGAGGCGGTTGCGCCCACGATCTGAACGCCCAGCAGGCGGTCGGTTTCGGCATCGGCCAGAACCTTGACCATGCCCGGAGCCTGGCCCATGGCCAGTCCGCGGCCGGTGGCGGCAAACGGAAAGTTGCCGGCCTTGTATTCAACGCCTTCTTCCTTGAGCTGTGCCTCGGTCTTGCCCACCCAGGCAATTTCCGGGTCGGTGTAGATCACCCAGGGAATATTGGCAAAGTCGAATTCCCCATAGCCGCCGGCGATGGTTTCAACCACGGCAATGCCTTCGTTGGACGCCTTGTGGGCCAGCATGGGGCCGCGCACCACATCGCCAATGGCCCAGACATTTTCAACCGCGGTGCGGCAGTTTTCGTCAACTTCAATCTGGCCGCGATCGGTCAGCCCGACGCCGGAATCATCAGCCAGCAGGCCGTCGCTGGCCGCTTTGCGTCCCACGGCCACCAGCAGCTTGTCAAAGGTTTCGCTGTGTTCGCCCTTCTTGTCTTCCCAGGTAACGGTGACCTTGCCGTCGCTGACTTCGGCCTTGCTGACCCGGGCGCCCAGATGGATATCGAGCTTCTGTTTTTTGAATTCGCGCGCGGCCAGGCGGGATACGTCCCTGTCGAGGGCGGGCAGGAACTCGTCCAGCGCCTCGAACAGCATCACCTGGCTGCCCAGGCGCGACCACACGCTGCCCAGCTCCAGGCCGATGACGCCGGAGCCGATCACGCCGAGCTTTTCGGGGGTTTCGGAAAATTCCAGCGCGCCGATGTTATCGACAATGGTCTCGTTGTCGATTTCAACATTGGGAATGGACATGGCCACCGAGCCGGCCGCCAGAATGACGTGCTTGCCGGCTACCGTGTAGCTTTCGCCCTCGTGCGGGCTGACTTCAACCTGGCGGTCGGCCAGCAGCTTGCCGCGGGCGTTGACGAATTCGACCTTGTTGGCCTTGAGCAGCTGGTTGATCCCGCCGGTCAGCTGCTTGACCACCTTGTCCTTGCGCTCCAGCATGCGGCCCACGTCAATGGACGGGTTGTCGGCCAGTATGCCGTGGCTGTCCAGCCCGTTTTTGAGGTAGGCAAAATGTTTGGACGAGTCGAGCAGGGCCTTGGATGGAATGCAGCCGATGTTCAGGCAGGTGCCGCCAGGTGCGGGCTTTCCGTCGGCGTTGCGCCGGTCGTCGAGCAGCAGCACCTTCATGTCGAGCTGGGCCGCGCGAATGGCGGCCACATAGCCGCCGGGGCCGCCGCCGATAACGATAAGATCAAATTCCTTGTCAGCCATTTGCCATTTGTCCTTGCTAGTTTTTGTCAGTGCCTGTTCAGGTCATGCAGCCGGCTTTACAAGTCCAGCAGCATGCGCGCCGGGTCTTCCAGCGCTTCCTTGACGGCCACCAGGAACAGCACGGCGTCCTTGCCGTCGATGATGCGGTGGTCGTAGGACAGGGCGATATACATCATCGGACGGATGACGATTTCGCCGTTTTCGGCCACCGGGCGTTCCTTGATGGTGTGCATGCCCAGAATGGCGCTTTGCGGCATGTTGAGCAGCGGGGTGGATATCAGCGACCCGAACACACCGCCGTTGGTGATGGTAAAGGTGCCGCCCTGCAGGTCTTCAAGCTTGATGGTTCCGTCGCGGGCCTGGCCGGCATATTCGCGAATTGAGCTTTCGATTTCGGCCAGGCTCATGCGGTGCGCGTCACGCACCACCGGCACCATCAGCCCGCGCTCGGTGGAAACGGCAATGCCAACATCCTGGTAGCCGTGATAGACAATTTCGTCGCCGTCAACCGATGCGTTGACTACCGGGTATTTCTGCAGTGCCTCGCAGCAGGCCTTGACGAAAAACGACATGAAGCCGAGCCGAACCCCGTGCTTTTCTTCAAACTCGTCGCGGTAGCGCTGGCGCAGGTCAATGACGGCCTGCAGGTTGACCTCGTTGAACGAGGTCAGAATGGCCGCCGTGCTCTGCGCCTCCTTCATGCGCTCGGCAATACGCGAGCGCAGGCGCGACATTTTCACGCGCTCTTCAGGGCGCGGGCCGGCGCCGGCCATGTGGGCCAGCACGTCGCCCTTGGTCACGCGACCGCCACGACCGCTGCCCGACACCTCGCCGGGCTCAATTTTGTTCTCGGCGGCCAGGCGGCGCGCCGAGGGTGGCAGGTCCTTGCTGCCCGCCGCCTGTTTGGCCGGCGCAGGCTCTTCCCGGCCCTGGTCGGCTTCAGCAGCATCGGCCTTGTCACCGGCAGCGCTGTCTTCCTTGTCTTCGTCCCTGTCGGCCGCCGCAACCTCGCCTTCCTTCATGGCGCCAAGCAGCTGGCCTTCGGTGACGTCCTCGCCTTCATCGGCTGCAATGCTTTCAAGCACGCCGTCGGCCGGTGCCGGCACTTCAAGAACAACCTTGTCGGTTTCCAGATCAACAAGGGTTTCATCCCGCTCGACCGTGTCGCCCGGCTTCTTGTGCCATTTGGCCACGGTGGCGTCCGCAACGGACTCCGGCAGGTTGGGAACTTTGATTTCAACGCTCATGGGTGGTTACTCCGTGAATTTACCTGGGGTCAGGGCTTCGCTGACCACACGTTTTTGCTGTTCTTGATGGACTTGATAATAGCCGACGGCCGGCGATGATGATCCGCGGCGGCCGACATAATCGAGGCTCTGGTTTTCGCCTACGCAAGCCTGCAGGTGGTGCCTGATCTGGAACCAGGCGCCCTGGTTCATGGGCTCTTCCTGGCACCAGACAACCTCTTTGGCATGGCTGTAGCGCCGGGTCATCTCCTGCACTTCTTCACGCGGGAAGGGGTAGAGCTGCTCGACGCGCACCAGCGCGACATTGTCAACTTCATCCTCCCGGGCCTGTCTGGCAAGGTCGAAATAGACCTTTCCGGAGCACAGAACCAGGCGCTCGACCTTTTCCGGGTCGGGCTGCGCCGGGTCGTCGATGACCAGCTGGAAGCGGCCGTTGGCCAGGTCGTCCAGCGTCGATGTCGACTCCTTGAGCCGCAGCAGCGACTTGGGCGTCATGACCACCAGCGGCTTGCGGAAGCGCCGCAGCATCTGGCGCCTGAGCATGTGGAACATCTGCGAGGGCAGGGTGGGGACGCAAACCTGCATGTTGGCGCCCGAGCACAGCTGCATGAAGCGCTCCAGGCGGGCCGAGGAATGTTCCGGGCCCTGGCCCTCGTAGCCGTGGGGCAGGAACATGACCAGACCACACAGGCGGCCCCACTTGGCCTCGCCCGAGGCAATGAACTGGTCGATGACCACCTGGCCGCCGTTGGCAAAGTCGCCAAACTGGGCTTCCCAGATGGTCAGCGTTTCCGGTTCGGCGGTGGCGTAGCCGTATTCGAACGCCAGCACGGCGTTTTCCGACAGCAGGGAGTCGATCACCTCGACCTTGCGCCTGTCCTCGGCCAGCTTTGCCAGCGGCAGGATGGCCTGGCCATCGACCTGGTTGTGCAAGACGGCATGGCGATGGAAAAACGTGCCGCGTCCGGAGTCCTGCCCCACCAGCCGCAGCCCGCGCCCGCTTTCAATGAGCGTGGCGTAGGCCATGGTTTCGGCAAAGCCCCAGTCCAGGCGCGTGTCGCCGGCGGCCATTTTTTTGCGCGCATCAACAATGCGCTGAACCTGACGCTGCAGCTCAAAACCTTCGGGCAGGGTGGTCAGCTTGTCGGAAAGCCGGCGTATGCTTTCAACCTCCACGCCGGTATCGACCTCTTCACGCCATTCGGCATCCAGATAGGGTTTCCAGTCAACCGTCTGAATGGCCTCGTCACCGTCCAAAAGCTCAATGACGGGCTCGCCGCTGTCAAGCTTTTCGCGGTATCTGTCGTCAGCCTTCCTGATGGCGTCCTTGTCAACCAGGCCTTCTTTTGCCAGCTGTTTGGCGTACTGGGTGGGGACGCTGTCGAGCTTGCGTATGGCGGCGTACATGCGTGGCTGGGTGGCGGCCGGCTCATCGGCCTCGTTATGGCCCAGACGGCGGTAGCAGACCAGGTCGAGCACCACGTCCTTGTTGAATTCGCGCCGGAAGTCCGACAGCACGCGGGTGGCAAACACCACTGCTTCCGGATCATCGGCATTGACGTGCAGGATGGGCGCATTGACCATCTTGGCCACTTCGGTGCAGTACAGGGTCGAGCGGGCATCCTGCGGATTCGACGTGGTAAAGCCGATCTGGTTGTTGACCACCACATGAAACGCGCCGCCCACGGCAAAGCCGCGCGCCTGCGACATGTTGAACAGCTCCATGTTGACGCCCTGGCCGGCAATGGCGGCGTCACCGTGGATGAGCACGGACAGAACCTGCTCGCGCTGGTCATCGTGCAGGCGCGTCAGGCGCGCGCGCGCCGATCCGATCACCACCGGGTTGACGATTTCAAGATGCGACGGGTTGAACGCCAGCGCCAGGTGAACCGGGCCGCCGGGTGTGGGCACATCGGAGCTGAAGCCCATGTGGTATTTGACGTCGCCGGTGCGGTTGGGATCGTCCTCGGCAATCTTTTCCTCAAACTCGGCAAACAGTTCGCGCGGACTTTTGCCCAGAATGTTGACCAGCACGTTGAGGCGACCGCGGTGGGCCATGCCCATGACCATTTCACGTATCCCGTGGCTGCCCGAATGACGTATCAGCGTGTCGAGCAGGGGAATCAGGCTTTCGCCGCCTTCGAGCGAAAAGCGCTTCTGGCCCACGTATTTGGAGTGTAGGTACTTTTCCAGGCCTTCGGCGGCGGTGAGCTTGTCGAGCAGGTGCCTGCGCTCGTCGTCGGGCAGGGTGTAGCGGCCGCGCGCGCCCTCGAGGCGCTGCTGCAGCCAGCGGCGCTGGCGGGTGTCGTTGATGTGCATATACTCAACGCCAATGCTGCCGCAGTAGGTGTTTTCGCATATGTCAATGATTTCGCGCAGCGGCAGCTGGTCGGCAGCCGCCAGCGTGCCGGTGGCAAACTGCGTGTCCAGATCCGATTGATCCAGCTGGTGAAAGCCCAGCTCAAGATCGGGAACCTGCTGCTGCTCGGTCAGGTTGAGCGGATCGAGGTGGGCTCGCAGGTGCCCGCGCACGCGGTAGGCGTTGATAAGGCGCAAAACGCCGGCCTGTCTGTGATCAACTGTGCCGGTCGCTGGTGCATGCTGCAGCCCGGCCGCGGCCAGAAGCCGAAACCGCTCCTCGATCTGGCTGTGGCGGGTATCGGTGTCCGTGCCGTCCGCGAGCTTGGAAAAAACCTCGCGCCAGTGCTGCGGCACCGACTCGGGGTCATCCAGCCAGTCTTCGTAATAGGTTTCAAAATAGGCGGCGTTGCCGCCGGAAAACAGGGAGTTTTTATATTGCTCTTGCAAGTAGTCGGTCATGAAGGATGCCGTCCAAAAACGAAAGCCGATCGGGAAATTTTGAGTGAGTGGCGGGTACAGGCCTGATTATAGCTGTGCCGGTACATTCATTGGGCCTGATAAAGCGATATCAACGTGTTTGGGCCGGTTACAGCCACGCGCTAGACATAATGGTCGATTGCTCCGGCCATTTCTGCGGCATTGCCCGTGTATGAAGACGGCGTCATGGCCAGCAGACGGTCGCGGTCGGCAGCCGGAATGTCCAGCTCGGTGACAAATTTGCGCAGCCGTTCGCGGTCTATGCCCTGCCCGCGGGTCAGCGCCTTGAGTTTTTCATAGGGTTCGGGCACGTTGTGCAGCCGCATGACGGTTTGCACCGCTTCGGCCAGCACCTCCCAGGCGCTGTCCAGGTCTGCCGCCAGGCGCTGTTCGTCCGGCGCAATCCGGTCCAGCCCCTTGAGAATGGACTGCCAGGCCAGCGAGCAGTAGCCAAAGGCGGAACCCAGCGAACGCTGCACGGTGGAATCGCTCAGGTCGCGCTGAAAGCGCGAGACCGGCAGCTTGGCAGCCAGGTGCCCGAGCACGGCGTTGGCCAGACCCAGATTGCCCTCGCCGTTTTCAAAATCAATGGGGTTGACCTTGTGCGGCATGGTGGAGGATCCAACCTCGCCCTCAACGAGTCGCTGGCGGAAATAGCCCAGCGAAACATAGCCCCACACATCGCGGGCAAAGTCCAGCAGCACGGTGTTGATGCGCATCAGGGCGTGGCAGACCTCGGCCATCATGTCGTGCGGTTCGATCTGGGTGGTGTACGGATTCCAGACCAGGCCCAGGTCCTCGACAAAATTGCGCGCCAGGGCCGGCCAGTCCACCTGTGGGCAGGCGGCAACATGGGCATTGAAATTGCCCACCGCGCCGTTGATCTTGCCGGTGATTTCAACCTGGTTGAGCAATCGTCTCTGGCGACGCAGCCGAAAAACCGTGTTGGCCAGCTCCTTGCCCAGCGTGGTCGGGGAGGCGGTTTGCCCGTGGGTGCGCGACAGCATGGGAATGTCTGCCGTGCTCTTTGCCATATCGGACAGCCGGCGATCAATGTCGGCCAGCAGCACGTCCAGCTCTTCAACCACCGCCTGCCGAATGATCAGCGCCCAGGCCAGGTTGTTGATGTCTTCGGAAGTGCAGGCAAAGTGGATGAATTCAACATGGGGGGCCAGCGAAGCGCGCCCCGAAAACTGCTCCTTGAGCCAGTATTCAACCGCCTTGACGTCGTGGTTGGTGGTTTTTTCAATGGCCTTGATCGCGGCCGCGTCTTGGGCGCTGAATTCGTCCGCCAGCCGGTCGAGAAAGGCCCGGTCGTCGCGCGAAAGCGCGGGCAGGGCGGAGAATTCGGGCTCGTTTGCCAGTGCCTTGAACCAGGCAATTTCAACCTTCACCCTATGCTTGACCAGGCCGGCCTCCGAAGCCAGGCGGCGCAGCCCCGAAAGCCTGGAGGCATAGCGGCCGTCCAGCGGAGAAAGAGCGGTCAGGGCGTGGGTTGTCATGGTTTTTTGAGCGCTTTGATTGGTGAGCGGGCAATGATACCGCAACGGCAGGCTTTTCTGTTCCCGACAAGCGGTGCCGAATGCTGCAAGACCGCGCAGATAATTGCGGCGCGGCTGTCGGTGGCACAAGCGGCCGTGAAAAATCGTACTGGTGCTTGAGGCTCGTCGCCCGCGCCTTGAAAACTTGTGATTCGGAAGCCCCGCAGTCGGGAAATTCCGCAACTGACAAGGTTCGTGCGGGCTGGCGGGCCGGACTGCTGCCAGGCAGCATGTTGCCATACAGCCGCAATGAATCATTGCGCCAGGACATCCGATGACACAGGAATTCACCAGACCGGGCGCGGGCGAGCGCGTCAAGCAGCTGGGCTATCTGCTCAAGAATACAGTCACCATTGTTGGCCGCGACACCGGCATTGTCGGGCCCTGGCGGCGGGCGGCCGTTTACGCCGCCGTCATGGTGACCATGTTCTTTGCCGCCATTTTTGCCATTGCCGTCGATCGAGGCGGGCTGGGAACGCTGCTGCTGCTGGCGGCGCTGCTGATGTTTGTTTACAAGTACTTTTTCTACGTCCGCCAGGACATGGCGCAAAGCTGGCTGGTGGCCGAGAGCGTGCGCGGCCGCAAGGCCACGCTGGCAGATGCCCGCAAGCGGGTGGGCCGGCTGCGCGGCCGGGTGTGGGTGCTGGGCTGGTGCTCGCTGCTGTTTGCCTATATCGGCTCGAAGGCGGCGCAGGAATCGAAGGACATCAGGGGGCTCATCGTCAAGGTCACCCTGTGGGCGCTGACCGAAGTATGGGATCTGGCCCGGCATTTTCTGACGCCGGCCGTCACCGTGGATGACTGCAGCCTCAAGGAGGGCGTGGGCAGGATGAAAGACCTGCGCCACGCGGTGCCCGAAACCCTGGTCGGCGTGTTCGGCATCGACATTGCCGGCGGCGCGGCCGGCACGCTGATCACGCCCGTCTATATGGCGCTCATCGTGCTTGCCATCGGCGCCGGCCTGCTGGTGGGCGACAGCCTGGCCGCATTTCATTTTGGCGATCTGGGCGAAATGTTCGGCGACAGCCCGCCGGCCTGGCTGGACGGCCGGCATTTCAGCTGGCTGCCGCTGCTGGTGGCCATCTGGCTGTGCAAGCTGCTGGGCGCCGTGCTCGGGCGGGTGGTCGACTCGCTCAAGAACATCTATTTCACCCTGTTCTACATGCGCCTGACCCACGCCGAAGACATTGCGCCCGATCTGCAGGGTGAGCTTGAGGGCTTTTTGAAAATGGAGCGGCCTGAAAAAGCCGCAGCTTCCAGTTGAGCCTGGCTGGATTGAAGGATATGATTCGGTATCAGCTGGGGCTGTTGAACTATTCAGGATAGGGACCATCAATGAAAAAAATATTTTTGTATGTGTCGTTTTTTGCGACAGCTCTTGCGCTGTCTTCATACGGCGTTGCTGAATCAGATCACGCGACCAGCCTGCGGGACAGTGGCTTGCTGTCACACACGCCCGATTCGCCGTTTCAGGTGTCTTCGCCCAGCGCTGCGGAATGCCAGCCGGGCGTGGCCGATATCGTTGTTCATGATGATGGTGAGGCCGAGAATGGCTATGGCTGGAATCCGCAAGCGGTCTACGGAAAGATAGCCGACCCGTTTGCGCCGCCAAGCTATCCGGGCAACCATCACCACTGTTTGTCTGGCGCTGATCACAATCCAGGCCACGGATGTGCCGCTGGATTTCAATCTGGTTGTGTACAGGAAAGCTGCCGGCGGCAGCCCGGGTGCGGTCATGGGCACAAAATCCTTTACCGGCAATGCCGTCAGCATCGCAGGGACACCTTTTGTGCCTTCTTTTGAGACTTTTGATATCTCCGACCTTGGCATTGAAATAACCAGTGGCGAGGTTTTTGTTTCTGTTGAATGGGAGCCGCTTCCTGAACATGAGGGCATTTTTCTGGCCGCTGACGAAAGCCAGTCCACCCCGCTGGCCGGAGGCTTTGCTGAAACTGAAGTTGAGCCGTGGCAACCTATTCAGTTGCACGGCAATTATTCAAATTACCGCGCCATGTTTATCCGCGCCGTCATGCCGGAATCACAGCCAACGGCCAGGCCGGCCGTATCCGTACCAACACTCGGGTTCTGGTCAGTGCTGCTCATGATCGCTGTGCTGGGCGGCGCTGCCGTGCGCCGGCTGATGTAAGCCCGAAAACACGACAGTAATTGAACTTGAAGGCCCGGAAATATTTCCGGGCCTTTTTACGTGGGGTTTCTGCAGCGGCGACAAATGCCCGGACAGCCGGGAAAACAGGGGTTGAAGAACCGCTGGCTCGTGCCCGGTTATAATTGCGGGGTTCATCATGCCATTCAATTCAAAGACAGAGTAAAGAAGCGATATCCATGAGTGAGTTTCGTACCGAACACGACAGCATGGGCGAGCTGCAGGTGCCCGCCGATGCGCTTTGGGGCGCGCAGACCCAGCGGGCCGTCAACAATTTTCCCATCAGCGGCCAGCCCATGCCGGCGGCGTTTATCCGCACCCTGGGCCTGGTCAAGTCCGCCTGTGCCCAGGCCAACCGCGAGCTGGGGCTGCTGGATGACGAAAAGGCCGATGCCATTGTCGCCGCTGCGGCCCGGGTGGCCGGCAACGAGGTGGATGCGCATTTCCCCATCGATATTTATCAGACCGGTTCGGGCACCAGCTCCAACATGAACGCCAACGAGGTGATTGCCCATCTGGCCGAGCGCGACGGCACGCCGGGCGTGCACCCCAACGACCACGTCAACATGAGCCAAAGCTCCAACGACGTGATTCCGACCACGCTCAAGGCCAGCGCCTGCCTGGCCACCCATGAAAAACTTCTTCCGGCCCTGGCGCATTTGCGCAAAGCGCTTGAAAAGCGCGCCGATGAACTGTCCGACGTGGCCAAGACCGGACGCACGCATTTGATGGACGCCATGCCGGTGACTCTGGGCCAGGAACTGGGCGCCTGGGCGGCGCAGATCGGGAATGCCGAAGCGCGCATTGATGACGCGCTCAAGCGCCTGCGCCATCTGCCCCAGGGCGGCACGGCGGTGGGCAGCGGCGTCAATGCTCATCAGGATTTTGGCCAGCGTTTTGTCGAAAAACTGTCGGCGGCCACCGGTTTTGAATTTGTGTCGGCCAAAAACAAGTTCATCGGCATTGCCGCCCAGGATTCCGCCGTGGAGCTGTCGGGCCAGCTCAAGACGGCGGCGGTGGCACTGATGAAAATCGCCAATGACCTGCGCTGGATGAATTCCGGCCCGCTGGCCGGCCTGGGCGAGATCGAGCTCGAGGCCCTGCAGCCGGGCAGCTCCATCATGCCGGGCAAGGTCAACCCGGTCATTCCCGAAGCGGTGTGCATGGCGGCCGCGCGCGTCATGGGCAACGACACCACCATTGCCGTGGGCGGCCAGGCCGGCAACTTCCAGCTCAACGTCATGCTGCCGGTCATTGCCGTCAGCCTGCTGGAAAGCATTCAGATTCTGGCCCAGTCGGCGCGCCTGCTGGCCGACCGCTGCATTGCCACCTTTACCGTGCGCCATGACCATCTTGAAGAGGCGCTGGCGCGCAACCCCATTCTGGTTACCGCGCTCAACCCCATCATTGGTTATGAAAAAGGCGCGGCGGCCGCCAAAAAGGCCTATGCAGAAGGCCGGCCCATTCTGGATGTTGCGGCGGAAATGACGGATTTGTCGCGTGAGGAACTGGAAGCGCTGCTTGATCCGCTCAAGCTGACCCGGGGAGGGCTGTAAGCTGGCCCGCAGCAGCCCCTACATCACGCCCGAGGGGCATCGCGCCCTGCAGGACGAGCTGAAGTACCTGTGGCAGAAAAAACGCCCGGAGGTGACCCGGGCGGTTACCGCCGCTGCCGCCGAGGGCGACCGCTCGGAAAACGCCGAATACATCTATCGCAAGAAGCAGCTGCGCGAAATCGACCGGCGCGTGCGCTACCTGCGCAAGCGCCTGGACGAGGTGCGCCCGGTGCCGCCGCGCAGCGACAAAACCGACAAGGTGTTTTTCGGCGCATACGCTACCCTGCTTGAGGAAGACGGAACCGAGGTGCGCTATCGAATTGTCGGCGCCGATGAAACCGACGCCAAGCGCGGCTGGATTTCGGTGGATTCGCCCGTGGCCCGCGCGCTGCTGGGCAAGGCGGTGGGCGAGGAGGTGGCCGTCAGGACGCCCACCGGCGAGCGCTGGCTGGAAATTGCCGCGGTTGAATACGGCGCGGCTGATGGCGCTTGAAAAGCAAACCATGGTCTCCATATAGGTGATTGAGCTCGCCGCAAGGGAGCTCGCAACGTCCGGCCCAAGAGGCGGACATTACAACCTGAAACACCGATTGCTTCAAAGGAGAATACGGTTATGACCACGTTTGATCTTTCCCCCCTGTATCGTACGGCCATTGGCTTTGATCGCCTGGCAGACATGCTGACCAGCGCCTCGCGCGTCGATAGCAATGGCTATCCGCCCTACAACATCGAGTCGCTGGGCGAAGACCGTTACCGCATCACCATGGCGGTGGCCGGTTTTGGCAGCGACGAGCTGGACATCGTGTCCGAGCAGAACACGCTGACCATCTCGGGCAGCAAGTCCGAAAGCGCCAAAAGCGAAAAAGGCGAGCGCGAGTTTCTGTATCGCGGCATTGCCAATCGCTCATTCGAGCGCCGCTTCCAGCTGGCCGACCACGTGCGCGTGGCCGGGGCCGACCTGGAAAACGGCCTGCTGCACATCGAGCTCCAGCGCGAGCTGCCCGAGCGCATGAAGCCGCGCAAGATCAAAATCGGCGGCGGCCAGCGCGTCATCGAGGAAAAGGGCGACAAGACTGAAGCGGCCTGAATTCGGGCCCGCGTTTAAAACGCGTCAGTCATGTATACAGGGGCGTCTTCGGACGCCCCTTTTTGTGTAGCATAGCCAGCCATGACAACCTCACGCACCCCCGGTCGGGCATTTCTGTCCGGCCTGTATTTCATTTATCAGTGGCTGGTTTATATCCCGCTGGTGGCGCTGGCAACCCTGGTCGGCGGTATTGCGGCCATCATCGTGGCGCTGCTGATCTCGCCGCGCGCGGCCAACCTTGGCATCGGCGTCATGTGGGGCCGGGTGCTGGCCTGGCTGGTGCCGGTGCGGGTGGACATGCAAGGGCTGGAAAACATCGACCCGGGAAAAAGCTACGTGGTGGTGGCCAATCATCAAAGCCAGTTCGACATTCCGGTGGTTTACGGCTGGATAGGACTGGATCTGCGCTGGGTGGCCAAGGCCGAGCTGGGCAAAATCCCCTTTCTCGGCACCGGCAGCCGGGCAGTGGGCCATGTGTTCATCGACCGCAGCGACCCCGAGCAGGCCCGCGCCGCCATTGGCCGGGCGGTCAAAAAGCTTGGGCCGGGCAGCGGTCTGCTGTTTTTTGCCGAAGGCACGCGCAGCCGCTCCGGCAAGCTGCTGCCGTTCAAGAAGGGTGCTTTCAGAATCGCCGTTGACCAGCAGCTGCCGGTGCTGCCGGTCACCCTGGTCAACGCCCGCGACATTCTGCCGGCCGGCAGCCTCAGGATTCGCCCCGGCCGGGTGCGGGTGGTGGTGCATCCGCCGCTGTCCACCGAAGGCCTGGAACGCGGACAAAGCGGCGTGCTCAGGCAGCGGTGCCGCAACGTGATTGCCGGCGCCCTGCCGCCGGAACTGCAGTCGTAATGTTTCTGCACCGGCCCGACCCTAAGTACACCGGCTCGCAGCGGGCCCGGCAGAATCTGTGGCTGGCGGTGCGTCTGACCCTGGTTTTCATTGCGCTGATATGGCTGGTGTTTTTGGTGGATCACGGCGCGCGGCTTGATCTGGCGCGCTTCGGTTTGCGGCCGCGCCAGGCCTCGGGCCTGCTGGGGCTGGTCACCACGCCGCTTTTGCACGGCGGCCTGGCGCATATTGCATCCAACACCCTGCCGCTGTTTGTGGGCGGCGTGGCGCTGCTGTTTTTGTACCCCAACGCCTCGCTCAGGGCGCTGCCGGCCATGTATGCGGGCAGCTCGGCCGTGGCCTGGCTGTTTGCGCGGCCCAGCGTGCATATTGGCGCCAGCGGGCTGGTTTACGCCATTCTGGCCTTTGTTTTCATGTCGGGCCTGCTGCGCCGCGACATGCGCTCGGTGGCCGTATCGCTGGCCATCTGGTTTGTGTACGGATCCATGCTGGGCGGCATCCTGCCGGCCGACACCCGCATCAGCTGGGAGCTGCACGTCAGCGGCCTGTTCGTCGGCCTGGTGCTGGCCTTTGTGTTTCGCCACAGCGACCGGGTGCCGCTCAAGCGCTACGACTGGGAGCTGGAAGAGGACGATGACGGCGACTGGTCGGATCATGTGTGGGGCGGCAATGGTGATGATGACTGGTACGATGGGCCGGACGAGTCCGACGGGTCCAATGGCAGCAGCAACAGCAATGAAAGCGACAACCGCTGGCTGCACTGACGGGAGCATGTCACCATGATCAGAAAACTGTTTGGCGCGCTGCTGATCCTGTCGGTGGCTCTGGTGATCCTGGGTTTTCTGCTGCCGGGCAGCGTCAAGGTCGAACGCACGGTGACCATGCAGCATCCCGAACACCTCATTTTTGACGTCCTGCAGGACATGCGCCATTTTCCCGAATGGGCGCCGTGGCTGGTCGACAGGCCGCAAACCGCCTGGCGACTTGAAGGACCGGCCACAGGCGCGGGCGCCACGCTGGTGTGGCGCGAAACGCCGCAGTCGGACGAAAGCCGCATGTGGATAGTCGAAACACAAAGTCCGCGCTGGGTGGGCATGAAAATGGATCTGGCCGGCAATGAATTCGACACCTGGTATGAAATTGCCCGCGGCATTGAGGGCCAGCAGGTCACCTGGGGCATGACCGCCCGCTTCGGGCCGGTTGATCTGGTGGGGCGCTATGTGGGCCTGGCCCTGCCGTACCTGGTGGGGCGCCAATATCAAAAGGGGCTCGAAAGCCTGAACAACTATCTGGCGCGCACGCCCGGACAGCGGCCGCCGGTGCCCGATCGCCGCGAGCACGGCGAAACATGAATACGGCGCCTGCTCTGCACATTCTGGGCTGCGGCCGGGCCGCGCGCGCCATTGCGCGCCGCCTGCTGGCCGACGGGTATTTGCGCCCCGGGCTGGTTGCCAATCGCAGCCTTGACAGCGCCCGCCGGGCGGTTGAATTCATTGGCGCCGGCCAGCCCGTTGCCCGGCTCGACGAGCGCATTGCCGGCGGCTGGCTGATGCTGGGGCTGCCCGATGGCCTGCTGGCGCCGGCCAGCCTGCCGCAGCTTCCCGCAGCCCCGAGCCTGGTGTTTCATCTTTCCGGCTCGGCCGCAGCCAGGGTTTTGCGACCGCTGGGCGAGCGGGTGGCCAGCGTGCATCCGGTGCGCGCCTTTTCCGATCCGGCGCTGGCCGCCAAAAACTTTGCCGGCACCTGGTGCGTGGCCGAGGGCGATGAGGCGGCGCTGGACAGGCTGCAGCCGGCCTTCGAGCGGGCCGGCGGACGCTGGCTGCCGTTTGCGGCCGCCGACAAGGCGGCCTGGCACGCCGCCACCGTAACAGCCAGCAATTTTCTGGTCACCATTCACGCGCTGGCGGTGCGCCTGGCCCGGCAGGCCGGGTTGCCCGAAGAGCAGGCCGGGCGCGTTCTGGCCGATCTTCAGCAGGGCACGCTCGAATCCGTTGCCGCGCTGGGCAGCCCGCAGGCGCTCACCGGCCCGGTGGAGCGCGGCGATGTGGAAGCCTGCCGCCGCCTGATGCAGGCGGCCGAAAGTGCCGGTGGCGATGACAGGGCGCTGTTTGCCAGCCTGGCGCAGGCCACGCTGGCGCTGGCGCGCCAAAAGCGCGGCGCGCGTTCGCACGACGCGAGCCTGAAAGATCTGTTTACCTGAAAACCTCAGGGCCAGCGAGTCAAATCCAGCGCCTGAATATCGTCCTGCCAGCGACCGACAGCGGCCTGTTCGCCAATGCCGCGCGCCAGCGCGGCGGCAAACAGCTCGCCCGACAGCAGGTTGACCCCCAGCCTTTCCAGATGCGGGTTCCATATCTGGCAGTCGCACAGAATGAAGCCCCATGATTCCAGCGCCTTCATCAGGACAGCCAGGGCAATTTTGGAGGCGTCGCGGCGGCGGTGAAACTTGGATTCGGCAAAGAAAATCCGCCCCAGCGCCAGCCCGTAAAGCCCGCCAATCAGATGGCCGTCCAGGTCATGAACCTCAATGCTGTGGGCGTGGCCCATGCGGTGCAGCTGGCTGTAGGCCTGTTTCATCTCCCGGGTGATCCAGGTGCCGCTGTGGTCCGTGCGCGGGCCCGCGCAGGCGGTAATGACCTCGTCAAAACAGGTGTCGGCCGCAATGCGGTAATTGCCCTGGCGCAGGGTGCGCCTGAAGCGCCGCGACAGATACATGCCCCTGGGCAGCATGACCGCCCGCGGCTGCGGCGACCACCACAGAACCGGCCCGCCGTCTTCATACCACGGAAAAATGCCGGCCCGGTAGGCGTTGAGCAGGCGCTCGGGGTGAAGGTCGCCGCCCATGGCCACCAGCCCGTCGTCATTGGCGCTTTCAAGCGGGTTGGGAAAAGGGCTGTGCGGGTCCTTGTCCAGCTGAATGATGGGGAAGGGCATCAGCGGTCTCCAAAGGGGTTGAGCGCTTCAAGCCGCTGGCGGTATTCGCGCAGCATGCTCGCTTCGGCCTGCAGCCAGTCGCCAATGCCGTCACGCAGGCGCAAATCGCGAATGTAGTGAAACGAACGGGTTTTGCGGGGCAGAAATCCGCGGCGGATCTTGTGCTCGCCCTGGGCACCGGGCTCAAACCACGAAAGCCCGTGCTCAATGCAGTGCTCTATGCCCTGGTAGTAGCAGGCCTCGAAATGGACGTCGCGGGTATCAACCAGGCTGCCCCAGTAGCGCCCGTACAGGCGGTCGTTGTCGCGCCAGAAAATGGCGCAGGCCAGATCCGTGTTGTCCCGGGCGGCGATGCAAACCAGAAACTGTGCCCCGAACCTGTGCGCCGCCAGCTCGAAGAACGCCCGGTTCAGAGAAGGTCTGTTGCCGTACAGGCGGAAGGTTGCGTGGTAGCACGCGTCCACCAGGTCAAGCTCCGGGCCGGTCAGCTCATGGCCGGTGCGAAAGCGGAACGTCCAGCCCTGTTCGCGGGCCTTGCGGCGCTCGGCACGAATGTTCTTGCGCGGCTTGCGGCGCAGGTCGGCCAGGAATTCATCAAAGCTGGCGTAGCCGGGGTTGTGCCAGTGATACTGCCAGTCAAAGCGTTCCAGCCAGCCGGCCCGGCGCAGAAGTTCGGCGTCGGTATCGGAGCAGAAATTGACTGCGGCCGAAGACAGCGCGCGGTCGTCGACCAGCGTCTGCATGGTCGCGATCAGCTTTTGTCCGGCCTGCGGATGCTGTTCGGCGCCCAAAAGCCGCGGCCCGGTCACCGGCGTAAAAGGGGCCGCCACCAGCAGCTTGGGATACCAGGACATGCCGAGCTGGCCGGCCGCCCGTGCCCAGACAAAGTCGAACACGAATTCGCCGTGGGAATGGTCTTTCAGCCAGGCCGGGGCGCCCGCCGCCGGCTGGCCGTCAGCATCATTCTCGATCAGCGCCAGCGGGTGCCAGCCCGATGCCGGTCCGGTACAGCCGGCTTCTTCGGCGCTGGCCAAAAAGCGCCAGTCGACGAACGGGCCGGGCGTGGTGCACAGGCTGTCCCAAGCCGGCTGCTCAAGATTCGAGAACGGCTTGCTCTGCACTTTCACCGGTCCTGTCGGACAGATCGTCCAGCCAGCGTTCGGCGTCGAGAGCGGCCATGCAGCCAAAGCCCGCCGAAGTGACTGCCTGGCGGTAAATATGGTCGGCCACATCGCCGGCGGCAAACACGCCGGGAATGCTGGTGGCGGTTGCCATGCCGTCCTGGCCGCTGCGCAGGCGGATGTAGCCGTCCTGCATGTCGAGCTGACCGGCAAATATTTTGGTGTTGGGGTCGTGGCCGATGGCAATGAACACGCCGTCCACGTCCAGCTCGGTCAGGGCGTCATCGTGGACGTTTTTGATGCGCATGCCGGTTACGCCATTGTCGTCGCCCAGCACTTCATCAAGAACGTGGTCCCAGCGAATTTCCACCTTGCCTTCGGCCTCTTTTTCAAACAGGCGATCCTGCAGAATCTTTTCGGCGCGCAGCTCGTCGCGACGATGGACCAAAATCACCTTGCTGGCAATGTTGGTCAGGTACAGCGCTTCTTCCACCGCCGTGTTGCCGCCGCCCACCACGGCCACCGGCTGGTCGCGGTAGAAAAAGCCGTCGCAGGTGGCGCAGGCCGATACGCCCTGACCCTTGAATTTTTCTTCCGAGGGCAGGCCCAGGTAGCGTGCCGAGGCGCCGGTGGCGACAATCAGGGTGTCGCAGGTGTAGACGCCGCTGTCGCCTTCCAGCCTGAAGGGGCGTTGTTTCAGATCGGCCGTGTGAATGTGGTCGAAGATCATTTCGGTGTCGAATGCTTCGGCATGGGCGCCCATGTCCTGCATCAGCTTCGGCCCCTGCAGGCCCGGGTAGCTGCCCGGCCAGTTTTCCACATCGGTGGTGGTGGTCATCTGGCCACCTTGTTCAATGCCGGTGATCAGGGCAGGCTTGAGGTTGGCGCGGGCGGCATAAATGGCTGCCGTGTAGCCGGCGGGGCCGGAACCAAGGATGAGAAGCCGGAAATGACGGGGGTCGGGCATGTATAATTTCTCCGTTTGGGGCCGTGATATGCAAGACTCATGAACTTGCGGGCGTTGGCCGGAATTTTCAAAGTCGGGCCGGTGGTGCATCGGCCGTTTATTCTGCCAGCTTTGCAGTCAAGCTGAATACATCTCAAGGAGCACAAGAAAATGCGAATCGGAATACCTCGCGAAATCAAGACCCAGGAAGGACGTGTGGCCCTGGTGCCCGGCGCCTGTGGCGACCTGGTGGCAGCCGGCCACGAGGTTTACATCGAAGCGGGTGCCGGCGCCAGCAGTGGTTTTTCCGACGAAGCCTACCAGCAGGCGGGTGCCCATATTGCGGCCGATGCCGAAGCGCTGTTTGAAAAGGCCGAGCTCATCGTCAAGGTCAAGGAGCCCATTGAGGGCGATTTGCAGTACCTGCGCCGCGATCACCTGCTGTTCTGCTATCTGCACCTGGCCGCCGAGCCGGCGCTGACCAAGCGTCTGCTTGAAATCGGCCTGACCGGCGTGGCGTTTGAAACCGTTGAGGAAGCGGACGGCTCGCTGCCGCTGCTGGCTCCCATGAGCAACATTGCCGGGCGCATTGCCACCCAGGTGGGCACGCATCTTCTGCATCAGCCGCAGGGCGGCCGTGGTGTTCTGCTTGGCGGCATTCCGTCGGCCGACCGCGGGCACGTGGTGGTTCTGGGCGCGGGCGCTGCCGGCGGCAACGCCGCGCGACTGGCCGCGGCCTCCGGCGCACGCATCACCGTGTTCGACAAGCGCCAGGATCGCCTGGCCGAAATGCAGGCCATTGGCTCCAACGTCACGGCGCTGTATGCCTACAGTGACACCGTGGCCGAATACGTGGCCGATGCCGATCTGGTCATCGGTGCCGTCCTGGTCACCGGCGCGCGCGCGCCCCGGGTGGTGACCCGCGACATGGTTGCCAACATGCACGAGGGCGCCGTGGTGGTGGACATTTCCATCGACCAGGGCGGCTGCATTGAAACAACCCGGCCGACCACCTACGCCGAGCCCACCTACCAGGTGGACGGGGTCACGCACTTTTCGGTGACCAACATGCCCGGCGCGGTGCCGCGCACGGCCAGCCAGGCGCTGTCGGCCACCATTCTGCCGTATGTTCAGCGCATGGCAAAGCCGGGCTGGGACCAGGTTGAGTCGCTGCGCCACGGCATCAACGTGCGCGGCGGCGAGCTTGTTCATCCCGCCCTCAAGCAGGCATAATCAACAGCTTGCGGCTGGCTTTTAAAACAGAGCAGATGTGAGTACACGAGCCAAAACGGACAGGCAGGCCAGCGACGAGGTGCTGGCCATGAAGCGGCGCATTTCCGAAGCGCTGTTTCTGCTCATTGCCGTGGCCGCCATCTATCTGCTGCTGTGCCTGGCCAGCCATCATCCGTCCGATCCCGGCTGGTCACGCTCGGCCGGGAGCGGGCCGATTCACAATCTGGGCGGTGCGTTCGGAGCCTGGCTGGCCGATCTGTTTTTGCAGATCTTCGGCTACATGGCCTACGCTGCGCCGCTGCTCATCGGCTTTGCCGGATTCAGGGTGCTCAGGGAGCGCGCCGAGCCGGCCGGGCTGACCGAGTGGACCATGCGCACGGTGGGCCTGCTGCTGGCAGTGCTCACCGGCTGCATGCTGCTGTCCATGCAGGCCGGACCGGGCAGTCACCCCGGCGGCGGCATGCTGGGCAGCGTGCTGGCTGCGCCCATGATGGGCACTCTGGGCCTGACCGGCGGCGTGCTTGTCAGCCTGGCAATTTTTCTGGGCGGCATTACGCTGTTTACCGGCCTGTCGTGGATTGCCGTGGTCGATGCCACCGGCCGGGCGGCGCTGGCACTGGGCGCCTGGACAGTCAAAAAGGCGGCCGAAGGGCGCGACTGGCTGGCCGGTCGGCGCGCCCGGGCCAAGCGCGAGGAGGTGCGCAAGCTCGACACCATCAAGCGCAAGAAGCGCAAGGCAGTGCGCATCGAGCCGCGCGCTGAGCCGACCATCAGTCCGCCGGTCAAAAAGAAGAGTCGCCAGCAGCCCCTGTTCAAAAACCTGTCGCCTGGCGAGCTGCCGCCGCTGGATCTGCTCGACGAGCCGCCAGCGCGGGGTGCCGGGTTTTCCGAAGATGCGCTCAAGGCCATGAGTCGCCAGGTTGAGCTCAAGCTGGCCGATTTTGGCGTCGAGGTCGAAGTGGTGGCGGTGCATCCAGGCCCGGTCATTACCCGTTTTGAGCTGCAGCCGGCCCCGGGCGTCAAGGGGTCGCAGATATCCAACCTGTCAACGGACCTGGCGCGCGGTCTCAGCGTTATTTCCGTGCGCGTGGTCGATGTCATCCCCGGAAAGAGCGTCATTGGGCTGGAAATTCCCAACCAGAACAGGGAAATTGTCTACCTGCGTGAAATTCTCGGTTCCGAGGTTTATTCCCGCGCGCGCTCGCCGCTGACCCTGGGACTCGGCAAGAGCATTGCCGGCAAGCCCATGGTGACCGACCTGGGCCGCATGCCGCATCTGCTGGTGGCCGGTACCACCGGCTCGGGCAAGTCGGTGGCCATCAACGCCATGATTTTGAGCCTGCTTTACAAGTCCACGCCGGACCAGGTGCGGCTCATCATGATCGACCCCAAGATGCTTGAGCTGTCGGTGTATGAAGGCATTCAACACCTGCTCACGCCGGTGGTCACCGACATGAAGGACGCGGCCAACGCGCTGCGCTGGTGCGTGGCCGAAATGGAGCGCCGCTACCGCCTGATGGCTTCCGCAGGCGTGCGCAATCTGGCCGGCTTCAATCGCAAGGTCAAGGAGGCAGCCGCCAAGGGTGCGCCTATCCCCGACCCGCTGGTTGACCCGTCTAGCCTGGCCGAGGGCGAGGAACGGCCCGTGCTCGAGCCGCTGCCGTTTGTGGTTGTTGTCATCGACGAGTTTGCTGACCTGATGATGATTGTCGGCAAAAAGGTGGAGCAGCTGATTGCGCGCCTGGCGCAAAAGGCGCGCGCTTCGGGCATCCATCTCATACTGGCCACCCAGCGCCCGTCGGTGGATGTCATCACCGGCCTGATCAAGGCCAATATTCCCACCCGCATGGCGTTTCAGGTGTCGTCAAGAATTGATTCACGCACCATTCTTGACCAGCAGGGCGCCGAAGAGCTTCTGGGGCACGGCGACATGCTGTTCCTGCCGCCCGGCACCGGCTTGCCCGAACGAATTCACGGCGCGTTTGTCGATGACCATGAGGTTCACGCCGTGGTCAATTCACTCAAGCAGCAGGGCGACCCCAACTATCTTGAAGAAGTGCTGCACGACACCCAGACCACCGCCGACGGCCAGCGGATTGGTGCCACCGGCCTGCCGGAAAGCGGCAGCGGGGACTCGGATGACGAGCTGTATGACCAGGCCGTGGCCTGGGTGCTGGAAAGCCGCCGGGCGTCAATTTCCAGCGTTCAGCGCCAGTTCCGGGTCGGCTACAATCGCGCCGCCCGCCTGGTCGAGGACATGGAAGCCCAGGGCGTGGTCAGCCCGCCCGGGCACAACGGCCAGCGCGAGGTTTTGCCGCCCAAGCCGCCGCCGCGCTGAAAACACACCCGAGCCGCGCCCGGTCAGCGGCCATTCATGTTGTTTGGCCACACTTCCCTGGTCTGCAACCCAACGGTTTTATTCAGGAGTACTGCCCAGTGACTGGACTGCACAGAATGTTTTTCGCCGCCCTGATGGCCGTGTTTTCAGGCGTCGTGATGGCCGCTGGCGACCTGGACGGGCGCCGGCAGCTGGATGCCTTTGCAGAAGGCCTTGACACCCTGTCGGGCGAGTTTGAGCAGGTCACCACGGATTCCCGTGGCGAGGTGACAGAAAGCGCCTCGGGGCGCTTTTACTACGCATCGCCCGACCGCTTTCGCTGGGATTACGAACAGCCTTTTCCGCAGGAAATCGTGGCCGACGGCGAACAGCTGTGGCACTACGACGAAGAGCTGGAACAGGTCACGGTGCGCGAGCAGCCTGCAGCCGCAGAGTCACCGCTGCTGGTGCTGACCCGCCCCGGGCTGCTGGACCAGTTCTACCGGGTGGTGTTTTCAGGGGAAAGCCTGATCGAGTTCGAGCCGCTGGACGACAGCATGGACATTGAGCGCGGGCGCCTGCTGTTCGAGGATGGCCGCCCGCATGTCATTGCCCTGGACGACAGTTTTGGCCAGCAAACCCGCCTTGTGCTCAAAAATCTTGAGCTCAATCCGGATCTGGACCCGAAGCGCTTCGAGTTCGAGCCGCCCGCCGGCGTGGATATTCTTGAAGGCTACTGAAAATACGCTGCAGGCTTAGCTGTAGCCAATCCATACCGCCACCACCATGCAGACCGCCGCAAAGGCCAGCAGCTTGATAATGAGCGGCAGCACAAACCGGAACCAGCGGTCGTAGGGGATGCCGGCCAGACCGATAATGCCCATGAGCACGGCGTTGGTCGGCACGATCATGTTCATGAAGCCGTCGCCGAATTGGAAGGCCAGCACCGACGCCTGGCGCGTCATGCCCACCAGATCGCCAATGGGCGCCATCAGCGGCATGGTCAGATACGCCTGGCCGCTGCCCGAAGAAACAAAAATGTTCATGATGGACTGAATGACAAGCATGCCCACCGCCGACAGCTCGGTGGGCAGCCCGACCAGCGGGCTGGCCAGGGAATTGACCACGGTGTGCAGAATCTGGCCGTCTTCCATGA
>Ga0209487_1000112_pt1 | contig 74822 bp, 69 predicted proteins | sample Poulit2012_FD_187524 | JGI IMG/M metagenome (GOLD analysis project Ga0209487, IMG submission 187524) | Agricultural soil microbial communities from Georgia to study Nitrogen management - Poultry litter 2012 (SPAdes) (version 2) | ecosystem: Environmental > Terrestrial > Soil > Agricultural land...
GGTAAAATACACCTTGGCGAAAGCACTAAAGATGCTCTTATTAGAGAAATTCGCGAAGAAACCTCGCTCATTATAGCGCCCGTACAATTGCTTGATGTTGTCACCACATTTGAGCATGCCAGCACGGGCAAAGTAGAACGCCAATATGTGATTATTAGCTACCTGAGCCAAGTTTTAGGAGGTTCAGCAAAAGCCAATGATGACGCCTGCGAGCTACAGTGGCTCACTCAAGCCCAGGTACTTAACTGCCAAGAGACTTGCCATAGCGTTATTCAAGTAACGAAGAAAGCATTTGCCTTTATTGCAAAAAAATAGGTTGCCTTTGTAGTCGTAGGAATATACTCTTATTTTCAATATATTGTTTATCTCTAATATAAAATAAAGGATATTCCCATGAAGAAAACTTTACTGGCTTTAAGCATGGCACTTGGCGCTGCTGCTGCACAGGCCGAAGAACCCCAGTCCGTTACGGTAACCTTAAGTTCAGGCAGCACCATGACTCAAGGTATGGCTATGGTGCTTGCCAATCAGATGCAAGAACAAAACGCTCAAGTGGATATTTTACTCTGCGATGAAGCAGGAAAAATAGCGCTAAAAAATGCGACTGGGGAAACATTAAAACCCAATAACGTAACACCTACTCAACTACTTGATGCAGCCATCAAAAAAGGCGCAACAGCATCCGTCTGTGCGCTGTTTTTGCCCAATAGCGGCTACAACCCCGATGATTTGCGTGAAGGCGTAAGCGTAGCCAAACCACAAGATATGGCTGCAAAGCTACTCGAACCAAGCAGAAAACAAATCAACTTTTAAGTTAAGCGCATATGATAAATACAGTGCGTACTGTGGCACTATTTTGTGCAGTACAGCCACCTTCTAAGTAGGCTTCAGCTGGTAGCATATTGTAAAGCTTAGCCACTTGTAGCGAGGTATCATCTATGATTGAGAAGTTTGCGGCTACGCCTGCAAAAGCTTCAATATCGCGCACCCACTTCACGTGCTCTTCCACCGTATCTACAGACACGCCCATTACCTACTATCAGCATACGGGAGTTAATGGGCTTACTCCTTTAAATCAATGAAAGCGATACTGCGTTGTTCCATGTTATAGCTTTGACGTACTTTGTATGAATTACTTTCAATATGGCCGTGCAGAAAACCCAGATGCTTGCAAAGCAATAACAAGAACTATTGGAGGTTTATTTTCTTAACTTCTAGCGATACGACCCAACCGCTGGCCAACATCAAAGCTCATTCCCCATGAAAAAGCGGTTAACGCGGTATAAAAACACACTTGAGACAAAGAGAGCCCCATCAACAGAAAAACCAAACTTACGGCCGAAAAGCTTGTATAAGCCCCCCAGCAACCAGTAAGCCAGAATAATTTGGCCTGCTGCGACCTGATAACAACAGCGCAATAGCCAAAAGCAGCGCAGCCAACCGCATTTACCACGAGCAAGTTATAGGCTGGCTCTGTGGCAAGTACCCAGCGCACCCCTCCCTCAGAGACTAACCGCAACACTGAGCCCAACAAGGCCCCTAAAAACACAATCAATAGGTTTTTACTCACGCTAGCCACAACACTATTCCATATCCAAACCACCCCAACCCAGCGGCCATGAACACAAACCCAAGTATTAACCCGTAACGCTGCCAATTATGGGGAGTGTGTTGATATACCCAGCCCACCTGCCCTGACACGGTAGAAAAGCCCGCCAAGAAACCAAACACTAGCCAAATACTAAGCTGCTCCATAGGCTGCTGCGCTACTTGCACGCCAAGCCAAGCGACACAAACACCCACCATTACAGAAGCCATGGCATTCACCAACACCACAGAAGCGCGCCAATACTCCATCATCACAAAGCGGGTACAAGCGCCTAACGCCGACATAACAATGGCTACAACAATCAGTGAAAGATTCAAAAACGTTCTCTTCTATTCGTTTAAAGATACTTATATTGCGCTTTTAGCAGGGGCTTTTGCAAAGCGGTTAATTTTTCGGCGAACCCACCCTAAGTGCTTGACTGAGATTCTAACTCGGTTATTATGCTGCCTCAGTGTTAGCCTAGCTAATCCTCGGAGGAGTGGCAGAGCGGCTGAATGCAACGGTCTTGAAAACCGTCGAGGATTTGCGTCCTCCGTGAGTTCGAATCTCACCTCCTCCGCCATTTATTGATATAAGCTCTTATTTTATAAGGGCTTTTTTATTGCCTGAAAAACACATCGCTCCAATACATTACCCCTCCATCACGGTAACGCCACAAGCTGCTCATCAAACTGCACCGTTTATTCACCTGTATAAAGCAAAATGCCGCGCTTGAATTGTTGCGGGGTGGTGTCGCGTAGGTGGCGTAGACCGTTGAAGTCTTTGCCCACGACTGTAGCAGCGGCTTTGACTTCTATGCCAATGCGGCGTTTACGGCAGTCTTTACAGGCGTTCACCTGAAAAAGTTAACGACTACCTATCACGACCCCTGATTTCAGCTTCCTTTTTCTTAGCAGGCATACATGCTGTATAACTCGCGCTAAAATCTGCTCGAACCCACTAAGCTAATGGGCTTATACTACGGTTTTGATTAATAAAAATAAGGAAAAACATCGATGAACAACGAACTCATCAAGTCTGTTAGCTCGCCGCTTTATGGGGCCCGCGGTTGGATCAAGCTATTAGCTGTGGTCGCTTTAATTTATGGCGTTTTAATGGCCATTAGTATTGTAGGGTTGATTGTGGCGTGGCTGCCTATTTGGCTAGGCGTATTATTATGGCAAAGCACGGGTGCTCTTGAGCAAGCTTACCTCGCAGGAGATACAGAACGATTTCTGTACGCACAAAAGAAAATCGCCACCTGGTTTACCATTACTGGCATTGTGCTGCTGTTGCAGCTGCTATTAATGCTAGTGGTAATGTTTTTGGGTTTTGGCGCTGGTTTTGCTCAATACATGAGCTTAGGCTGATGCGTGCGCGGCAGTCTAAGCGCTGCCGCCACACCATTTGTTACTACACCTTCTGCCCCGCACAAAATCCTGAAGACCAGGCCCACTGAAAGTTATGGCCGCCCAAATGGCCCGTCACATCTAGCACTTCACCAATAAAATAAAGCCCTGGCACTAATTCGCTCTCAAAATCGCGAGAAGACACTTGGCGTGTATCCACACCTCCAAGAGTAACTTCCGCAGTGCGGTAACCTTCGGTGCCGTTGGGTTTCACTGGCCAGTGGCAGAGAAGGCTAAGCTGCTGATCGAGCTTTTCAAATGAATAGTGCTGCAAGGGTTCTTGCCATTGATGGAACGCCAGCAGCCACTGCGCCAAACGCTTGCTTAAATGCTGCTGCAAAAAACCAAGCCAATGGCTGTGAGGCTGCTGGCGTTTTTGTTGATGCAATGCCTCGCGCCACTGGGCGTATTGGTCTTGGCTCCAATCAATCCACAGGGTTTCGCCTGGCTGCCAATAACTTGAAATTTGCAGTATGCCTGGGCCGCTTAACCCCCTGTGGGTAATTAACAGAGGCTCGTTAAAAGCGTGCCGTTTGGTTTTTACCACCACGTTAGCGCTCACGCCCGCAAGGGCTGCTAGAGAATCGCGCAATTCAGGTTGCAAGGTCACGGGCACTAAGCCTGCACGGGTGGGCAAAACCCTGTGACCAAATTGCTCCGCCAGCTGGTAGCCAAAAGGACTGCCCCCCAAGGTGGGAATGGATAAGCCGCCTGTGGCCACCACCAAAGATTCCGCCAGAATAGGCTTGCCGTTCACGGTTAAAGCAAAACCGTTGGCTTGCTTGTTAACGGCGCTTACCTCTTGCTTAGTGCGCAGCTCTACCCCTGCCCACTCACATTCGGTGAGCAACAAGTCCAATATGGGACGGCTGGAATCCACGCAAAATAGCTGACCAGGTGTTTTTTCTGTCCACTCAACGCCATGGCGCTCGGCAAGCTCTAAAAAATCCTGTGGGGTGTAACGCTTCAGCGCTGAAATACAAAAAGCGGGATTGGCTGAAATATAGTGATTTTGCTGCGTATGGAGGTGAGTAAAGTTACAGCGCCCGCCCCCCGACATCAGAATTTTTTTACCGGGCTTATTGGACTTTTCCAATACCAGCACCCGTCTGCCGCGATAGCCCGCCGTGGCGGCACACATTAAACCTGCGGCACCAGCGCCAAGCACCACCACATCGAACACTTCTGTAGTTACTGCCATCGTTTTAATAATTCCACTAGTGTGCGTTCGCGCAGCTGGGGCTGCTTTTCAGTGGCGAGCTGCCAGGCCACCAATAAAATATAAGCTTGTACCCGCGCCCCGCCTTCTGCCGCCAACCAACTTTGAAACCACTTTTTAAATTCCACGTCGGGATCGCGCTCCACCGCTAGCATAACGACCAAGCTGCATAAAAAAATTAACGCCACCAAATACTCGACTTGGCGGCGCTGGGATAAGAAGTCATCTTGCTGCTTAATGAGTGTTTGCCAGCACTGCTGCACATACACAATGCATTGCTGCTCAAAATACACATCAAAAGGGCTACCTGTGGTGATATTGCGCCGAAAGAAAACCGGTGTGAGCACAAACAATGCCATCACGACACTGAATACTGCCACCGTTAACACCAAGGTAGCTAGCATGCTAGCTCCAATAAGCGCGGATATTTTCTAAATAAGACAGTGCTTGGGAGCGTCTTTGCTGAGACATGGCAACCGCCTGCTGGCGAGCACGCAACACACTCACACTTTGGGTGGGTGCTATGGGGTGTTTCTCTAGCCATTCAATTACTTCAATTTGGCCTGCGCGCTCATTGCAAGCTAGCACCATATCGCACCCTGCGTTCAATGCTGCTTCTGCCCGTTGGGCGAAGTTGCCCGCTTGTGCAGCCCCCGCCATACCTAAATCATCGCTAAAAATAACGCCCTGAAAACCTACTTTTTGGCGCAATATCGTTTGTAGCCACGTTTTTGAAAAGCCCGCGGGTTGAGAATCCACCTGTGGGTACACAATGTGTGCTGGCATAATGCCTTGCAGCTGATTCACCAAGGCAGTAAAAGGCACCATATCGTGGGCTTTGATATCCGCTAAAGGGCGTGGGTCCACAGGTAGTTCCAAATGAGAGTCCGCCACCACGGAGCCATGCCCTGGGAAGTGTTTGCCCGTGGCTGCCATGCCAGCAAGTTGCATGCCGTCTATAAAGGCCTCGGCGAGTTGGGCCACCACTTGTGGGTCTTTACCAAAACTACGATCGCCAATAATGGTACTTGAGCCATCGTCCACATCAAGCACAGGGGCAAAACTAATATCAATGCCTATATCCACTAGCTCAGCCGCCATAAGCTGCCCCACCAAGGTGGCGCCACTAAGGGCTTGAGAAGGCGCTTTTTCAAAATGTTTGCCAATGGCACCCATCGGGGGGAGTTCCACAAAGCCTTCACGAAAGCGCTGCACACGCCCGCCCTCTTGGTCCACAGCGATTAATATTTCAGGACGCTCAGCACGAATGCTTTGTACTAGCTGGCGTAGCTGCTGTGGGTCTTCGTAGTTACGGGTAAATAAAATCAAGCCGCCCACGGCTGGGTGGCGCAGCAGCGCTTTGTCTTCTTCGGTTAAATGGGTGCCACCCACGTCCATCATTACAACAGGAGAAATTGCTGACATCTTAGCCTCACAAAAGGGTTATAACTCAATGATAACGGGGCAATAAGGCGCAACCTGCTCAAACAGCCACATCAGTTCGGTGTTCCGCATGCGGATACAACCATGGGATAAAGGCACGCCCATGGGCTCACTATCGGGGGTACCATGAATATAAATATAGCGGCGCATGGTATCCACATTGCCGCCTTGATTAAAGCCTGGCTCACCACCTGCCAACCACAAAATACGGGTTAAAATCCAATCTCGCTCGGGATGCTGTGCGCCAAGCTCTGGGGTGTAAATTTCCCCCGTAAAGCGCCGCCCCACAAACACAGCATTCAACGGAGCATCAGCGCCGATTTTAGCACGCACCCTGTGTTTGCCTAAAGGTGTACCACCACTGCCCTCTTGCTGATTGGGGCCGTTTTTTGCTGTGGACACCGAAAAGCAGTGATGCTGGCCGCGTGTGTCCGTGAAGGTAAGCGTTTGCTGGCTAATGGAAATGTGAATATGCATGGCTGCTAGGATGCCGCATAAGGGGCGCGAAAACCAGCCACCACAAAAGGCAGCAATCTTTCTATCACTTGGGTAAGGCCTAGGGGCTGGCCAAAATCCTGTTCACTAATTTGTTGCATGGAGCCAAAACCTTGCAAGGTAAAAATCACTGACCCTAAAGCAAAGTGCGAGCGTAAAAAAAGCTCAGTGGCTGGCACCTCGGGCAAGGCATTACACAACAAGGTGAGAAAACGTTTAAACAAGGGCGCATATCGTTCTTGGATAAAGCTGCGCAAATGGTCTTGGGATTGAGTGTAGGCTAGTCCTGCCAAACGAAAAAACAACAAGGCTTTCTGCTGTTCTTTACTGCTATTTCCCACTGCTAAAGCCACTAGCACGCCTAGCAGCCATTCCAAGGCCACTTTTTCCTCATGCTCGCCTAGTTGGTTCAGCTGACGTGTTAATGCTTCGGAAAACGGATCCAGATAGCGCTGAAAAACCGCCTGAATTAATGCTTCCTTCGAACCAAAATGATAATTGACCGCGGCCAGGTTAACCCCTGCTTGTTTGGTGATAGTGCGTAGTGTGGTCTCGGCAAAACCTTGGGCTGCAAAGAGTTTTTCTGCTGCATCGAGTAGCTTAGTGGCGGTGTCGTGTTGTGTCATAGCCTCTCCTTGGGAAGAGGTTTCAAACGTACGTTTAAAACAAAGGGGTGTCAACTGATGGCAGCGGTGTTTGTGCCTTATTACCCCTTAACATTATGGCGTTAACACAATACGGCTATGCCCCACTCCTACGCCTTTTAGTACTTGGATTTGTACTGGGATACGCTCCTTCATGGCTTCCACATGGCTAATCACGCCAATCATTTTGCCGTGGGCTTCTAGGCTATCGAGGGCATTGAGGGCTGTATCTAGCGTGCCTGCATCTAAGGTGCCAAAACCTTCATCTAAAAAGAGCGAGCCCAACGCATGCTTATGGCTCACAATTTCAGACAGTGCTAGTGCCAACGCCAAACTTACCAAAAAGCTTTCACCGCCTGAAAGCGTGTTAGTGTGGCGCACCGTATCCGCTTGCCAAGTATCCACCACCTCAAGCCCCAACTGTGCTTCTGTTTGGCGCGCAAGTTGGTAACGCCCATGAAAGCGCTCTAAGTGTGCGTTGGCTTTGTAAATCAGATGATCGAGGGTCAGCCCCTGCGCATAGCGGCGGTATTTATCACCACTGGCAGAGCCAATTAGGTGATTTAGCTGCTCCCACAGTTCCATTTGTGTTTCTAGTTCGGTGATTTTATCACGCAATTGCACCGCTTGTTCGCGACGCAGGTCATCCGCTTCAAGCAGGGCGTTGAGTTGGCCGCGACGTTCATGCAGACCATTGTAAGCGGTGTTCAATTGCGTTAGTTGCTCTTCAAGCTGTGCCTGCGGCACTTGAGTTACGGGTGCTTGCAGCAGGCGCTGCTGCTTGGTGGCTGCGCTTTCTTGCTGATATTGCGCTTGTTGAACCGCAACTTTGACAGTTTCTAAACGCTGTTCTAAGGCTTGAGCATTGGCCTCATCTAGCAAAGCAGCCTTAAAGGCGACTTCATCGGCAAAAGCACTATCGGCTAGCGCTTGCTGCCATGCGGCTTGCGCTTGGCTGGCCGCCGTTGCCGCTCGCTGAATGTGCTGAGCCAAACTATCTAAGCTGCCTTGGGTAATGCTGTGCTCACGTTGTAGGCTGTTGAGCTCTGCAGTAGCTGTCTCGTAATGGGACTCGGCATTTTGGGCTAATGCCATCGGCTGTTGCTCTACTAAGCCAAGAAGCTGCCAAGCTTGGTGCTCTTTTTCCAAGCGCTTGGCCCACGTTTGTTGCTGCTGATGATATTGCTGCAAGGTGTTTTCTAAGATGGGCACTTGCTGCTGCAATGCTTGCCATTGACCATAAGCTTCTGTCTCTTGCTCTAACCAAGAGCCCAGCTGTTCCGGCCACGCCAGCCCCTGCTCAGCAAAGGCTTTCTTTAACGTTTGAGTGGCAAAGTATTGCTTAACTTCCACGTCTTTTAATTCGCGTTGCCGTTCAGTGGCAGCCTCGGCAGCGCGGGTGCGCACTTCACGGGCGCTTTTAACATCGCGTTCTTTATCTTTGAAGCGCTCTTTTACACCTCGATAATGGCGTTCCGCTTGTTGCAGCTGCTCTTCGAGCGCCCAAAGTTGCTGCTGCTTAGCACCGCAGGCACTACTCTGTGCTTTCGCCTCCTCAATCCACTGGGTAAATTGTGCAAGGCCTAGGCTATCGGTGCTAAGTTCTAATTCCGTTAGGGTCTGCTGTAAGGCAGAGTGGCCGAGTGCGAGCGCTTCTTTTTGCTCGGCATCACGCTCTTGGGCTGCTTGTTGTTGTGCACTGAGCTCAATAATACTGCGTTCATATTCACGCAGCGCGTCCTCAGCCTCTCGCACGTTTTTAGCATAGGCTTCAAGTTCTGCTTGCAGTGCCGTCAGCACTTGGTTGTCAGGCTCATCCACCCCTGGGTGCTCAGTGGCGCCACACAGCGGGCAAGGGGCCCCCGTTTGTAACTGTTCACGTTGTTGGCGCAAAGCCACAATATCGCGTTGTAATTCCAAGCGTTCTTGCTGGCCTTGGAATAGTTGCTGGCATTGTTGGCGATGGGCTTCGGCGGCTATTTTTTCAGTCTTTAAGGCTTGTAGCGCTGCTTGGTGCTGTTGTTGGGTTGCGGCGCTAGCTTGCAAAGCTTGTTCCACAGCATGCAGCCGCTGCCATTGCTCCTGGGCCGCCTGCAAACGCAACACTCGCTGCTGCCACGCATTTATCTCGGCTTGCAAAGCGTTGGCGTTCGTCTGTTGAGCCAAGGTTTGATGCGCTGCATTAGCTGCTTCCATGGCGGTTTCGGCAGCGGTTAGTTCTGCTTTGATTTCGTCGAGTTGCGCCTCTAGCTCGCGTACTTTTTTAACCTGCTCAGTATTTTGGGTTTGCTGTTCTTGAAGTTTATCTGCCTGCTGCTGTGCAGTGGCCGCCAAGCGAGATATTTCAGCCGCCTGCTCGCGCCAGTTTGCAAGATGCTGGCCATAATCAGCAAATGCACTTTGCGCTTCAATATGCTGTTGAATTTCAGTGATTTTTGCTTGCTGCTGCTCACATGTTGCAAGCGCTTGCGCCGTGCCTTGTTGGGCAATACTGAGCAATTGCCATTGCAACTGTTGTTGCTGCTCCCTTTGGTGCTGCGCTAATTCCTGCAAGGTGTGTTGCTCTTGCTTAAGTGTGGCAAGGGCGTTGCTGGTATCTGTGTATTGCTGATAAACAGGCAGGAGCCTTGTTGCCGCTTGGTGCTGCGCCAACGCTTGCGCATTGGGCGCCTCTTCGGCTTGGGCTTGGCGAGCCTCCGCAAGAGCTTGCTGCGCGTTATCCAACTCCGTTTCAGCTGTGATCACTTGCTTGTGCCACTCTATCCCTTGGCTGATTTTATCACGTTCGGCAGTAAGTGCGCCGATGCGCGGAGCCAGTTCCGCTAGCTCTTGCTCATGGGCTTGGCGGTCGCTATCTGCCAACAGGTCCACATTACCTAGCAAGGCCCGCTGGTTCTCAAGCTGGTTCATTTCTGTGCGGTGGCGCTCAAACACTGCTTGGGAAATACGCGCATAAATATCCGTGCCCGTCATGCGTTCAAGTAACTCAGCGCGCTCGGATTCTTTGGCTTCTAAAAAAGCCGCAAACCCGCCTTGGGCCAACAGCATGGAGCGGGTAAAGCGTTCAAAATCCAGCCCAGTGATGCGCTCTATTTCCTGTAGCTTGCTGCTCACTTTGTCGGCCAAAATGGTTTCGCCTTGGTGCAAGTAAGCTTCTGGCGGCTGCAAGTTTCCAGTGGTTTTGTTATGCGCACGGCGTTGAGACCAAGAGGCAGTGTACTCTTGCCCTTGCACTTCAAATGTCACCTCGGCGAAACAGCTCGCCGTGTGGCGCGTCATAATGGGATTGTGGTTTTGAGAAATCACGCTTAAACGCGGTGTGCGGTGATATAGCGCCAAGCAAATGGCATCTAATATAGTGGTTTTACCTGCACCTGTGGCACCGGTAATGGCAAATAAGCCCGTGCCATCAAAGGGGGCCTGAGTAAAATCGATAGATTGCTTGCCTTTAAGCGAATTAAGGTTTTTAAATCTAAGGGACAAGATTTTCATGCTTGCTCCTCCATCTCGCTCACCACTTGCTCATAAAGTGCCGTTAATTGCGCCTGCTGCTCGGATGGGACTTCCGCCTCCTGCAAGCGGCGCTCAAACACCTCTTGGTGCTGTAATTCTTCCAAGGTTTCTTGGGCTTGTTGTGTCGCACCTTGAGTGGGTGATAAGTGCATGCGACGAATACGCAACACCTCAATGGGCTTATCCTCAAGCATGGCTTCAATGCGCTGATGCAAATCCGACAAATAATCCTGTTCTTCCAACTGCACTTCTGCCCACACGGGCTTGCCAGTGGCGGGCAAAGCATTAATGCTTTTTTTAATCGCTTCTAAGTTGCCCTTGAGCACTTGCATGGGTTGGAACACTGGCACTTGAATAGGTGTAATTTGAGCTTGATGGTGTGCGTTAAAACTCACCTGCAACACTTGTTTCTCGCGCCCCAACTCATCAAAGCTCAGAGCAATGGGCGAGCCGCTATAGCGGTAATGCTCTAAGCCGCCCACAGTTTGGGCTCGATGAATATGGCCGAGGGCCAAATAATCAAAGGGCGGAAAGGCATCTGCAGGAAAGTGCTGCAAAGTGCCCACATAAATCTCACGTACAGATTCGCTGAGTTGGGCGCCAAAGGTGGTAAGATGCCCTGTGCCAATAATAGGCACTGCGGTGTTTTTTGCTTTGGCGGCTTGGTACACAGCGTGATAATACTGCTGGATCTGCTGCACCAATTCGGCTTGAATGTCTTGGTGCCCCACACCATCGCCCAAGCGCACCAAATCCCTCGGGCGAATAAAAGGTAAGGCGCACAACAAGGCCGCCACTTCACCGGCTTTGTTGCGTAACGGAATCACTAGCTCTTCAGGGTCCTCCGCCACCATGGGAATCACATGCACATTTAAGCGCTTCAACAGGCTTTTGTTTTCAGCCAGAACGGCAGCGGAGTCATGATTCCCCGCCAGTAAAACCAGTTGGCAGTTTTCGGCCGATAGGGTTTCAGCAATGCGGTTGTATAAGGTGCGAGCATAGCTAGGCGGCGCCCCCGTATCAAAAATATCTCCAGCAACAATTACCGCATCAATATCGTGCTCACGCACTTGCTGCACTAGCCACTGGGCAAACGCTTGATGTTCTGCTTCACGGCTTTTCCCCATAAAGCTTTGGCCAAGGTGCCAATCCGAGGTATGAATAAAACGAAATGACGTATCCATGGGTAGCCCTTCAACAATCATAATGGCGAAGCAGAATAGTCGTTAAGCGCGACACAGTTCGTCGCGGCCTAGCTACACAGGAAGGATTATAGGTTTTCTTTAACGCGCTTTTTATCGGCTAAACTCGGCACTAATTCTAAATAACGGCACCGTAGCACGTGGAACGCCTCATCCACATCGTCGGTAACGTGGAATAATTCAAAATCGGATTCAGAGATACAGCCTTCGGCGAGCATGGTGTTGCGCAACCAATCGATTAAGCCTTGCCAATATTCGCTACCATAAAGCACCACTGGGAACGGGGTGATTTTTTCTGTTTGAATAAGCGTTAGCGCTTCAAACAACTCATCCAAGGTGCCAAAGCCGCCGGGGAAAATCACAAAGCCCACGGCGTATTTCACGAACATCAATTTACGCAAAAAGAAATAACGGAAATGCAGGCTAATATCCTGTGCTGCGTTAGCTTCTTGCTCCATGGGCAACGCAATATTCAGACCAATGGAATAAGCGCCATTTTGATAAGCACCACGGTTGCCCGCTTCCATAATGCCAGGACCACCGCCGGTGAGCACGTTGATACCCGCTTGCGAAAGCTTCTCGCCCAACGCCATGGCGGCTTGGTAATATTGCGATTGCTCACCTAGACGGGCGCTACCATAAAGCGTCACCGAAGGGCCCAAATCCACAAGTTTTTCAATGCCGTTGACGAGCTCAGCGTTAATTCGCTGCACTCGCCAAGCCTCACGCATACGCTTATCGTCCACGGTATTACTCTTTTTTAGCTGCTTTTTTTGCCGGTGCTTTCTTCTTAGCAGGCGCCTTACGAGGTGCTTTCGCTTTGGTGGCCTGCTCCCACTTGCCATCGCGATACTCAGCCGTCCAACCGGTGGCTTTGCCATCTTTTTCGGTCATAACATACTGTTCTTTGGTTTTGCGACGGAACCGCAATACGGTTTTGTTACCCTTGTCATCCGTTACTGGGGCTTCAGCCAAATATTTGTGCTTCGGGTCGAGTTGGTCTTTTACCGTTAAGATTTCTTCGATTAGCGGGGCGCGAGTTTCACGATTGCGTGGAAACTGGCTAGCCGCTAAAAACAAGCCCGCTGCACCATCACGCAACAAGTAGTAATCATCTACTTTTTCACAGCGCAAATGCGGCATGGGAATAGGGTCAGCTTTGGGCGGCGCAGGCTCGCCATTGCGCAGCAGTTTACGAGTATTGGTGCACTCTTCATTGGTGCACTTAAAGTATTTACCAAAGCGGCCTGTGAGCAGCTGCATATCGCTACCACACTTATCGCACTCTAAGGTGGGACCGTCGTAGCCTTTAATACGAAACTCGCCCTTTTCCACCTCAAAACCAGAGCAATCAGGGTTGTTACCACAAATGTGAAGCTTGCGTGTTTCGTCAAGCAAGTAGTTATCCATAGCAGTGCCGCACTTAGGGCAACGGTGCTTCAAGCGATGTTGTAAAGCTTCGGCCTCGTCATCGTCGTCAGCTTTTACCGCTTCATCCCCTGGCAACAGGTTCATGGTGGTGGTGCAGCGCTCTTTAGGCGGCAAACCATAACCGGAACAACCCAAAAACACCCCCGTTGAGCCCGTGCGAATTTGCATGGTACGAGAACAGGTGGGGCATTTAATATCGGTTTCGGTGGGCAAGTTGGCGCGCATACCGCCTTCTGCTTGCTTGCCATCACCCTCGCCTTGCGCAGCCACTAGCCGCTGTTGGAAGTTCTCATAAAATTCATCAAGCACATCACGCCAATGCATTTCGCCATTGGCAATTTTATCGAGGGTTTCCTCCATGCGAGCGGTGAAATCGTAATCCATTAAATTGGGGAAGCACTCCACCAATCGATCGGTAACAATATCGCCCATTTTTTCAGCATAAAAGCGACGATTTTCTAAGCGCACATAACCTCGGTCTTGAATGGTGGAAATAATCGACGCATAGGTTGATGGGCGGCCGATACCCTTTTTCTCTAGCTCTTTCACCAAGCTAGCTTCAGTGTAACGTGCGGGCGGCTTGGTAAAGTGCTGTGTGCTATCAAGCTCCTTAATGGTGAGCTTGTCGCCTTTTTGCAGGTCGGGCAGCACCATATCCACCTGCCCCTTGCGGCCCATGGGCGGCAGAATTCTGGTCCAACCATCAAACTTCATAATGCGGCCACGGGCTCTAAGCTCGTAGTCATTGCCCATCGCTATAATGGTGCTGCTGAGGTAACGGGCCGGAGGCATTTGGCACGCAATAAACTGACGGCGAATTAGCTCATACAGGCGCTGCGCATCGCGCTCCATATCGCTCAACATTTCCGGCGTTATACTCACCTGCGAAGGCCGAATAGCTTCGTGGGCCTCTTGGGCTCCTTCGCGGCTAGAATAATAAATGGGCTTTTCTGGCAAGTATTGCTCGCCCAGCTCAGCGTTAATCCACTTGCGGCACGCAGTAATAGCATCCGCACTTAAATTGGTGGAATCTGTACGCATATAGGTAATGTGCCCTGCTTCGTACAAACGTTGGGCCAGCATCATGGTTTTCTTCACCGAAAAACCTAAACGCGTGCTAGCCGCTTGCTGCAGGGTGGAAGTAATAAAAGGTGCACTCGGTCGCGACTGGGTGGGCTTATCTTGCCGGTCAGTAATCGTCAACACGCCCGCGCTGGCAAGGGCTTCCTTGTGTCGGGTGGCATCCGCTTCGTTATTGGGGCGGTATTTCTCGCCGTTGTGTTTATCCACCTGCAAGCGTACGGCTTCACCCTGTGGAGCTTTAGTGTCCGCATGCAACTCCCAAAACTCTTCGGGAACGAAAGCGCGAATCTCACGCTCACGCTCCACCACCAGTTCCACCGCCACAGATTGCACACGCCCAGCAGATAATCCGCGAGCAATTTTACTCCATAGCAATGGCGACAACATAAAGCCCACCACGCGGTCTAAAAAACGACGCGCTTGCTGAGCTTCTACTTGGTTAATATCTAATTGACTTGGTTTTTCGAATGCTTCTTGAATTGCCTTTTGCGTAATCTCGTTAAATACCACGCGGGCATAACGGTCATCATCGCCGCCAATGACTTCTTTGAGGTGCCACGCAATGGCCTCTCCTTCTCTATCCAAGTCAGTGGCGAGGTAAATTTTATCGGCCTTAGTGGCTAGCCGTTTGAGCTCATCGATGACTTTTTCTTTGCCAGGCAGAATCTCATACTGGGCCTCCCAACCGTTTTCAGGGTCAACGCCCATGCGGCGAATAAGTTGCTCCTTCGCTTTGCGTTTGCGATGTTCGGCCCGTTCTTCTGGCGGCAAGGAACGCGTGTACGCCGCTTCTTTAGCTCTTTGTGCAGGCGTGCTACGACTACTGCCGCCCACGGGCAAATCACGCACATGCCCAACACTGGACTTCACAATAAACTCATCTCCCAAATAGCGATTAATGGTTCTCGCTTTGGCGGGGGATTCCACAATGACTAACGATTTGGCCATCAGTTTTGATTCTCAAATTCCGAAAAAATGGGTGCCTCACGGGCAAAATGCTTATATCACACTACGCAAAGGCGGCCTATTTAGGCAAGTAAAGGGGGCAAAGGTCAAGTACTAGATTGTATTAGTGCAAAATTTATACATATCAATACTCCCTTTGAATAGGCTCTCAAAGACAAAAAGCAAATCATGGCATTCTTGTTTTTAATGTGCTAAACCAAACGACAAGCACAAACACAGGAGCACCCGCATGAACCCATACCAAACCCTGCTAGTTTCTATTGATGGTAGCGCCAGCTCGACCAAGGTACTGCAAAGAGCCATGCAGCTAGCTGACAAAGAGGCCCAACGATTGCACGTTATTCATGTGATAGAACCCTTGGCGTTGGCCTACGGCGCCGATATGCCCATGGATGTCACCGAGCTGCAGCAAAACCTTATTAACCAGGCCCGAGAAAGTATTTGCTCGCTGACTTCGGGGTTTCCTATTCCCGAAGACCAAATTTATGTGGAACTGGGTTCCATTGAGAAAACCGTGCACGAAAAAGCCGCCGAGCTAGAAGCAGACGTTATTGTCATGGGCAGCCATATGCGCGGCGGCTGGGGTATTTTGCTCGGCAGCACGGCAAGAGGCATGCTGCCTGGCTGTCAGTGTGATGTGCTCGCGGTAAAAATTAAGGACTAAGTGAGTTGTATGGTTGAAGGCTGGAACATTTGATTCCACTGATACAACAAATCCGCTAGCGCATGTGCCTGAGTGTTGAGCGCCTCAAGCTCTGCCACTGTGCCTTTTTCACCACTAAAAATGGGTACTTTACGCAGGCCCACCACCGCTGGGTGATGCGGATCCTGCATGCGAATCACTTCCAGCGTCCAGCGAATATTGTGCACCAACATACGATAAAATGAGATTTTGGTGGCCAAAGTAAAGTGATTAAAATTATGCAGATCTTGAAACTCGGCTCCACTTAACTTAGCAACAATGGCACCCTTACTAGCTTCGTCCACCACAATACAGGCGCTGCGCTTGTTGTCTCTAAGCATAGCCAGAGCACCGAACACTTCCCCAGGGCTAATATAGTTCAAAATATCGCCAGACTTGATGTTGTCAGCGTACACCGCTAACTGGCCGCGCAATAAAAAATAAAGATGTGGATCACGCTCATCTCGCTGGATTAGCACTTCCCCAGGCGCTAGCTCCAGTACTTGACAATGTTCGATGAGTAATTGCCATTGAGCCTCGTCTTGGCGCTTTAATTCATTAAAAAACGACACTCCTGAAAACAAACGCTGTATCACTTCCCCATCTAGTTGACTCATGTATCCCCCGACATCATTGTTAAAACAGGCATGCTACCTTGGCACTTTATGAAGCTCAATGATAACAATATGGCTGACCATAAAAACACTGTTCATTATAACAGTATCCTGTGCTAGACTGCGAAACACTCAGTGCAATACGCCATAAGAGGACAACACAATGCGTGAAAATCTGACATTTCGCCAACAACAAATTCTCGACTTTATTTGTGAGTTCCAAGCCGAAAATGGCATGGCCCCCACACGTGCTGAAATTGCACTGCGAATGGGTTACCGCTCCAAAAACGCCGCCTCCGATCATCTGCGCGCCCTCGAGAGAAAGGGTTATATCAATCTACACTCAGATCGCTCCCGGGGTATTCAGGTGTTGGTTGATAACGCCGAGGACAGCTACGAACTGCCTGTCATTGGCCAGGTGGCCGCGGGTTCACCCATTGAAGCCGTGGAAAATGTAGAACGCTCTGTGCCGGTGCCCGAAGGCATGTTTAAGCGCCGCCCCACTTATTTGCTTCGAGTCCGCGGTGAAAGTATGCGTGACCTCGGCATTTTAGATGGCGATTTAATTGCGGTGCGCCGTACCCAAGTGGCCAATTCCGGCGACATTGTTGTGGCGCGTATTGGTGATGAGGTGACAGTAAAAACGCTAAAGCTAATGAAAGATAAAGCGGCTTTACTGCCTGCCAATGATGAGTTTCAGCCTATTATTGTGCCCGCTGCAGACTTGGTGATTGAAGGTACCTTTGTGGGCTTAATTCGGGATCATGGCTAAGGGTCGCTATGTTTGTTGATATTGGGGTCAACCTTACGGATGAGCAATTTGCTCAGGACCGCCACGCGGTATTAGCAAGAGCACGTGAAGCGCGGGTTAGTCAGCAAATTATCATTGGCAGTTCTATGGCATCTAGCCACCAAGCTGTGGCGATGTGTGTCGCAGAAGATGATATTTTTGCCACTGTGGGCATTCACCCCCATGACAGCAATGACTACCATCCAAGCCTCAATCAAGAGCTTATTCAGCTAGCCAAACACCCTAAGGTGGTGGCCTGTGGTGAGATGGGCTTGGATTTTTTTCGTGATTTTTCGCCCCGCACCAAGCAAGAAGCAGCATTTGAAGCGCAGCTAGAGCTCGCTGTGGATAACATAAAAAAACCCGTTTATTTGCACGAGCGAGATGCTTTTGCGCGTTTCTCCCCCATGCTCAAAGCCGCCCGCGACGGGCTTAAGGGCGCCGTGGTGCATTGCTTTACAGGCAGCAAACAGGCCCTTTTCGCTTATTTAGATTTGGATTGCTATATAGGTATTAGCGGTTGGGTCTGCGATGAAAGACGCGGCAAACCCTTGCAAGAATTGATTCCTCATATTCCTTTAGAGCGTTTATTAGTAGAAACCGATGCGCCTTATTTAATCCCCAGAAACCTGCCCGTTAAGCCCACTGTTAAGCACCGCAACGAGCCTTGCTTCGTGCCCTGGGTAGCCAAGCAAGTGGCGTTACTGCGCCCAGAACCTGAAGAGCAGGTGTTTAAACAGCTATTACACAACAGCCGTGAACTATTTAGCCTGCCTACATGCTAACCTGCATATATGGCAGCTTGCAGCTCAAGCAACCCAAATGGCCAAGCGAGTTCTTGGCCGTTTATTACGATAACCGGGATGCGCTCACCGTACTTTTCTAGCAAGGCATCCTCTTCGGCCACATCCACATGCACTAGATCCCACTCCATGGGCATGACTTGCCGCACCAAAGTGTCAGCCTGCTCACATAAATGGCAACCTAAAGTGGTGTAAAGCACAATTTGTTGCGACATTATCTCTCCTTACGAACGATGACGAATGGCAAAGCAATAATGGATGCGCTGGTTACGCGAAAAATCGGGCGGAATGCTCCAAGCGGTAATATCTTTCACTTCATAATCTCGAGCTAAGGTTTCATCCAACACGAAACGGCGGAAGTTACAGGAGAAGTACAAGGTGCCCTCTTGAGCTAGGCACTTCATGGCGCGACGGATCAAAGTCACGTGATCTCGTTGCACCACAAAGTCCTGCCTATCCTTGCTGTTAGAAAAAGTGGGCGGATCGCAAAATATAACGTCAAATGTGTCCTTGCATTCAGCTAGCCACTGCATGGCATCAGCACGCACCATTTGATGCGGCGCAAGTGCCACACCATTGGCCGCAAGGTTATTCGCTGCCCAATCAAGGTACTTTTGTGAAGCATCCACAGTGATGGAGCGACGCGCGACGCCAAGTGCTGCGTGCAAGGTGGCCACGCCGGTATAACCAAATAAATTTAAAAAACGTTTATTACGCACTATGCCTTCAGAGAACAACACACGTAGGGGCCTGTGGTCTAAAAACAGCCCCGTATCAAGGTATTCTTCAAGGTTCACTAAAACGCGGGCGCGGCCTTCGTAAACAAACTTGTACTCCCCCTTAGCGCCCACTTTTTCGTACTGGCTGCGGCCTTTTTGCTGCTCGCGAGTACGCACAAACACCTGCTCGCGATGCACTCCTAAGGCGGCTCTCACGGCCATTAAAGCCCACTGACGTCGTTCAGCGGCGACCTTATCGTCCACGGACTTAGGCGGTGCATACTCATATACCAATACATTTTCGCCATAAATATCCACGGCAAAATTAAACTCGGGCAAGTCTTTATCATAAAGTCGATACGCATGAATGCCTTCACGTTCAATCCATCGTTTTAACTGTCGGCTATTTTTGCGCAGGCGATTCGCCAAGGGCAATGCTTGTTCAGGAAGCTCAAAGGCAAACTCTCCCTCCACCAATAATGGCAGCGGCACAGCAATTGCCTGTGGCTGCAAACGGCGAATATACACTTGAAAAGGGCCATTTTTAACACGCCAATGGTCAAGCAATTCCATGCCAGATTTATCCAGCACCTCGGCTTTGCTGGCCACAAGCAGTGCCTGCCACTGGCGCGCAAATCGTCCTAGCGTGTGCCCTAGAGCAGAGAATAACCAAGCGGCTTGATTCTGTTCTTCCAACCGCTCGCCCCAAGGAGGGTTGGTTGCCACAAAGCCCGTTGTCGGCGCAAAGTGCTCGGCGGTGAGTGCTGCCAACTCGCGACGTTCAAACTCAATCGCATGGGCCAAGCCCGCACGCTGTGCATTTTCCTTGGCTGCTTGTATTGCCCGACCGTCGCTATCGAAACCGCGAATAAACCACTCCTCACTGGGTGCAACCTGCTGGGCAAGCGCCTCATCTTTTAACGCTTGCCACTGCTCCGTTGTGACCTCTGGCCAAGCTTCAAATCCGTGATGTTCGCGCAATAGCCCTGGGGCATGGCGCAAAGCTATGGCCGCGGCCTCAATCAACAAGGTGCCGCTGCCACAAAAAGGATCCACCAGCACTGGGGTTTGCTGGCAATGTTGAGGCCATGCCAATGCCCACAACATGCCCGCAGCCAAGGTTTCACGCAAAGGCGCTTGCCCACCTGCTAAACGGTAGCCGCGTCGCTGCAATGTATCACCGCTAAGATCCACATATAGGCTAGCACCATCCGTATTCAGTACCGCGCGCAAACACAAGGCCCCCTCCGGTTCGCGCTGAATACCTATATCACTCGGCTGCAAATTGATTAAACGCTGGCGGCTAATGCGGTAATCACCCTTGACTCCTTGTCCATGCTCCACAGCCCAGTGGATGGGCCGCTGGCTAGCACCCCAATACTGCCAATCCACTGTGGCCAGCAACGAGGACAATGCATCAAAAGGCTCCCCTTTAACCTCAGCCAAAGGCAACAAAACGCGCTCCGCCACTCGCGACCACAAGCACACCTTTAGCGCCGCTTGCGCCTCTCCCTGCAGGCTGACTGCTGCGGTCCCAAGCGGTTCTGCCTTGAGACCTAAATAAGTCAGCTCCTCGGCCAGAAAAACGCTAAGCCCTGGCATACAGGTGATCACAAATCTCATACAAAACTCACTATTAGTTACAATTCTTAGAAGCCAAAGGTATCAATCACTTATGCGCCCTTGCTAGAGCGATTTTAGCAGCGAACCACAGAGGCGTAATTTTGCTCTCGACTCTAGCTCTCTTCTGTGGCAATACTATTAGTTGCTCGGGTGCTTCAGCGAGCTCCCGAACTGTAGTTTCACTTGCATTCGCTGACAAGCAAAACAAGAGGAAACCATCTATGAAAAGACAAAAACGAGATCGTGTTGAACGGGCTTTCAGCCGCGGTTACCAAGCTGGCCTTAGTGGCAGATCACGCGACATCTGTCCTTTTGATGAAACCACAGTTCGTTCAAGTTGGATTAATGGTTGGCGCGAAGGGCGCATACACCATATCCATGGTTTCACTGGTGTCGCCAGTGTGCAGCACTTAAAAGTATAAACGCTACATTATGAGTTTAGCCTCATTACCCGAGGCACCTTTACTATTAGGGTTATCGCCCGATTTTTACAGCCCTCGCCTCACCCTGCGAGGGCTGCTTGCCCTACCAAGCCTTAGCAATATCGTTTATCAGCTTAGGACCTTGATAGATTAGCCCTGTATAAATCTGCACCAACTCCGCTCCTAACGCTTTTTTATCGAGGGCATCCTCGGCGCTCATAATGCCTCCCACACCAACAACAGGCACTTTGCCACCTAAGGCGTCCACCATTGCTTTTAAAGCTTGGTCTGATTTTTTCTTTACCGGCGCACCGCTTAAACCGCCCGCTTCTTGCCCATGGGGTAAGTGCGCAACTCCTTCACGGTCTAGCGTGGTATTGCTCACAATTACGCCATCCATTCCATGCTCCACAAAGGCATTGGCCATAGCATAAAAAGCTTCCTCATCGTTATCGGGAGCAATTTTGATCACTAAGGGCACGCTGCGCCCACTTTGTTGGTCAAGGTAAGTTTGGCGCTCACGCAGTGTGGACAGCAAGCGCGCCAAGGCATCGCCATGTTGCAAGCTTCTTAACCCTTCAGTGTTAGGAGAAGATACGTTCACCACCACGTAGCTGGCCTCACTATGCACTTGATCGAGGCACAACAAATAATCATCTACGGCGTTTTCCATGGGAGTGGTGGCATTTTTGCCAATGTTAATGCCAAGCACACCGTCATAGCGGCGTTTGCGCACCGCTTGCATAAAATAGTCCAAGCCTTGGTTATTAAACCCCATGCGATTAATAATGCCTTTGGCTTCGGGTAGTCGAAACAAACGTGGCTTTGGATTACCCGCCTGTGGTCGCGGCGTCACTGTACCCACTTCAATAAAGCCAAACCCTAAGGACGCTAATCCATCAATACAGTCAGCGTTTTTATCAAGGCCTGCTGCCATGCCCACGGGGTTGCGAAATGTGAGCCCCATAAGTTGCACTGGTTTCTCCACAAACCCCTGGGGATACAAATGCCCCATACCTTTGCGCAAAGCGCTCAGAGTAAGATGATGGACAGTTTCTTCAGGCAAAGAAAATAAAGCAGGACGGACCAAACGGTATAACATGCAGAGGCTCCTTTTCAGCGACGGCCTAGTATAAACGAAGGCGCGCCAAAAGTGTGCATGGCAATTTGTGCGCTCAACTAACAAGGCATTCTAGGCAAGGGCTGTTTCAGCAGGAACTTAATCAAAAAACCCCAAAAAGCATCTTGCGCTTTTTGGGGTTGGTTTAGCCGTAAAGCTTAAGAGAAAACGATATCAGCGACCACGACGGCGTAGTGCTGCAGGGCTAAAATAGTTTTTATTAGGCACGGGTTGAGTAAAATCTATAGTACTGCGCTCTTCGTTCATTAGCTGCTGAACGTTATAGCGCTGAGATTTCAAATCATAGAACACTTCTAGCCCTGTCCATTGAGCAGGTACTTCGTAGTAATTCTTAATATACGCCATACTCACTCGCCAAAGGTCACCACGGCGGTCGTATTTATCAATTGAGGCAATTTGCCAAGAGTCCGCATCAATATAAAAAACGCGCTTATGGTACACATGCCGCTCACGTGGTTTGAGTGTCGCTTCCACCACCCATACGCGGTGAAGCTCCCAACGTGGGTATTCTGAATTAATATGTCCAATCTGCAAAATATCATCGTATTTTAAATCATTGTACGATAAACGATAGTTGTTATACGGGATATACATCTCCACAGGCTGATCGTGCACCAAACGCCAGTCGTATTTGTCGGGGGCACCGTTATACATATCGGTGTCGTCCACGGTGCGCAATCCTTCAGAGGCTGCAATAGGCGTGTCATAGGCATGGCTGGGCGAGCGTTGCACGCGACGCGTACCTGCGTTATACCCCCACGCTTGGCGTGGTACCTTGCCTTGGTCTAGGGTTTCATGCAATAACACGGCACCACCCGCTAAGCGTGCTGGCGCCGTGGTAAAAGACAGATAATAGAAAATTATATTTTCTAAATCTGTTGGGGTGACTTTAGGGTCGTTATAGGGGAAATAAACCTCTTGCTGCGAAGTGGTTAATGAGTAGTTGCCATTTCGCTGCACTGCCACCTCAGAAGCACTACGCACCAAATACACGCCGCGCCAACGTAGCATATGGTTCCAAATTGCTTGCAGCGCTTTTTCTTCGCTAGTACCGTGCAAAATGGGGAAAGGGATACCACCCATGGCATTAATCACACCAGTTTCTGTTAGCTTAGCCGTGGTGGCGTTCTTTTTTACGTTATCGTAAACCCATTGTGGCGCAGCTGTGGTGCGGCGGCTTGGGTACACATTAATTCTAAACGTCTCAGGGTACGTTGCCATTAATGCTTTGGTACCCTCAGTTAGGCGATTGGCATACAGGTCTTTGTTGCTGTTATCAATGGTGCGCACTATGCGGTCATTAGCAAAAGGATCAGGATGATGCTGCCCAGGGCGCTTATAGCTTGATGGAATATCTCCGCGGGTAATGCCGCCAGTCCAAGCGGGAATTTCAGCGCCATTACCCTCTTTTATTGCGCCGAAGGGCGTCAAGCTATTACCTAACTTGTTCGCCTCCTGCGCAGACACGGCCGCATGCGCTCCCGTTACCAACGCTATGGAGAGTGAAAAGACACTGCCCGTTGTTATAAGTTTTTTTAACATCTGCTGTCTCCGTAGAGGTGACGGCGCCTAAAATCAAGACGCCGTTTTTTATTGTTAGAACGAATAACTCATGCTTAATGATGCATTATCGCGGTCGCGAAGCTTGTTGCTATAGCCCGCTCCCCAAAAGCTCGTATACTGGGCGCCAACGGTAAGGTTGTTCAAATAAACAAAATTCAAGCCCAAGGTAGCTGCTTTGCGGTGCTGCATAAAGTTACCGCCCACCACAGAGTTACCCTCCACATCATGCGCGAATGTTAGCGAGGGATTAAAGCCAACACCTGCAAATAAGTCATTATAACCAGCTCTTAATACAGCGCGATAACCCCAAGAGAAGGTGTCGAGGTAGCTTTTGTAGCTATTTTTACCGTTATGGTAATCATCTTCTTCTTTCAACATAGCCGCAGTTGAAGCGTAGTACAGTCTTTCACCAGCGGCGTTATATTTATCTAACCCACCCGCGTGCTCTGCACCCAACTCCAGCACAAACATTAAATCATCGGTACCCAGGGAGGGGCCGAAATTAAAGATGCTTACTAGGGAAGCATTGGTCATTTTGGCTTCGTCGTAGAAGTAGAGGCGCTCGCCGGGGTTTATGTTATATCCGGAATCTAAGCAAGACCCACCGATTTTGTTGCGTACACAGTGACCAGTGATACTGCTAACAGTTGGAGCTTGCCCCTGCGCTGCTTCACCAGCAGCGCCTGCCAAGCCTGCCACTAAGTTATCACCCACGTCGTTAATAATCGGCTGCTTGGGACGATAGGCTACTTCACCAGACAACGCCACAGGCCCCACATTACTGCTAAAACTGATCCCAAACATGTCAATATCTTCGGGATAAACCATGGTGTATTGTGAAGAATCGATAAGCTCAGCGATACCCACAGTAGCTGGCATCGTAGGATCCGTTTTATTCATTTGTGCAGCTACCACAGGCAACTTGGCATGGGTACGCGTGTAATAAAACCCAAACTCTGTGCCACCTAAGCTGTCAGCAAAATAGCGTGCGGATACACCAAATTGGCCTTGGCTACTGGCTTTTTCATCTTTGGTACGACGCAAATGTACTTGGGTGCCATCGGCTCCAGGATAATTTTCAAAACCCTGAACAACACCGTCATAAACTGCCCCCATAGTCGGATCAGCACCAAAGCCCACAACTCGCCCATCCACAATCACCGACTCACCCCCAAAGGCAGGATAAGAATCATGGGTGGAATAGTAAGAACCCACAGGAGCATCTTCGGTGTGCTTCCACTCAAACTGGTAAAAAGCCTCGGCGTTTAAATTGTCGGTGATGCCATAAGAAAAATGCAGTGAACCAAGCGGCAACAAAGCCTCTTTAATTTCTGCGCCTGGGCGACGTAAAGAAGCAAGCTCAATATAGTTGGCGGTATTGATACCGTTTTGCATAAAGAGGGCTTCACCCCAGTTAATCACTTGGCGGCCTAAGCGCACGGTGAGCGGCCTATCTGCCACATCAAAATCCCCCCACACATAAGCATCAAGCAAACGAGTACGTTGACCCGCCTTCTTTTCCGCGGTGCGAGTGAAGCGATCGCTGTTTGGGTTATTAACGTAGGGATTGCGGCTGGTCATGTCACGGTTTTGGTTCATCAAATAGAAATCATGAAACGCCGTGGCGCTCACTTTGGCGCCATAGTTATAACCAAAATCTAAATACAGCTCTGGCGTGATTTTGGCCACCAGAGAAGCTAAACCACGATCAAAGTTATTATTGGCATCGTTACGGTTAATTTGCGTGCCATAGCCTTTTTGGGCCATGTCTAAAATATTTTCATCATTAGCCGCCAAATCCGCAGCACGGCTTTCCGTACGCCAAAGCGCACCCAAGGAAACACTTGTGTCTAGGCGACCAGAAATAGAAGGATGATCAAAATCCAACTCAAGAGCCTTAGCTGGTAAGGCATAAACAAACGACGCCAAAGAAACACTCGCTACTGCTAAAGCAAGGTTCTTTCGGCGCATTGGACGATTGTGCATTGCGCAACTCCATAGTGTGGTTATTAATTTTATGCTTACTACGGCAAATGTTAGATATTACTGCCGACTCCCCAGGGCAGAAAAGCCAAATGTGGCTTTGTTTTACTCGGACTATATTGATGAATTTTACAAGTTTTGCAAGCCATGTGCGTGGTTGCTAAGGCCAATTCACCACTTAAGCGAAGAGCTGCTCCATCACTTCCGCACTTTGCGGTGACAATCCTTGGTTTTGCCACTGCTTTAATTCCGCCTTCAGCAGTACTTGCAAAGGCATTGCCAACTTGCGCCAATCCATCACCGAACCTAATAAACGCGCTGCCATTTGCGGATTTAACGTATCCAGGTGCGCCAGCCCTTGGCACCACAAGCGATACCCTGCTCCATCCTCACGATGGAATGCCACAGGGTTATGCTGTGCAAACTGGCCTAATAAGGCACGAACACGGTTCGGACTTGTCCACTCAAACTGTTGATGCTTCAGCAGTTCTGCCACTCGTTCCACCGTGTGCGAGGTGGGTTTAGTGGCTTGTAGCTGAAACCATAAATCCATCACTAAGGGTTCATCCAACGCGGCTTGGTAAGCATGGGCCAACAATTGCTCAGCATCTTCGGCATCATAGTGCCAAAGTAAACGCAAAGCATTTGAACGCCGCGTCATATTATCAGCCTCAAAATAAATAGAGCGTAACTGCGTATCAATTTCGCCAATCTTTACGGCGCTTAGATACCCTAACGCCACATTCTCCAAACTTCGGCATCCAATATCAGCAGCAAGCGGCTTATACGGGGCTGGTTTATGTGCTAACACACAAGCTTGCCACTGCGCTTGGAGACGGTGGCCAAGTGATGCCTGCAAGGATTCACGGCGCTGTTGCAGTGCCGCGTAGTCCACTTGCTGCAAGGTTGCAGCCGTCTCTTTGACACTGGGCAAGGTGAGCAACAAAGCCGCCAAGGCTTCACGGCCCTGTGCCTGTGACAACACTTTAGCCATCACCTTGGCAATCATGTCCACTAACTCTGCGGATGCTTCACCCACCAATGCCTGCAAATACAAGTGCTGAGCAGCTTGCCAGCGCACATAACCATCGGTGTCATGGGTTACTAAACGGGCAAGCTGCTCCGTGGAATAGGCGTACTCTAACTCCACTGGCGCCGAAAAACCGCGCAACAACGATGGTGTGGGCTTAGCTTCTAGAGACCAACGCATTGTTTGCTCTTGCTCGGTGAGCTCCCACACTGTTTCTGTTTCACCCTCTGCATTCAAGGGTAGCGCCGTGCCCTCTTCATCAAGTAAAACAAAACGCAAGGGGATAAGCTGAGGCGCCTTTTCATCTTGGCCAGGCGTGGGAGGCGTGTGCTGTTTCACCGTTAACGTATAGGTACCATTTGCAAAACTATCGGTCACAGTTAATCGTGGCGTACCCGCTTGCGTGTACCAACGCTTGAATTGTTGCAAGGACCGCCCGCTCGCTTCTTCCATGCAGGCTAAAAAGTCTTCCACTGTTACTGCCTGGCCATCAAAGCGAGTAAAAAATAAGTGCGCTCCCTGTAAAAAAGCTTTTTCGCCGAGAAGTTGCCACTGCATGCGTACAAGCTCAGCGCCTTTTTCGTAGGTGGTGGCAGTGTAAAAGTTATCGATATCCTTATAGCTTTCTGGCCTCACAGGATGCGCCAAAGGCCCTTGGTCCTCGGGGAACTGCATTGCCTTCAGCAACTTAACATCTTCTACTCGTTTAACCGCTGCATCGTTTTGGTCCTCACAAAAATGCTGCTCGCGGAACACTGTCAAACCCTCTTTGAGGCTCAGTTGAAACCAATCTCTCAGGGTAACGCGGTTGCCCGACCAGTTATGGAAATATTCATGCCCAATCACGGCTTCCACGCGCTCAAAACCTTGGTCAGTGGTGGTGTTTGGATGAGCCAAGACACAGGCGGTATTAAAAATATTAAGCCCTTTGTTTTCCATGGCACCCAAGTTAAAGTGGCTCACCGCCACCACCATGTATAAGTCCAAGTCATAGCTTAAACCGTATACTTTTTCGTCCCAGGCCATGGCGGCCTTAAGAGAGTTCATGGCATGTTCAAGTTTAGGCAAGTCTCGCGGCTCTGCATAAATTTCCAAACGCACTTCTCGCCCGTCACGGGTGGTGTAAGTGGAATCTAAACAAGCCAAATCACCCGCCACCACAGCAAACAAATAGCTTGGTTTAGGGAAAGGGTCTTCCCAAGTGGCCCAATGCTGCTCGCCTTCCTCGCCTTGTGCCACGGGGTTACCGTTAGAAAGCAGCTGCGGATATTGCGCTTTTGATGCTTTTAACGTGACAGTATAACGACTTAGCACATCAGGCCTATCAGGGAAAAACGTAATGCGACGAAAGCCTTCTGCCTCACATTGCGTGCAAAACATACCATTGGAAAGGTACAAACCCTCAAGCGCAGTATTGGCGCTCGGGTTAATCTCCACCACTGTGAATAGCTCACAAGCTTCTGGAAGCCCCGTCAGAGCAAGTACTTTACCATCATAGGTGTAACGAGAAACGGCTAACGGAACACCATCAATGGCGATTTTTTTTAGCGTTAGCCCCACACCATCAAGCTGAAATTCGTTGCTTTCGCCTTGGCGCTTGAGTTGCAAACGTGCAGTGACTTGTGTCGCGCTTGGATGCAAATCAAAAGTAAGATCCGTGTGAGTAACGGTATAACTCGGCGCCTGATAATCCGCTAATCGAATCAAACCTTAAGCTCCTTAGCATTGGCAATTACCGCCGCTTGCGCCACGGGGCTAGGCCCTTGATTTTTGCAACTTTGTGGCAAATAACCGGTGCGCTCTTCAAGGGGAATATTATTGCGTATTTCCCAAGCAATAATTGCCTCTAAACTTAATTCTCGCTGCTCATTAGTGAGCTGACGACCGTCCGGCCAACGCCCTAGCTCCACGCTCTGGCGCATACGCTGCCACACTTCTTCGGTCATATTTTCCACTAATGCTTCAAAACTTTGTACGTTTGACATGCTAACTCCTCAACCTAAGCGGCTACTCCAACCCAATTTGGAACGACAAGCTTCATAAAAGTCATGCCCTGGCGGATGAAGCAACATTAACTTTTTGCTTTTCTTGCGCACATAGATAATGTCCCCAGGTTGCACACGCACACCTTCTTGACCATCGCAACTCACTAAGGGCATTAAGTTTTCTGTTAATACTCGCAGTTTTATTTCGCTATTCCCATCCACTACCAAAGGTCGGCTTGTTAAGGTATGGGGGTTCAGTGGTACCAACACAATGGCATCGAGCTTGGGATGCATAATAGGCCCACCCCCCGCAAGGGCGTAAGCGGTGGAACCTGTGGGAGTGGACATAATTAAGCCATCAGAACGCTGGCTATAAACGAAGTTACCATCGATAAACAGCTCAAATTCCAACATATGCACGCTATCGCCAGCAAGCAGCACCACGTCATTAAGAGCCGCGCCTTCGCCCACTATATTACGGCTGCGCTGCACCTCCATATGCAACAAAAAACGATGCTCGGTGGCGTAGTTGCCAGCCAACACCTGCCCCACTTTTTCCTCAAGTTCTGCCGGAGAAATATCCGTTAAAAAACCCAAGCGCCCGCGGTTGACGCCTAGCAAGGGCACGTTGTAGCCGGCAAAAGTACGGCCTGCACTCAAAAGACTACCGTCTCCGCCCACCACAATCACCAAATCGCACGCTTCACCCATTTGTTTGCGTGTAGCAGCTTGCAAATTAAGCTCCGCAAGCTCTTGCTCAAGGCGATCTTCAATGATTACGTGGCGATGCTGGCTTTTAAGGTAAGCCACCAACAAGCGCGTGGTGCTTAAAGCCCGCTCGCTGTTTGGGCGCGCCACCACGCCGATATTACGAAATGCTGTTTTCACCACAGCCCCTTACTGGTTAATGTTAGCGAACGCTAGTGGGTATCGAGGAGCACAATAAAATAAAACAGCCACCAAATAGTGTGCTCTTAACGTATCAGCGGGCTGCTACCGGTTCAGATAGCCAACGTGCATCTATACCAAGCTCTTGGAGCAGAAAAGCTGCTGCTGCACTGCGACGCCCTGTATCGCAATACACCACATAGCGCAGATTGCGGCTAAGGATACTATGTTTGGCGCGCACATGCTGCAAGGGAAGATGGATAGCATTAGGAAGATGCCACTGGTGGAACTCTCCGGCAGTCCGCACATCCACCCATCTTGCTCCCTGCCGTACGTCATCTTCAGCGTGAATAAAGGAAAGCTTCTCCACTAATGGTTTCTTCAAGAGCTCGTCAAAATCCTGTGCGGAGAGACGCATTAACACACAATTTTCCAAGGCTGTAACCGTGGCATTGCGAGGCCCCTGAACAAGCAAGGCCTCCTCGCCAAACCATTGGCCCGCCTCTAGGGTGGCCACCACCAATGGCGGTTGGTTGTTGCCCAAACTCACCCTTACTTCGCAAGTGCCCGATTTAATAATGTAGCAACTATTACCTGCTTCGCCTTGGGTTACCACGTCGCTCTGGGCTCTGTGTCGTTCGGGCACCAAACGCTCAAGCACAGCCAAAATATTTGCCGAAGGCAATTGTTTAAATAATGGTTGGTGCAAGAAGCGCTCAATCCAAGGCAAGTCTGCGGTGTATGCGGAGTTGTTGCGCAACTGCTCCAGTACATCTCCTAGGGCTTGCTCAAGAGCCAGCTGCTCATCAAAGCGCTCGCGATGAAAGAGCAACACCATAGTGTGGCTTTCCGCATGCGCCGTGGAATTATGGATGCTGCCTTGGCTTAATGGATGCCAAGCGGCGGCATCGGAGGCTGAAATAACTTCGCTATCACCGTTCGCTCTGCTCACCCGTACGCTGCCACTGAGCAAGTAGGCCACAGAAGCGTTAGCCTCATTCTCACTAAATAACACGTCGCCCGCTTGATAACTGCGCACTTGCTGCATGGCCAAAAGCTGCTCTAAGGCTTCTTCCGATAAGGTGTTTAACGGCACAAAGGCTTTTAACACGTTTTTATCTAGCACTTTGAGCGGGCTCTTAACTGGCGCAGCCATATGTTTCCCCAGCGTTTGCATAGCTTTTACCTAAATTGTAGTACGTTCTCTATGGCCACATCGCTTAAGCAGCGTCGGCACTGATTAGTGTTGCGATCCGACACACCCGGCTGGAATTGTGCCGGCACATCCACCCGCAGTACTCGTTTGCCACAGGTCTCCCCCTTTTCATCAAGCACCTGGCAACATGGATTTTGATAATGTTTAAGCCAAGCGCGGTAATGGCTTTCTGATACTTGGCATTTAGCGGCCGCAAAACGCACCGGATTTTCCATGTATTCAAAAACATCTTCGGCTGCAATATGAACATGCCCCGCCCCCGCGTGATTCGCCACAAAGTTTAGCCCTGCAGCTTGCAAGCGCTGCAGCAGCTCATCTGCCCCCGCCGCAAACTGCACGCTACGCTGCTCTTTCAGTTCTACTTGCAGTGCTTCAATCTGTTCTTCTAGTTTAAGATTTTCAATTTCTTTTTGATGTAAAAGCTCGGTGAGTTTAGCCCTTTCCTGTTCCAGTCGATAGGCCATACGTTGGCGATATTGCTCCGCTAGCGTTTCAATTTCTGTGCTCTTACTTTGGCTAAGTGCCGCTTGTTCATCCAGACTATCACCCAGCAATTGCACCTGCTCTTCAAGGGCTGCATTTTGCTCCTGCAGCGCATGGTGCTGGCCCTCCAACGCTTCAAGGCGCAGCAATAGCTTTTTAAGTTGTGCGTTTAAAATCTCTTCTTTTTGTTGCGCCACTAAACGTAAAGAGGAATAGGCTTCGTCAAAGTTTTTTTGCTGTTCCTGCATTTTGAGACGCAAGTCTTTAATGGTGGCAGCAGCGCGTCGACGCTCACGCTCAATCACTTCACTCAACTCCTGAGTATCCGTCGCTTTAGGGACCTCGCTATCCTCATAAGAAAGATACAGCCCAAAGCGAGCGCTGCGTTCATTTAGCGCTTGCTGAATCAGCAAAAAATCATTGGAACCTTCATCCACCACTGGTTCCCACAACTGCTCTTGGTGCCACGCCACTGGGCATTGGCTAGAACAAGCCAAACGAATAGGGCCAGCCCCCATGTTAGGGCCCGGTTTTGCATGGGTAGCGAGGTGATGCAGTGGCAAATTCCAATTTGAGCATGCAATGCCATTAGCGCTGAAGTCGATGGTAAATAGCACCATGGCTAGCACTTGGGTCTTATCATTGATCCAGCAATAAGCCCCTTTAATCTCTTGCCCTGCAAACTCAGGCACCCCCACCATACCATCCAATATGGCCTCAAAATCTGCATACAGCATGCCCTTGATAGTGCCCTGCGGGGAAATAAGCACCACCACTTCTGAAGCAACACCAGGATTCACGGTTTCTTCCTCTCCTTGAGACGATAATGGACGCTGAAAATCAATTAACGGTAGAGCGTTACCTAGGTAGTCATAGGTGCATAACGCACAAAACTGCAGCAATTTACACTATTTAACAACAGGTATATGCACTGTCGTCGCCGCATCAAGCACTGGCTACCGATAAATTAAAAGGAAAGCTTTGAAGGCGCTCGCCCAACATGGCCACAAGCATGAAGCGAGAAATAAAAAAGCCCTTAAGACTTAACATCTTAAGGGCTTGTTTGGCGGAGCGGACGGGACTCGAACCCGCGACCCCCTGCGTGACAGGCAGGTATTCTAACCAGCTGAACTACCGCTCCCATTCTCGAAAGAATTTGGTGGGTGGTGACGGGATCGAACCGCCGACCCTCTGCTTGTAAGGCAGATGCTCTCCCGGCTGAGCTAACCACCCCGTGGGAAGTGGTGGCCATTATAGGGAATAGAATTTGCACGTCAACGTCTTTTTTAAACTTTTGAATCGTTCGCTCAAAAATAATACTAACTGAACTCTTTTTAAGCAAAACACCCTATTTTCCTACTTTTTAGCGGCTTCTTGCTGCTCGATAAAAGCACGCGCAGACTCAATATCAGCGAATTTCTCAGGCAGCATATCGCCTTTGCGATTCACCACACGGTAGTGATGAATCTTTAACGACAGAGTAGCTGCATCTAGATCGCCTTCTTCCACAATAGAAAAGCCAGTATTACCCCAAGCAAATGCGTTCCCGATCATTACGGCTCCTTTTGATTAGCAAATTCGCTTCACAATAATATCGGTGAGCTCATCGAGAGTCAGATCCCCCGCCTGATCAAACCAAGCATTGGTCCAACTGGTCATACCCGTGATTAATCGACGCAAAATAAAGGGCTGCTCTGTAATTAACCCTTTTGCGGCTAGCTCCTCTAGCACGTCTAACCAAATGGCTTCGTACTCGGCCCGCAACGCCAGCGTGGCCTTTTGATTTTCTGGGGACAAACAACGCCATTCATAAACGAGCACCGTCATGGCTTCACGGGTGTCACCCACAATAAACTGCAGCTCATTGCGTACCAACGCCACCAGCTTTGCACGAGGACAATCGATGCCTTGAATGGCCTCTTGTAGGCGATGCGTGTTGAACCGGATCACCTCCACCATTACTGCGTGTAAAATCTCTTCTTTGGTAGCAAAGTGGTGAAACAAGCTGCCACTTTGCAGACCCACCTCACGGGCGATATCACGCACTGTGGTGCGATCAAACCCTTGGTCACGAAACAAACGCGCCGCTGCACTTAACAACTTACCGCGCGGAGATTCATCCATGCCATGCATAACAAGGCCGCTAGCTGCTTTGTTTTTATCTGTTTTCACATGAGGTCCTTAATACGTTAGGGCTGCTCAAAAAGTTAGCGGGAATTATGACTTTCCCTTCTGAAATAACAACCACTGACAAAAAGTTTTAGCACTGCTACTTTTATCACTTTACAAACCAAGCGCTTGCTTGGTAGGTTTGACCTTAAACGTAGCCACCGCCCTTGGCAAGTACACCACTGCCAACACTGGGCACTAAGAAGAGAGGAAACCATGTCTAAAGCACCTGTGAAAATAGGATGCGCTGCGGCTTTTTGGGGAGATACCAACAGCGCCGCCTTCCAACTTGTTCACCAAGCCGACATTGATTATCTAGTATTTGATTACCTCGCCGAAGTTACCCTTTCTATCATGGCGGGGGCGCGCATGAAGAACCCAGACCACGGTTACGCCCACGATTTTGTAACGCAGGTAATGAAGCCCCTCGCTAAAGATATACATGCCAAGGGCATTAAAGTGATTAGCAATGCCGGCGGCGTAAACCCAAGGGCCTGCCGCGATGCTTTAGAAGCTATTTTTCGCGAGCAAGATATTCCTCTAACCATCGCCTTGGTAGAAGGTGATGATGTGCTACCGCTGCGCAGCCAAATGGGCGACATCAAAGATTTAGATTCTGGCCAGCCCGCCCCGCCTTTCATACTCACCATGAATGCCTACTTAGGCGCCGGCCCCATTCAAGCGGCCTTGGATGCAGGTGCCGATATAGTGCTCACCGGCCGCATTGTGGATTCCGCGTTAGTGCTTGGGCCTTTAATGCACCACTTTGGCTGGTCGGCTGAAGATTACGATAAGCTGGCTCAAGGCTCACTCGCGGGGCACTTAATTGAGTGCGGCGCACAAAGCACTGGGGGCAACTTCACCGATTGGCACCTAGTGGAAGGCTTCGACAACATGGGCTTCCCCGTGGTGGAGTGCCATGAAAATGGCGACTTTATTCTCACCAAACCCAAGGGCACCGGCGGCTTGGTTTCCCGCGGTACAGTGGGTGAGCAGCTACTCTACGAAATCGGCGATCCAAGGGCTTATTTGCTGCCCGATGTGACCTGCGATTTCACCCAAGTTTCCCTCGAAGAAGTGGGAGAGAATAGAGTTAAAGTCACAGGCGCAAAAGGCGCTGCGCCTTCCGACAAATACAAGGTATCCGCCACTTACCCTGATGGCTATCGCCTCACCGCCACCTTCCTGATGGCGGGCATTAATGCGGCGCAAAAAGCGCAAGCCGTGGCCGATGCCATTCTCACCAAGGTGAATCGCGAGCTTAAAGCCAAAGGCATGGGCGAACTCACCCACACCGATGTGGAACTACTGGGCACCGAAACCACCTATGGCGCACACGCCCGCTGCCAAGAGAGCCGCGAAGTGGTGGTAAAGTTAGCCGCCCGCCACCCCCAAGAGCCGGCGCTTAAATTTATGGGCCGTGAAATTGCCCAAGCTGTCACAGGCATGGCACCGGGCATCACTGGCATTGTGGGCGGTCGCCCTCGCCCCTATCCACGAATTCGTCTATTTTCCACCTTAATTGATAATCAAAAAGTGGAAATGCACGCTGACTATCAAGGCAACACCTTGGTAGTGGCCGCGCCTAAAGGCCAAGACATAGAACAACTAGCGCTGCCCGAGCAAACCCCGCCCGCCAACGTAGAAACCAGCACACAGGTGCCCTTGGTGGCGCTCGCCTACGCCCGCAGTGGCGACAAGGGCAACAATGCCAACATTGGCGTGATGGCACGCAAGCCTGAATACTACCCTTACCTCTACCAAGCCCTTACCACAGACAGCGTAAAAGCGTGGATGCAACACGTGCTAGATGATGAAAACAGCACGGTGGAAAAGTGGCAGCTGCCCGGCATTCACGGCTTAAACTTCTTATTAAAAGGTGCACTCGGTGGCGGCGGTATCGCCTCCTTGCGCATTGACCCACAGGGCAAAGCCTTCGCACAACAATTATTAGACATGCCCATTCCTGTTTCACAAGCCATTGCTGATGAGGTGTTATCAAATGGCCTATAACTCTATTTTCAAACCCGGCCTGTTTGAAGGCCAAACCATCATTGTTACCGGCGGCGGTAGCGGCATTGGTCGCTGCACCGCCCATGAGCTTGCCCACCTTGGTGCGCAAGTGGTGCTGATTGGCCGCAAAGAAGACAAGCTCATTCGCACCACCGAGGAAATCAAAGATGACGGCGGCCAAGCCCTTTGGTTTAGCTGCAATATTCGCTCCGAAGAAGAAGTAAAAGACACAGTGAGCAAAATATTTGCCGAGACCAGCACTGTGCACGGTTTAGTGAACAATGCGGGCGGCCAATTCCCCTCACCGCTGGCGTTTATTAACCAAAAAGGTTGGGACGCCGTGATTAGCACCAACCTCACGGGTGGTTTTTTAATGGCAAAAGAAGTGTTTATGCAAGGCATGAACCGCTCTGGCGGCGCTATTGTGAATATTATTGCCGATATGTGGGGTGGCATGCCGGGCATGGGCCACTCAGGTGCAGCACGCGCCGGCATGGAAAATTTCACTCGCACCGCCGCCTATGAGTGGGGCTGTGCGGGTGTGCGCGTCAACGCTGTGGCACCGGGTTGGATTGCCTCAAGCGGTATGGATACTTATCCCGAAAGCTTTAAATCCACCATTAAAACCCTCAAAGCCGCGGTGCCCTTAAAGCGCATGGGCGAAGAGGCCGAAGTGTCCTCTGCCATTTGTTACTTACTTTCCCCGGGTGCTGCTTTTGTGAGTGGCACAACCGTGCGCGTAGATGGTGCCGCCAGCCAAGGCAATGTGGCCATTTTCCCACTTCCAGATCACAACAACAGCCAACCCTATCAAGGCTTCCATCGCGCGGTAACTCCAGCATTATTTAGCGACGAGGAGGAGGCATAAATGCAAGTAATTCACTCCGCGCTCAACCCTAACAGCGAAGAATTTAAACAAAATAAAGCCGCCATGCTAAAGCAGGTGGAAGAGTTTCGGGCCATAGAGCAAAAAGTGGTTGAAAAAACTGAATCTCGCCGTGAGCGTTTTGAACAACGCGGCAAGCTATTGCCCCACGACCGAGTCGCCCTGCTGCTAGACGCGGGCGCGCCCTTTTTGCCGTTGCACAACCTTGCTGGTTATATGATGCACGACGACAAAGACGGCACCGAAGCCGGTGGCGCTACTATCGCGGGCATTGGTTATGTGGCGGGTACGCGCGTATTGGTGGCTGCTTCTAACTCCGCCATCAAAGGCGGCACCATCACCCCCGCGGGCTTACAAAAAACCTTGCGGTTGCAAGCCATCGCAGCAGAAAACAAACTTCCCGTGGTGAGCTTGTCAGAATCCGGCGGCGCCAACCTTAACTATGCTTCCGATATTTTTGTGGAAGGCGCACGCAGCTTCGCTAACCAAGCGCGTATGTCTGCCCAAGGTATTCCTCAGGTTACCGTAGTGCACGGCAACGCCACGGCGGGTGGCGCTTATCAGCCTGGGCTATCGGATTATTGCATTATGATTCGCGAGCAAAGCAAGATGTTTTTGGCTGGCCCGCCTTTGCTCAAAGCCGCCACTGGCGAGGTGGCCACCGACGAAGAGCTCGGTGGCGCAGAAATGCACACAGATATAGCCGGCACGGGCGAATACCTGGCCGAAAACGACCGTGATGGCATCCGCCTCGCCCGAGAAATTGTGGCCAGCCTTGGCTGGAATGATTTAGCCACTCCATTGCCTGCCAAAGCATTTAAACCACCACGTTACGCCGCTGAAGAATTGCTCGGCGTGGTGCCTAATGACGCACGCAAACCTTACGACGTGCGCGAAATTTTAGCGCGCATTGCCGATGATTCTGCGTTCTTAGATTTTAAAAACGAATGGGATCCCCACACTGTGTGCGGTTGGATCAAGATTGAAGGCTACCCCGTGGGCATCATCGGCAACAACGGCCCCATTACCCACAAAGGGGCTGCCAAAGCGGCACAATTTATCCAACTGTGTGAACAAACCCGCCGTCCTCTGCTATTTTTGCATAACACCACGGGCTTTTTAGTGGGCACAGAACAAGAGCAAAACGGCATCATTAAACACGGTTCCAAAATGATCCAAGCCGTGGCCAATGCCACCGTTCCTAAAATTAGCATTCTCATTGGCGGCTCCTATGGTGCGGGTAACTATGCCATGTGTGGCCGTGGGCTGGATCCGCAATTTATTTTTGCTTGGCCTAACAGCCGCGTAGCGGTAATGGGTGGCCAGCAAGCGGGCATGGTATTACGCATTGTGGCAGAGCAAAAACAACGCTCCCAAGGCATTGAACCCGACGAAAATGTGCTCAAATTTTTACAAGAAAGCACCGCTCAACAGCTCGATAGCCAATCCACCGCCCTTTACGGCACCGCACGCCTATGGGATGACGGCATCATCGATCCGCGCGACACGCGCAACGTGGTGGCTTTTGCTTTGGCCACCTGCCGCGAAGCGCAACAACGCACCCTACAACCTATTTCCTTTGGCGTTCCGCGCCTTTAATTCTGGAGTTCACAACCATGTTATTTAACACCGACGAACACAAGGCCATGGCGCGCACCACGCGTGACTTCATCATTAACGAAATCAATCCCCACGTGAATGAGTGGGAAGAAAAAGGCGCCTTCCCCACCCACGAAGTCTTTAAGCGCATGGGCGAGCTCGGCTTGCTCGGCGTCACCAAACCTGAAGCGTTTGGCGGCTTAGAGTTGGATTATTCCTACGGTTTAGCGGTGGCAGAACAGTTAGGCCACTGCGAATGCGGGGGTATTCCGCTTTCCATTGGTGTGCAAACCGACATGGCCACCCCCGCATTAGCTCGCTTTGGCAGCGATGAATTGCGCCAAGAGTTTTTGGCGCCTGCCATTACAGGAGACTATGTGGCCAGTATCGCCGTGAGCGAGCCCCACGCTGGCTCCGATGTGGCCGCCATTAAAACCACCGCGGTAAAAGATGGCGATGATTACATTATCAACGGCACCAAAATGTGGATTACCAACTCCCCCACCGCCGATTTTTTCTGCGTGCTAGCCAATACCTCCGACGGCAAGCCCCACTTTAATAAATCATTGATTGTTGTGCCCCGCACCGCAGCAGGTATTACCGTGGACAAGCCCCTAAATAAGCTAGGCATGCGCTCTTCACAAACTGCTCAGGTATTTTTTGATAATGTGCGCGTGCCCCAACGCTACCTCATTGGCCAAGAAGGCATGGGCTTTATGATGCAAATGATGCAGTTCCAAGAGGAGCGTTTATGGGGAGCCACCTCCGGCCTCATGGGCTTTGACAACTTGATTGATCAAACCATTGAATATGCCAAGGAACGCGAAGTGTTTGGCATGCGATTGATTGATAACCAAAGCGTGCACTTTCGCATGGCTGAACTAAAAACCGAAGTGGAACTACTGCGCAGCCTAATTTACCGTGCCTGCCACGCCTACATTAATGGCCAAGATGTGTTGCAGCTAGCCTCCATGGCTAAGCTGAAATCTGGCCGCCTCGCCCGTGAAATTGCCGATAGCTGCTTACAATATTGGGGCGGCAATGGCTTTATGTGGGATAACCCTGCTTCCCGCGCATGGCGAGATGGCCGCCTCACATCCATTGGTGGTGGCGCCGACGAAATCATGCTCGGCATTATTTGCAAAACCATGGATATTCTTCCACGCAGAAAGAAAACGGATAAGTAGCCATGAGTGATTTACCGGTAGCAAGCGAACAGCGTGGAGGGGTACTGCACCTCACGCTCAATCGCCCCGACAAGCGCAACGCCATGAGCTTGGCCATGGTGGAAACCTTAATTAACGAGCTAGATGCAGCAGCCAACAATGAAACCATCCGCGCCATTGTCATTCGCGGCGCCGGCGGGCATTTTTGTGCGGGTGGCGATATTAGCGATATGGCCCAAGCCCGCCAAGCAGCCATGGCAGGTAATGCGGAAAGCTTTCAGCAAATGAACCGCCTATTTGGCACCCTGCTTACCAAGGTTAACGAACAACCCCAAACTGTTGTGTGCGTTACTGAGGGCGCAGTGTTGGGCGGTGGCATGGGGCTCGCTTGCGTGGCGGATATTACCCTAAGCGCGCTCGAGGCAAAATTTGGCTTGCCAGAAACCACCCTTGGCGTGGTACCTGCCCAAATTGCCCCTTTTTTAGTGCAGCGCATTGGCCTCACCGCCACACGCCGCTTAGCCTTAACAGGGGCGCGCTTTACTGGCGAAGAAGCCGCTCGATTAGGCGTGGCACACGAGGCCGTTCCCACAGAAGCCCTCGATGCGCTTTTAGAGAACACCCTCAAACAAATACAACAATGCGCCCCTGGTGCTAACCGCGCCACCAAAGCCTTGTTGTTCAACACTTTGCGCAATCCTTTAACCCAGGTGTTGGATGATGGCGCCGAGGCCTTCGCACAAGCCGTGCAAAGCGCCGAGGGCGCCGAAGGCACCCTGGCCTTTATGCAGAAACGCTTACCCAAGTGGGCTGAGGATAACCATGAATAAGATTTTAATTGCCAACCGCGGTGAAATTGCTTGCCGTGTGATTCGCACGGCGAAAGCCCAAGGCTATGGCACCGTGGCGGTGTATTCAGAAGCAGATAAAGAGGCCTTACACGTTAAGCTTGCCGATGAAGCAGTTTATATCGGTGCCTCAGAACCAAGCCAGTCCTATCTTAATATTGACGCTATTCTAAACGCAGCCAAGCAAAGCCTAGCGGATGCCATTCACCCAGGCTACGGTTTTTTATCAGAAAACGCCGAATTTGCCGAGCGTTGTGCCGCTGCCAACATTACTTTTATTGGGCCCAACGCCGAGGCCATTGCCTTAATGGGCTCCAAGCAAGCCTCAAAAGCCGCTATGGTGAAAGCGGGCGTGCCCTGCTTGCCCGGCTACCAAGGCGAGGAGCAAAGTGATGACACCTTAATCGCCGAAGCCAAAAAAATTGGCCCACCCTTAATGATCAAAGCCTCCGCCGGTGGTGGTGGCCGCGGCATGCGCTTGGTCACCGATTTAAATCAGCTCGAAGAACAAATCCGCAGCGCGCGCCAAGAGGCAAAAAGCGCCTTCGGCGACGACAAGCTTATTTTAGAGCGCGCTCTACTCAACCCTCGTCATATTGAAGTGCAGGTGTTTGGCGATTCCCACGGCAACGTGGTGCATCTTGGCGAACGGGATTGTTCTATTCAGCGTCGTCATCAAAAGGTGGTGGAGGAAGCCCCCTCTCCGGCAGTATCGCCAGCCTTACGCCAAGCTTTGGGGGAAGCAGCCGTGGCAGCCGCCAAGGCATGTAATTACAGCAATGCCGGCACAGTGGAATTTTTGCTCGATGAAGATGGGCAGTTTTACTTCCTCGAAATGAACACTCGCTTGCAAGTAGAGCACCCCGTCACTGAGCTTATCACCGGCCTTGATTTAGTGGCTTGGCAATTAATGGTGGCCGCGGGCGAAAAGCTCCCCCTCACCCAAGAGCAAATTCAACTCACAGGCCATGCCATTGAGGTGCGCCTGTATGCTGAGGACCCGAGCCAAAACTACCTCCCCCAAACGGGTACCATTAGCCACTGGCAGGTGGCAGAGGGCGAAGGTATTCGCGTGGACCACGGCATTAAAGTGGGCAGCGAAATCAGCCCCTTTTATGACCCTATGATCGCCAAGGTAATCAGCTATGGCGAAAACCGTGAAGTGGCACGTCGCCGCTTATTACGCGCTTTAGACACCACAGAACTATTAGGCCTACAAGATAATCGCGCATTTTTGGCCGCCATTCTGCGCCAGCCCACCTTCATTGAGGGCCAGGCCACCACGCAATTTTTAAACAACGAAAAATTCACATTTTGCACCGCGCCTACTAACAAACACTGGGCCCTAGCTGCGGCACTCATACAAAACCATCAGCCCAGCTCAGAACATCTCGGCAGTCAGCTACCCCATCCTGTGCATTTAACCCAAGATGACGCTGACACCATCGTAATACTTCAGCATACTGGGGCAGAATGGCTGGCCACCCGAGGCGAAGAAACCCACACCATCCATATCACTGCGCAAGGTTGTCATATTGATGGCTATCGCCAACCTTATTACTGGTGTCATACGGATACGGGTTTGTGGCTTGGGCTTGGCAGCGAGCAATGGTTCTTTGAGCATCACACTTATGCCCCTGCGAATAGCCTAGAGGCAACAGGCAGCGGCTTACTCACCGCCCCCATGGACGGTGCTGTTATTGCGGTGCAGTGCAACGTGGGCCAAGAGGTGCAAAAAGGCGATGTGCTTTTGCTGCTTGAAGCCATGAAAATTGAACATAGCCTCATTGCCGATATCGACGGCACAGTGGCAAGTGTTGAGGTGCAAGTGGGCGAGCAGGTCAAAAGCAAACAACTGCTCTTGTCAATTGCACCGAAAACAGAATAAGGAAACACAAAACCTTGCCCTCCAAAACGCTTAGAGGGTAAGGTTCTGCATTGAATTGAGACAATGGTATTGTTTTTTTACCAAGCTTCTCGCCAAACAACATTAACCATGCACGCAAAACAATAAAGACTGGAGCAACAATGAGCCGCACTGACGACTTAATTACCTTGCCTAAACTGCTATCGCGCATTGCAGCGCTTAGTCCCCATTTACCAGGTTTAATACGAGGAGCCGTTCTCAGTAAATCATCCAACCCTCGAAAACGCCAAGGCCTCGATTTGCGATTTGAGCAAGCAGTTAAAGATAACCCCCATGGAGTAGCGGTGGGTTTCGAAGGCCGTTACTATACGTATCAGGAGTTTAACGCTTGGGCCAACCAACTGGCCTATTATTTTATCAGCATAGGTCTGAAGAAAGGTGACGTGATTGCGGTAAATCTTGAAAACCGCCCAGAGTTGTTAGTTACCGTATTGGCCGCTGCTAAAATTGGTGTGTGTAGCGCCCTAGTGAACACCTCTCAACGTGGTCGGGTCCTCACCCACAGCATCAACCTAGTTGAACCCAAGTTGTTAATTGTTGGCGCAGAGCTAGTAAATGCTGTAGAAGAAGTACGCAGCGATTTAAACCTTAATGCTGATCAGTTTTTTGCTTGGGCAGACCAAGACACCCACAAAGACGCAGGCACAGTGGCCACAGGCTACATCAACATCGGCCAAGAACTAAAAGCATTCGGCACCGACAACCCGCCTCAATCTGGTAACAATTACCTCAACGACCCACTCTTTTATATTTACACCTCTGGCACCACGGGCTTACCCAAAGCGGTGGTATTTAATCATGGGCGTTGGGAAAAAGCCTTTAACGCCTTTGGTTTCGCCGCTGTACGTCTCAACTCAAATGACCGCTTATACGCCACACTTCCCTTCTACCATGCCACGGGCATTGTAGTGGGTTGGGCATCAGTGGTTGCTGGCCGCGGTGGTGTTATTTTAGCTCGTCGCTTCTCAGCCAGTAACTTCTGGGATGATATCCGCAAACACGACTGCACCGCCTTTGCCTATGTGGGTGAGCTTTGCCGCTATCTACATGAGCGCCCACGCCAAGCCGATGACCGCAATAACAAAGTCCATGTGATTGTCGGTAACGGTTTACGCCCGAGCATTTGGAAAGATTTTAAAGAACGCTTTGGTATTGACCGAGTGGTTGAACTGTATGGTTCATCAGAAGGTAACGTTGCGTTTACCAATGTTTTTAACTTTGATAACACCGTAGGTTACTCACCCGTCCCTTACTCTATTGTGAAGTTTGATAAAGAAACAGAAGAGCCCATTCGTGGTAAAGACGGTTTCTTAGTAAAAGCTAACAAAGGCGAAACAGGGTTGCTTGTGGGCAAAATTACCAAACGCTCTCCCTATGATGGCTATACCGATGCAAGCAAAACCGAAGAAACCATTATTCGCAATGCGTTCAAAAAGGGCGATGCTTACTTCAACACTGGCGATCTAATGCGCGATATCGGTTTCAAGCATGCGCAGTTTGTGGACCGCTTAGGCGACACCTTCCGTTGGAAAGGTGAAAACGTTTCCACCACCGAGGTTGAGCATATTTTAGATGCCTTTGATGGCATTGCTGAATCCGTGGTGTATGGCGTAGAAATACCTAACTGCGATGGCCGTGCAGGCATGGCACAGCTGCGCTTAAGCGACGGCAACCACATTAATGATATGGACTTCGCCGTATTAGCCCAGTACCTGCGCGCCGAATTACCGGCCTATGCGGTGCCTATATTCCTACGCTTGAGAGAAAGCGAATTTGAGGCTACAGGCACGTTTAAACACCTTAAAACTGACCTTAAAAAGGAAAAGTACGATTTAAGCCAAGTGGGTGATGACGCTATTTATGTACTTCTCCCCGGCGAAACGGCCTACCAACCACTAACGGAGGATATCCAAAAAGGTGTGGACGGTGGTGCCTACCGCCTATAACCCACTGTTGGTTCTTTCTTGTAAGCACCCCTAACCTCAGGGGTGCTTTTTTTGCCTAGCCATTTCTTGACCCATTTTCAACCCCGTTACGTCTGTTATTTGTACTGTTAATAACTTTTGGTATGGACGGAAGGTTTTCCAGCTAACCTGTGGATAACTCTGTGCATAACAAGTGGAATTACCGTAAAAAAACAAAGTCAATATTGACTTTTTTGTTCGCTTATTTTTAACACAAACCCATTCTCTTTATAAATCATAAACTTACATTAACAGCAAAAGAAACAACCTCAGGTGTCCTTACTAAAAGCAGTTAGTAGATGCAGTGTGCATAACTTCTAATATAGCTTGCTGAAAAACAAAAGATGTCCACAATTTCTGTGGATAACTTTGTGTATAAGTTGCTTACAACTGCAGCAAACATTCATGGAACCTAGGGTTCAACTGTTCGTGTAATTTTTAGCCTACAGGGTGTTGATAAATAAAAAACTAACGTTTGAGCGCTGGCCACAAAGCACAGCAAAAAAAAGGGAACCCAGAGGATGGGCTCCCTAAAATAACACCACTAAGGGGATAGCGGTGTTTGCTACAAGTTTGATTCAATCTTCGCTTTGCTCGTTCTTGTCTTTCGACTCAAGCTCAGCGGTAAGCTCTTGGATACGCTGCTTCAAGCTTTCTACCTCGCGTTTGCTAGGCAAGCCTAAACGAGATAGCGCTTTATTAAGACGTTCATCAAACGCCTTTTCCATCTTTTCCATGGTTTCGCCAGTGCGATGACGCACTTTTTCGCGAATCTCATCCACCTTGGCCTCGGCTGAGCGTGTTTTGGATTCTAGGTCACGCCCTGTGTCCACTAAAGCATCAAAGAAACGCCCCCCTTCTTCTTCTGCCTTAGAAAAAGCACCAAGGCCTGCTAACCAGATTTGGTGCGTATACTTACGAATATCCAAAACACTACTGCCACCAGAACGCTCTTCTTCAGAGCTTTCTACAAGGTCTTGGTCTTTCTGGTCGTGGTCTGTCATCAATCTCTCCTCGATGCAATTCCACAAGCCAATGCAGTGCGGAAAAATAAAACAAACAAAAAACAATAACATCATCAGCGCAATCTGAATGATTGCCGCCAATTATAAGCACGAGAGTACGGAGAGCGCGCTCAAACTGTCTTACAAACTAACACGGGTTTAGTTTTCTTCAGGCGCTTCAGGGGCTGGCAAATAAGGGTCTTCATCTGGGTCGAGTGATTCCGACCTTGGGCTAGAGGTGTTCCCAAAAATACTGCGCGTGAAGCTTTTGGGGCGTAGCATGGCAAAAATCCGAGAGCGCAGATTGCGCTCAATATCCGCCGCGCTTTGCTTAATACGCTGCTCCACTTTGCGCTCCACATGGGGCAGCAAAATAAAGTTTACCAGCAACGCAGCCACCACAATGGTGATAAGGGAAGTTAATAGGGCTGTTATTATTATTTGTTCCCACACAGCTTAACTCCCAAAAATAACAAACAACTGCAAGAAGCCCGCCCCCATACTTAGCACGGCCCCCACTGTGATCAAAATCCATTCATCCTCTTGGAAAGCAGGCCGCAGCAGGTCTTGGAACTCTTGTGCTGATAAATCTTGCATTCGCTCGCACATAATGCGCTCCACAATGGCACCGCGTTCGCGGTTAAAGTCGGGGTCTTCAAAAGGAAACACCGCTAAATCCAGCGCTTTTTCTTCCACCGACTTTTTGAGATCTGCATAGCCACTTGGGCCCACTGTGAGTTGAGCAGCAGTACGCACCACACCACCCTCTAGCAAGGGGCGCAAATGGCGCTTAATCAAGGCCTTAGTGCGGTCTGCACGGGGGCCATAAATCACCTGCTGCATAATATTCTTTAGGGTCACCACTTCTTCGGTGGTGAGGCGTGCAAAGTTTTCAGCCACGTCTTTTTGACGTTTTAAAAATAAGCCTTGCACCCGATATGGCCCCACGGGAATGGGCCGCACGGGGCGGAAAATAATATTAAGCGCCAGCCAGTTAGTGATAGCACCAATAATCAGCCCACCCACCGGCAAAATCCAGCCAAAAGGGAAAAAGATAAAAATTGGCAGCTGAATAAGCCCAAACAAGAACCCAAAATAAAGGCCCGAGTTAGTCACAAACCTAAACTCGGGCTCACCCACCTCACGGAACATTTTCACCATGAGTTCTTTGTCATTGCGCATTTGCGCTTGCACCATGTACTTTAAATCCACTAAGGACTCCACGTTTTGACCAATGTCTTCCACGAGGCTATCCATAATATCGGGCACTATTTTGCGCGCTCGGCTATAAATGCGCCGCCGCACCATCAAGGGTAGATTTTCCCACAGCACGGCATTGCGCTCTGTCATCACCTCATCGGTGTAGTCTTCAATGTTTTCTTGGATACTGCGGGTTAAATGAGCGGCTATTTTCTCAGGTTCCATTTGCTGGAAGAATTCTTCGATACTACCGATTTTAGAAAGGGTTTGATCTACTAGTATCCCCGCCATCTTCTCAGCTTTAGAGGGGATAATGCCTTGCCAACCAAAAAAAGGACGTACGCCAAAAAACTCAATGGGATAAAACGTCATCTGCACTGCAACCCAGTTTGTTGCCCAGGCAACTAGCGCTGCCACAATAGGGATGCTCACATACTTCCAAAAATCTGGATGTGAAAATATTGCTTCTAACATCAGTGCCCTATATCTCCATTTACGAGGCTCACTCTTAGCACGCTCTTTAAAAACAACAACTGGCTAAAGAAGAAAGCTTGACTGCCATGAGTATCAATTAAATAGTAGCTGCTTATACTACAATGCTGTTTCGTGCTTCGGTATGGCAGTATTTAAATTATTTTTATGCTATTCGTGCATTGCGCTGGCAATGAGGGTGTAGAATAGCGTATTTGCTTCTTATGACCAAATAATACAGACAATTTATGGCAGCTAACTCCCACAACTCCTTGGCTCAAACGCTAGCGCTCAGCGCGCTAGAGTTTTTGCTTAACCAAGTTCTTACCTCAGACCCGTTGGGCCGTGAGCGCTTAGCTCAGCTCGACGGCACCGTGATTCGTGTGCGGGTAGAAAAGCCCGATGAGGTTATTTTTTTGCTTGTGCATGCCGATGGCGTCGAAGTGCTCACCGAATTTGATGGCTACGTGAATGTGCGCGTACGCGGTGAACTTGGCGCGTTATTAGAATGGTGGCTGGTGCCCAACTCAGCCGAGACAGCTAATAATCGTTTGCGAGTACTGGGCGCCGACGACACACTCCAACTGCTACAAGACACCATCAGTGATTTTAGTTTATGGGCCTTGGTACGCGGTTGGCTCGATAACTTTACCCAACTAGAAGACGTGCTAGCTTTATTAAAGCGTGAGGATTCGCATTGGCATCATCTGCTAAAAGACTTGCCCGAAACCGTACAAAAAATGTCGGAAGAAGTGGCACAACAGCGCTTGCAGCACGAAGATTTAGAGGATGAATTTACCCGTTTTAAAAGGATTGCCATAAAAGAACGACGCAAGGATATATCTTATGCGTTGTTAGCCCTGATGTGTTTTGGGCTAAGTTTTGCGTTTTGGGAACGGTTGGTTTCGCTTAGCCCATGGCTCGCGCCCGCAGAGCAAGCCGCAGCGGCTTTGCTTTTGGGTGTTTTGCTCTTATTGAGCCGCTTATTGTTTAGCCGCCGCTATGTTTAACTACTCTTTGTGGTAACTGCGCCGCCCTTTCAAAAAGCTGCCTAGCCGTTCTTCCACAATTTCAGCGCTGGTTTTGGCCAAATTACGCGTGGTATCTTGCAACACATCGCGGGTTGATAAGGATTTTACCCCCTCCACCACACCACGCTTTACGGCGACCTCCACTCTTTCTGCAATACGATTAGAGGCTTGCTCGCCCTGCTCTGCAAAAAACTGTTCGAGTTCACGTTTTAAGCTTGGCCTGACACTAAAATTCAGCCACACACCCACCACGGCTAGCGTGAACAAGGACGATAGACCCGCCACTGCAAAAATCCACCACCACTGCATCTGCTGTTCCTCTTATTTTGGTTTTTCTGCCAGGATCACAGCACGCCTTGGGCTGGGGTAGCCCTCGCGAGTTTTGGTGTGATCATTGGGATCTAAAAAATCTTCTAATGATTGATATTGCATCCAAGGCGTGCACTTTTGCTCTTCGATGCTAGTGATATTTTCATCCACCACCCGCGGATTTTGAAACCCGCAGCGGCGCAGCCATAAACACAACATAGCAACGCTAGGCAAAAAGTAAACATTGCGCATGGCAGCATAGCGATCTTCTGGCATTAACACTTGGTTATCGGCACCTTCTATCACCAAGGTTTCTAGCACAAGCTGCCCGCCTGGGCGCAGCGCCTCTTTGAGCTCAAGCAAATGGTCTAAGGGCGAACGACGGTGATATAAAACGCCCATGGAAAATACCGTATCAAAGCCACCCAACCCGTGGGGAAGCTCTTCCATGCGCAACGGCGCAAACCATACCGGCATCTCGGGCTGTAAACGTTTAATGGCATAAAACTGCAGCATAAACAAAAGTGTTGGATCGATGCCTAGCACCTGGCGTGCGCCTTCTGCATACATACGCCAACAGTGATAGCCCGAACCGCAGCCCACATCGAGCACACGGCGATTCTTCAGCGGCGCAATATGGGGCAACACACGTTGCCACTTCCAATCCGAACGCCACTCGGTTTCCACTTCAGTGCCAAAAAAGTTAAAAGGCCCTTTGCGCCACGGCCTTAATCCCCACAACCCCTCATAAATGGTGGCTTGCTGCGTTTCGCTTTCAGGTTGTTCACCCACTTGCAGCCAATCTTGATCAAGGGCCAAGGGGCCTGTGGTGGGCAGCTTTTTCACCGCAGCCCACCAGCGCGGCAAATCCCCGTGGGGCTTTTCAAACAAGCGCTCTTGAGTGAGATTCACTAACGTATCGTGCCAAGCAGAGATAGGACCTTTGGCAAAGGCCTGGCTCATTTGAGCGCAGTAATCTTTGAGTTCTTGCATTAACGCACCGCCACTAAGGAGACAAAATTAAAACACCTAAACCACAAATGCACCTTACTAAAACCCGCGTTAAGCAAGCGCTCCTCATGCTGCGCTATGGGCTCTGGGATCAACACATTTTCTATGGCCGCTCGCTTTTGGCTAATTTCTATATCGCTGTAACCGTTTAAGCGCTTAAAATCATGGTGCCATTCTTGTTGCAAGGCATCTTCTGCTGCATCGGGAAAGGCAATTTTTTCAGACAAAATCAAAATACCGTTAGGCTCCATGGCCGCGGCCAAGCGCGTGATAAAAGCATCGCGGTCTTCTTTGGGCACAAACTGCAGCGTGAAGTTGAGCACCGCCACAGAGGCAGGCTTAAATTGTGTTGCACGAATATCAGCGCACTGCCACTCAATAGCATGGCGCGCTAACGTCGCGGATAAGTTCTTTTGTGCCTGCTCTATCATGGCAGTGGAGTTATCCACCGCCACAAAACGGCAACCCAACTCTGGCGGAATGGAGCTTGCCATGGCCAAGGTGGCTGCTCCTAGCGAACAACCCAAATCATAAATATGCGTATTGGGCTGTACATGACGGCGCGCCAATACACCAATCATATCGATAATGGTGTTATAACCAGGCACAGAACGGCGGATCATATCGGGAAACACGCCCACCACTTGCTCATCAAAACGAAAACGCTCCACCGCCGCTCTTTCCTCGGCGTAGAGACGGTCTTTGTGAGTGATGTTTTCGCTCATTGCTAGGCTCCCAATTAGGCTAAACAACCGCAGCCCCGTATTGACTAATAACTTGCACTATGGATTAAGGCGCGCATTCTACTAAAAAAACACGCAAGATGTAGACGCTCAGGCGTTAAAGCCCTCAGTTTTTTATATTTTTGGTGGTTTGTTAAGCAGTTAAACGCAAACCATTTGCCCAGTGCGCGCTTATATTGTAATATCCTCGCCACTTTCACGGGCTACCGTGGAACACTATCGGGGCGTGGCGCAGTTTGGTAGCGCACTTGCATGGGGTGCAAGGGGTCGCAGGTTCAAATCCTGCCGTCCCGACCAATAAAATCAAAGGCTTACAAGCTTTGCTTGTAGGCCTTTTTTATTAAGAATATTCCATAGGGGATTGGCGGCGACTGGCAAGCTACAGCCAGTTATGACTAATGTCTATCAATTCTACTCACTTAAGCTCAGGAGGTTTTAAATGAAAACTAAAGAGTGGGAAGTAGATAGAGTATCTAAAAACTGAAGAAGATCAGCGACTATTTCTTAAAGCCGCTTTTGAGGAAGCGGGTGATGATGCAGCTTATATCGCACAGACGATTGGCGCTGTTGCGAGAGCACGCGGCATGACTGCAATAGCAAAAGAAACAGGGCTTGCCCGCAAAGCTCTATACCGCTCATTTTCGGATAAAGGCAACCCCAGCCTGAACACATTGCTAAAAGTGGGACAAGCACTGGGTTTCCGATTAACATTCCAAGCAACTCAGATTTAAGAGGATTAAGTAAGGTTTTAACTGTACTAGTTCAGACCAGGTCTGACACTCCCACTGAAAATACTGACTGGCTTTCCTATTGCAGCGGCAAGCTGTTCTCTTTGCGAACAACGGACTGCTTGGTTTCGTGGCTCAATTACGGGATTTAGTCAGCGGTATACTTGGCTACTTCAGCTTGCGTGATGCCCAACACATCGGCGATATCATCAAAGTTCATGCCGCGCTTTAGCAAGCTCTTAGTAGCAGCTATTAACTTTTGCTCATGCTCTTTTTGCGCTGTTAAATACCCTTCTCTAGCAGCTTCTCTAGCCGCCGCTTCAGCCCGCTCGTTGCTAATCCGCTCTATCTCAGATTTAAACGTCCACATGATGGTTTCCTTATCGATGGCTTGGATATCTCTTAGCTTAATTTCGGGGTTGCGCAAGTGCAAGGTGTAGCTGAGCCAATGGTCGATAGTGTCTTCTAGCAGCTGGAACTCCGGGTGGCTTTTTACTTTTTTCTTGAGCGCTTCCCACAGAACAATATAGCTCTCGGCGTTTTCTATATGGTTAAGCGATAGCATGTTGCCAAGGGGCTTAGGTGCTTGCTCGAAAGCCTCTTGAGTTAAACGCTGCTCATCGATGAGAAAATACGACAGCTGCGGCTGAAACACTCGCAACGTCTTGGGTACAGGCGCAATAATATTTTTCATGCGAGTAGCCACCTTCCACCGCTCTTTGCCGTTATACAGCACCACGGGCAGCACAGGGGGTAACTTTTCTGTACGCAAATTTAGCTCTTTTGTCTTAATCAAACTTTGGTAAAAGCTGGCCACATAATGAAGCATGCGGTGGGGCATTTTCCAGTTAGGCTCACTTTGAAACTCCAGTAACAAACACAAATAAAGCGGCACGGTTTCTTCCCCATGGCGAAAATTTACTTCCCACACCACATCCTGATAAAGCTCCTTCATAGCAGGTGTAATGTAATAGCCAGACCTATTTTCGAGAGTGCTAAAATCCAAACTTTCGTGAATAACCTTGGGCAAAAAGCCTTCACAAAGTTGCTGCACAAGCAGCGGATTAGAAAACAGCTCTTTGTAATGCATGTCGCGTGAATGTTTTGCATAGCCTGCCCTTGTGTTTTCTTTTAAGGATAGAGGGCAAAGCACAAGCCATTCAGGAACAAAGTAACGCCAGAAAAGCGGCAAAAAGCTAGGCTCTATGTGCTATCAATGAGTTAGGTGGAAACGTGTGCAGTGCTCACAACATACCAAGCAGGCAACTTACATTAAATTAAGCCAACGCCGCGCTAAGTTGTTTAGCTCACCCTACAGGCAATTAATTCTTGAGTGGTGGAGGAAACCAACAAGGGGGACTAGCGCGTTCTGTTACTTTCACTGAAAATATTTGTCAGCTCTTTTGCTGCTACGGCAAGCTGTTGGGCATTAATGCCCGAGTGCGCGGTATTGTTCTTTTTTTCGCCTATTTTATTAGCGGCTTAGTATCCATGTGCCCCATAAATAGCTACCGTGAAGGCTGCTTAGAATAACTAACAAGAGGCAACTCATGCGCACCATCTCCCACGGTTTTAGCTTAATTGAACTCATGATAGTGGTAGCCATTATCGGCGTCCTCGCTGCCGTGGCTGTGCCCCAATACCAAAATTATGTTTCTAAAGCTCAAGCGACCCGCGTTATGAGCGAGCTGAAGGATGTGCGTATTCTCGTGGAAATGTGCCTTATGGAACGCGCGCAAATGTCGGAAGAGTGCGAGGTAGAAGCCATTGAATATAATCTTTTAGATGACAAGCCTGAAATAACTCTCGATGAGAATAATGTCTTGGCTTCGGTGGTAGGCATCTTTGGCGGTAATGCAGCTACCTCACTTCGCGGTGAAACGTTGAGCTGGGAGCGTGATAGTGATGGGGTCTGGGTGTGCGAGACAACGATTGCTAGCAAGTATAGGCCTGTTGGCTGCCAAGTCCCTTAACATAGCGTTTTATTTCTTCACAAGATAATCTTGCTCTGGCCTAGTAGCTCTGCTGACAAATATAGCAATTATTTTTAGTGAAAGTGTCGAATCAAATCCGAGCCAACACACCTAATATTTAAATGAAAAAGTCATTCTATTTGCCCTAGCATGTGCTCTCGCAGTTGTTGGTCAGCTTGATAGTTGTCCAATGCTATGTATTCTGCAATATCATTAAATTGTTCTAGTCCGGGTTCCGCCCTAACTATTTCAGCCACTTCTTCATCCGTTCTCTAGCTCCATCGTGGCTAACCTCTATTGCCACTATTTTTCTACACTCAAAACAACTTGCGCACAGCTTGCCTAACTCAATGGCAATCCTTGGCATTTATCCGACGAAAGACAAAACAGACAGGCTAATCAACATACCAAGGCCTTAAATCCACTAAAGCCACCACCTCACCTTGTTCTTTCCTTATCAGCACCACCATATCTTGCTGGGTAGCGTTCAGCGGCAGCCAGCTATCCGCTTGTGGGTGGTTAGCTAACACCGGTTCTAACGTGGCTGTTGGGTTGTAGTTGGCGAGCCTTTCTAAAGGCAGTGCGTTAACGCGAATACCTGTTTTTTGGCTAGCCAAAGGTTGGTATAACGCAGGGTATGTGCTGGCTTTATTTCCTGTTAATAGGCTTTGTAATTGGAGGGAGTTTTGCGCTTGTGTGCCGTTAAAGCTTGGTAGCGCCACCCATTGTGGCCCAAACCACGAAGGGTGCCGATATTCTGAGGCCGCTTCATCAATATGCTCAGTGTTGATATCTACCACCCGCACCACATCAAACCTGTCGTGGGCAAACACCAACCAAGCAGGCCGCCCCTCTGCCACGGTATATAAGCCATAAACCAAAGCTGCCGCTTGCAATACCACAATAACAGCCAAATCAAACACCAAGGTTTTTTTACCGGGCTTGAACACCACCAAGGTTAAGCAAGGCCCCAGCACAACATCTACAGCAAGCAATAGCAAAAAGATGCCAGTCACCCCTAGCGCCGCGTGTAATGGGCTCGGGTACCACAGGCCAAACACTAGCGCCATAGCAGCCAGTGCCACCACAATGGAGATGGCCAAATGAATAAGAAATGCTTTGATGCGAGGTGTCATGAGTTATAAACCTTATAAAATTGCTGCGTTACGCGGCGTTGGTAAAACCTACGCTCTAGCCAATAGTGGCTCGCCATGGCACATAGTAACCCTAAGCCGCCACCCATCAACACCATTAAACGCCAATCTTCTATCCATGGTTTTAGTGCTTGCATGATTGGGTAATGCCACAAGTACAGACCGTAGGAAGTCAGCGCCAACCATGCCCACCAACCAGCGAGGTTGGCTTAAAATAATTAAGGCAGCTCCTAGTTCGGCTACAGTAAAACCATACTGTGCAGAGGGTAGCCAGCGCGTACTAAAGAAGGTAAATGCAAATCCTAGCAACAAGAAACCTAACCAGCCCCATGCTTCTGGTAAGCGACGCCCCAACATTGCAATAAAAGCACCTAATAATAAGCCGCTAGCACGCGCATCGGTGCGCACATAAAACCCCCATACGTCACCTGAATAAGTGGCCAACCAAGCACGCCAACCAGTAACAGCGAGAAATAACGCAAACACAACTAACAAGCTTACACGCACAGGTGCTTTACGAATGAGTAGAAATAAGAGAGGCCAAATTAAATAGAACTGCATTTCTACTGCTAGCGTCCAAACATGGCCAAGCAAAACAACTTTGTCGCCAAATACTGTAGCGTAATTGATTAAATAAAGGCTCGTCCAAAAGGTATCGCGTGCATGGCTTGCCCAAGGTGCATAGTCAAAAAAGAACGGTGCGGCAATTAAATACGCCAGCAACATAAGCAGTAGCGCAGGCATTAAGCGGCGTAAACGACGTAGCGTGAAAGCCTTGTAATTAATAGTGCCTGTGCTTTCATTTTATGCCATAAGCAAAAGCGTAATTAAAAACCCTGACAGCACCAAAAATACATCCACGGCCATATAGCCGCCCGATATCATTGGTGCTTTTGCGTGATACAACACAATCAACCAAGCCGCCAACGCACGCAAACCATCTAAGCTTGGTAAATACGTTGGCAAAACTTGCGTTTGCTTATTCATAATGCGCCGCCAAAAGCTCATACATGGCATCGAGCATGTTATCCGAAGCGCTGCCTTTGGGGGCTGAGCCGTTGCCTAGCCATACGAATACGCCGCCATGCTCATCAAATATCAACGATGAAGATGCACCGAACACATAGCCTTGCTGTACTTGCACCAATAAGTCACTGCCTTGTTTGCGGTACGGAAATAAGGCATAGCCATAGCAAGCGCGTTTTTTGCTTAAGTCGCACTCTTGTGGCCATACGTGCTGGGTAACAATGAGTGTATTGTTTTGGCGTTGAGCGGCAATCCATTCGATTAACCCTAGCGCGGTGCCGGACAATCCCGCCGAAGAGGCTAACGCAGGGAAATCCATGTATTCATAATAATTTTCACCATAAAAACCCGCATGGCGAAAATCATATTGCACTTCATCGGGCAAATAAGGGCCATCAATAAAACGCATACCAAAATCTTGAACCTGCAAAGTGGCTTCCAGTGCTTGCTCAAAAGGCTGGCCGCTGAGTTTTTCCAGCACCACACCTAATAAACAATACGTAAGGTTGGAATAGCCATAATTGCTGCCCGGTTCAAAATCAAGTTTGGCGTGTTGCAACTGTGATAAATCATTCGGGCACCAAGGTGTAACTGCATGGCGGGTCATGGGGTCGTAAGAACGCAGCCGATCCAATCCTGCACTATGCGTAAGCAACTGCTCTATGGTTACCTGCTGCCAATTCTTATCTTCGGCCTGCTCCACTTCAGCAATAAAATGCCCCAAAGTGGTGTTCAGCGGCAGTTGCTGCTGCGCCATAAAGTTTAATACCGCCTGTGCAGTAAAAATTTTAGTTAACGAGGCATAACGATAACGCGCACTGTCATCAGCGGATTCTTGCCAAGGAGCACTGGCACACAAAGATAAGTCTCCTTGTGGCGACAAATAGGCCACTTGCGAACGCAACGAACCCTGCTGGCGCGCAGTCACTAACGCATTTTTAAGCATCTGCTGTTGCGGGCCTTCACACTGCACATTCGTGCTCGCCAAAAGCGCTTCTAGCGGATAAAGCTGGCGGCTAATCCAAGTGGCATCCGCCGCCGAATGGTGCACAACCCAGCCGCTTAATCCAAGCAGGCAGAGCAAGAGGCTATAAAACACAAAACGAAACATGAGGGCTTGTTACTCAAAGAAGGTCATTATTTTGCAGTGGAATCAGGGTTCATCGGAATCCAACCCTGCGTCCAAAAGCGGGGTTTAAGATCGGGATGATAATTTTCTGCATGGGCTTTGGCTTGCTCAGCAAGTTTAGGAAGCTCATAAACTAAAACAGATAAGCAGGTGAAAGCAACCAGAAAGGCAAAAAACCTCCAAATCCATAAGGGTTTGAGCCATTCAAAATAAGACTTTGCTGGTGCAGGCTGTGTTGTTGGCTGGACTGGTGCCCATCGTTGCAAAGCAATGCCCACAAGCACAGCAAGCCATAAGTGAGTGTAAGGGGTGCTTACACCATCAAATTGAACAATCACTAAATAAATAACAAAGGCCAGCCAAAGGGTGGCATCAAGCGTTGTGCTTAAAGTGCTTTTTAAATAAAGCGTGCCAACCCACATTCCCTTCGCCACTATCGCCAGCAACAATAGGGTTGCAAGAATGCCCCACTCCGATAAAAACTGTAGCAACGCCTGATGCGGACTGGGAAAGGTTAAACTCCAATCGGCAGCAAGATGCATTGGGCCAACACCAAGCCAAGGTGCTTGGGCAAACACCCCTAACACGCCTTGCCAAAGCTCAAAGCGCCCAGACGAGCTGGTGCGTAATGAGGAAACGTTTTTGAGCGATAACCCCAGTTGCTCGGGAATCACACTAAACAACAACCAAAACAACAAAAACCCGACTAAGGCCGCCGCTAACTGCCATAAAATTAACTGGCGAAAGCGGTAAAAAAACAGTAACAGCAGCCCATGAGACACCAGCAAACCTAACCACAAGGCTCGCCCGCCCAAGGTAAAGGCAAGGCACCACTGCACTGCCAGCCCTGCAAACAAAAGGCTGATGAATAAGGTCGAATATTTTTGCCGATGCACAGTGTAATAGCCGATTAAATAAGCCATCACTGGCAAGGCCAACCCCTGAAACTGGTTCAAAAAGCGCGGATTCGAAAAGCCGTAAAACAACACATAGGCATCTAATACATAAATTTGGCTAATAAAAGCCAGTGCATAATACAGCAGAAAAAAATAAGCATTAAGCAAAGCCGCCAAGGCCAGCCCCCACAATCCATAAAGCAAAGTGGTTTCCGTGGCGCAGCGTGCTGAAAAGAAGTAAGCAAGAAAAACAAAACCCACAAAAAGAGACCAGTCTTTTAAGGCGTAGCTAGGGTATTCAGCCAACAGGCTAGAAAGCAAACCAAGCGAAAAAGGAATGAGCAGCAAGCTTAATGTGCGGGAAGCATAAAACGCGCGTGGCGTTTGCCATAAAAAAGCGCAGGCTGCCAAAGCCAAAAAACCAAGATGAGCTACACGTTGTTGATCTGCCCAGTGCAAACTGCCATTCCAAGACACACTGGCAGCCGCAATTAAAATGGCCAATAAAAACAACAGAAAAAAGTTGGCCGCAGAAGGCAAAGTAAGTGTTTTCATAAATTAAACATATAAAAAAGCGCCCCAAAGGAGCGCTTCTGTGTGGTTTAAATAATGGCTAATTAGCCGCCACTTGTATTCGCACCACAACCAGTTGGACGGAATTTAGCGTCAACATCAGTTGAACAGCTCCAAGTGCCAGTGTCAGCACGCGCCCAAGTTAGAGTTTTGCCCTTTAAAATAGTGGCTGCATTACCGCCGAATTCGGCTTCGATTGTTGCAGTGCCATCTTCGTTGAGTTCAACCTCTAAACCAGTTTGAGCGTCATAGCCTGGGTTCAGGCTAGCGTCTTCACCAATCAAGTTACTTGTTGTCCAACCTAAAGCACAGTCATCAACGTCAGTAATACCATCTAACAAGCAGGTTTCTACAGCCGTACGTAGAGCACTGGTTTCGCTCATCACGCGGCTTACTTGTGATTTAGCAATGTAATTCTGGTACTGAGGAATCGCTACCGCGGCCAAAATACCGATGATCGCAACTACGATCATCAATTCAATTAAGGTAAAACCTTTTTGTACTTGTTTCATGGTTGTTTCTCCATCCATTCCACTTTAGTTAGAGTTGTTAACTCCCCCGGTTACTTCACTACTGCCCCCAGAGCGAGCGTGTAAGGGAAATTTATCCGCATTTGCGGGGAGTGGCAAACATACTAGTGGTTTTTTTTTACCTTTGTGGTGGTTAAGGCACTTTTTGTGAGCGGTTTCAAAAAGCGCAGTATTAAGGTGCCGCAAAGGTGGAGGTTTGTGACGCAAATTGGCAGGTTTATATGCAAGACGCGGAACCGCGTAGGTTGGCTCTTATGCCGAGCGGGCAAATACGCGGAACCGCGTAGGTTCCCGCTACCGAGAGTTCTTAAAAACCACTGTGCCAAGCAAGCTTGCAGAAATGGGTTTCACCAACGAACCCCATGTTGGTGAAACCCATTTCTTCCAGCCTATTTATCCTAGCCTCTAAGAGAAATCGGGTGCGAGTGGGGTATGAGAAAGATTGGTTTTGTGCGAGATTGTTGTTTCGAGCAAGTAGCTGCTTTATACGAAAAGCTTGCTTAGTGGCACCAACATCACCCAATCTCCACCAACCCGATTTATCTTAGAGCCACCGGTGGGAGGCACGGAGAAACCACTTTTTCGTCTGCATGGGGTTCGCAGACAAAAAGTGATTTCGCAGTGCTTGCTAGCGTTGATGTTAATTTAGAACTCGCTGCGTGGTGCCCGCCCGGAACAAGGGCTGCCCCTCACAGGGTTCACCCCACCTCCCTCACCCCTTCTACCTTTGTCAGCTCGTGCTGAAGCGCTTGTTTGGCATGGGTTTCGCCGTGCACTAGGCGGATTCTGGCGGGTTTGTGGCGCATGCGCTTAACAAAATTAACGAGGCCCTTTTGGTCGGCGTGGGCGCTGTAGCCGCTTAGGGTAAATACGTCGGCATAAATGTCGTAACGTTTGCCATCAAGCATCACGTAGCCATTGCGCGGGCCATAGGTTTGGATATCGCGCCCTGGGGTGCCGACCGCTTGGTAGCCCACAAACACAATATCGGTGCGCGGGTCTTCGATAAGGGCTTTGAGGTAATTCATAATGCGGCCACCACTGCACATGCCGCTGGCCGCAATCACTATGGCGGCGCGCCCGGTGTTGCGCAGATATTCCACCGTTTGCAGGTGTTCTTGGTGGCTATCAATGGTGAGCAGTTGCTCAAAACTCAATGGATGCCGCCCAGCGTTGACTTTGCGCATGGCCTCGGCATCCCACAAGTCTTTTAGCTCACGATAACTTTGGGTGAATTGCGAGGCTAGCGGTGAATCCACAATCACATCGATATAATCCCAGCTCAATCCTAGCTTGGCCAACGCGGGGTTGAGCGCCGCACTGTGGATAATTTCCTCAATTTCGTACAGCAACTCTTGGGTGCGGCCAATGGAAAACGCCGGGATCAAGATAGTGCCTTTGTCTGCAAACGCTTCTGCAATCACGCGGGTGAGCTGCTGGCGACGGTTGGCGCGATTGCTGTGATTTTTGTCGCCATAGGTGCTTTCGAGCACCAAATCATCGCAGCGATAAAGCGGTTTGGGCGCCGGCAACAAAGGGGCATACGGCGCGCCTAAATCGCCCGAAAACACCAAGCGCGTATCCCTGTGGGTGGGCGTTGGGTAAGGCAAACGAAACTCCACATAAGCCGAGCCCAAAATATGCCCCGCGGGGTGGAACTTCACGGGCACCGCCAGTTCGCTTAAAGGAATGTCCGCCCAGGTTTTGTACGGCACAGGCACCAGCAGTTCTTTGATACGTTTTAGCACAGGGCCAATCACGCTTTCGTCGCGAGTAATGCCCACTTTAATGGCGTCTTCAAGCACCATTGGCAGTAAGTGGGCGCTCGCCTCCGTGGCATAAATGGGGCCATCAAAACCCGCCGCCAGCAAATAAGGAATGCGCCCCACATGGTCGATATGGCAATGAGTCACCACCAGCGCCTTTATGTTATCCATGGGAAATTCGATGAGTAGCTTTTGCAGCGGGTCGGTTTGCGGATTATTATCAGACACCTCCGTCCCCTGAAACAAACCGCAATCCACCAGCACAGCAGCGCCATTGTGCAGGGTGAGCTGATGACAAGACCCAGTAACGCCATCGGCGGCGCCATGGTGAGTGATGTGGTACATAAGAAGCCCTTTCTATTATTTTTGTTGTGCATCCAAAATGATGTTTAAGAGGCTAAGACTAACCCGCCGCGGGCGTATGAAGGGGCGTACTGAATCACAATTGTTTGATTATTAACGGAGGACGCGGGAGGACGCGGAACCGCGTAGGTTCCCGCTACCGAGAGTTCTTAATATCCACTGTGCCAAGCAAGCTTGCATAAATGATTTCCTTCAGCGAAACCCATGCTGAAGGAAACCATTTATTCCAGCCTATTTATCCTAGCCTCTAAGAGAAATCGGGTGCGGGTGGGGTATGATGTATGTTTGAGCATTTACCGATGTTCGCTAAGCTCCACAGACTTACGACCTTCTAACAATCCCGCCACCGAAATATCTTCATCCAGCTCTGGCCAGTGTATACCTTCGCCATTACCCAACAACTCATAGTTAGCAAGTTGGCTAGCGTTTGCATTGGCCAAACGCGGAAACCACACCAATGGTATTGAGATAGTGCGACCATCAGACAGCGCCACGATCAATTCAGATTCAGTGCATTGAATATTCGTAGCAACAGGAAGATTAATTGCCAAAGAATTCATTCCAGGCCTCCTCAAAAAGAGTCTTATTTTCTTCAACTAAGCTTAGCAGCTTTCTTAATTCTTGTGATGGAACAGCGGGTTCCCGGCACCAGGTGTTTTTAAAGACCTTCAACGCAAGCAAGCTTGCAGAAATGGGCCCCACCAACGAAAACCATGTTGGTGGGGCCCATTTCTTCCAGCCTATTCACCTTAGCCTCTAAGAGAAATCGGGTGCGGGTGGGGTATGAAATATTTGGTTTGTGCGAGGTTGTTGTTCAGAGCATAAAGCTAATTTCTTGCGTAATTCTCACTTAGTGGCACCCACATCCCCCATTTCCACCAACCCGATTTATCTTAGGGCCACCGGTGGTAGGCACGGAGAAACCACTATTTCTTTTGCGTGCTCTTCCGCAAAAAAATAGTGATTTCGCAGTGCTTATTGCTGATGAATTGAGTTTAGAACTCGTTGCGTGGTGCCACCCGGCACGAGGGCACTCGCAGTGCTTATTGCTGATGTTGTATGTTAAGAACTCGTTGAGTGGTGCCCGCTCGGCATAAGAGCCAACCTACGCGGTTCCGCGTATTTGCCCGCCCGGCAATAGGGCAACCCCTAGCAGTTCTAGCGCAATTAACTGACATAACTTTCAGCCTCCCCCGACATCGCTTTTCTTCCTCTTGTGCCAAGCTACTTATCCAGGCACCAGTTAAGGAAAGCAGCATGCTGGATGAGGATATTGGTTTTTTAAGCAGCCACGATCACAACTTCAAAAACTTGAAGGTGGACTACCCGCTTCAAGCTATCGAGTTTTTTGCTCATGAGGTCTTTCCTAAAATCGAAGGCAACCCCAAGGTCATGCCCCTGCGTCAAGAGCAACAAAAAGACAATTTAGCTGACCGATACCGAGCCCTCGACACCCCTATCAAATTGGAGTGGCCTAACGGTGAAAAAGCCATTGTGGTTTTTGCCCTAGAAGCGGAAAGCAACCCGTATGAGTTTGATGTCATACGTTTGGCGCACTATTGTCTAGACTTAGCCAAGCAGCACAAAACTGAGCGCGTGATACCGGTGGTGGTGTTTACCCGCGCTGGCAAATACCGAAAAGACTTACAGCTTGGCACTGAGAAAATGACCACCATGCAGTTTGATTTCATCGCATGCCAGCTACCACAACTGGACTATAAGCAGTGGCGCGACAGCGAAAATATCGTGGCCCGTTTAACACTGCCTTTAATGAACTACACCGAGGAAGAGAGACTTGAGGTGGTGCACAAATCCACTCAAGGGCTATTAAACCTAGAGCCGAGCAAAGCTTTTCAAAATAAATACATGCCCTTCATTACCCACTATGCCAACCTCGATGAAAGCGATATTATTGAATACCAACAACGTTACCCGCAGGAGAGCGAGATTATGTTGACTTACACGCAGCGGCTTTGGCAGGACGGAATAGAACAAGGCGAAAGTAAATTGCTACTTAAGCAACTCAAGCGCCGATTCGCCGAAAAAGTCACCCGCGCTTATGAGGCCAAACTTATGCAAGCTAGCAGCAGCGAGATAGAGCGTTGGGCGGAAAATATATTGGATGCCAAGACCATAGAAGAGGTGTTTGAGTAGCGCTGGCAAGGCGCGGGACCGCGCAGGTTCTCGGCACCAGGTGTTTTTAAAGACCTTCAACGCAAGCAAGCTTGCAGAAATGGGCCCCACCAACGAAAACCATGTTGGTGGGGTCCACTTCTTCCAGCCTATTCACCTTAGCCTCTAAGAGAAATCGGGTGCGGGTGGGGTATGAAATATTTGGTTTGTGCGAGGTTGTTGTTCAGAGCGCATAGCTAGCCTGCTGTTAACAGCTTGCTTAGTGGCACCAACATCCCCCATTTCCACCAACCCGATTTATCTTAGAGCCACCAGTGGTAGGCACGGAGAAACCACTATTTCTTTTGCGTGCTCTTCCGCAAAAAAATAGTGATTTCGCAGTGCTTATTGCTGATGAATTGAGTTTAGAACTCGTTGCGTGGTGCCCCTCGGCACGAGAGCTGAGGCACCCGCCCGGTGCAAGGGCCCTTGCCCGCCCGGCACGAGGGCAACCTCATAGCGGTTCTAGCGCCCCCCCAAATACCACTCCACCGTTTTGCGCAGCCCTGTGGCGAAGGTTTCTTGGGGTAGCCAACCGAGTTCGTGGTGGATTTTGGTGGCGTCGATGGCGTAGCGGCGGTCGTGGCCGGGGCGGTCGGTGACGTGGGTAATCAACTCGCTGTAGGGGGTGGCTTTGGGTTTGAGTTCATCAAGGATAGCGCAAATGGCGTTCACCACGTCGATGTTTGTTACTTCGTTATGGCCGCCAATATTATAGGTTTCGCCAAGGCGGCCTTGGGTGGCCACTAGCACCAAGGCGCGGGCGTGATCTTCCACATACAGCCAATCGCGGATTTGGTCGCCTTCGCCATAAATGGGTAGGTGTTTGCCCTTCAGCGCGTTAGAAATAACCAAGGGAATGAGTTTTTCAGGAAACTGATAAGGGCCGTAGTTGTTAGAGCAGTTCGTAATAAGCGCGGGAAAATCGTAGGTCCGCTGCCAAGCGCGCACTAAATGATCAGAGCTGGCTTTAGAAGCAGAATAAGGTGAAGACGGCGCATAAGGGGTTTGCTCGGTGAACAAGGTGGCGCTAGCGTTGGGATTATCACTTGGGTGGGGCAAATCGCCGTACACTTCATCGGTGGACACGTGGTGAAAACGAAAACGAGATTTCTTGTCCGCCGCCAAACCTAGCCAATAATGCCGCGCCGTTTCTAACAAGGTATAAGTGCCAACGACGTTGGTTTGAATAAACTCCGCTGGCCCATGGATTGAGCGGTCCACATGGGACTCTGCCGCCAAGTGCATCACTACGTCGGGCTGGTGCTCAGCAAACACGCGCTTAAGGGCAGCGGCATCGCAAATATCCACCTGCTCAAACGCGTAGCGCTCGCTCTCGCATACCGAACGCACCGCCTCCAGGCTGCCCGCATAAGTCAGTTTATCGAGGTTCACCACCCTATGGCGGGTGTGGTTAATGAGATAGCGCACCACGGCAGAACCAATAAAACCGGCACCACCTGTGATTAAAAACGTCATAGCCTAGCCCGTAGTTTCAAACAATCGCAGAGTTCTCGCAGCCTTTGCAGGTCACTGCAGCCGCCTAGCCTAAAGCCCTTTGTAAGCTTTATACCACTCTACAAATTTAGCAATGCCCTCTTCTATTTCCGTGGCGGGTTTGTAGCCCACGGCGTCTTCTAGGCGAGCGGTGTCGGCATAGGTGCGCTCCACGTCGCCGGGCTGCATGCCGAGCATTTCTTTTTCGGCTTCTTTGCCCAGGGCGGTTTCGATGGCTTTAATAAAACGCGCCAGCTCAATGGGCTCGTTATTACCAATATTAAACAAACTGTAAGGAATCTCGCCTTGAGGCACCACATCCTGAATGCGAATCACCCCTTCCACGATGTCGTCGATGTAGGTGAAGTCGCGCATCATTTTGCCGTGGTTAAACACCTTAATGGGCTTATCTTGGCTAATAGCTTCGGTGAAGAGCCACGGCGCCATATCGGGGCGGCCAGCGGGGCCATACACGGTGAAAAAGCGCAACCCCGTGGTGGGGATACCATACAGTTTGGAATAGCTGTGGGCCATCAGCTCATTGGATTTTTTGGTGGCGGCATATAAAGACACCGGGTTATCCACTTGATCGGCTTCACTGAAAGGAATTTTGTCGTTCATGCCGTACACGGAGCTTGAAGAAGCATACACCAAATGCTCCACCTTATGGTGGCGGCACCCTTCCAAAATGGTCATGGTGCCCACCAGGTTGCTATCCACATAAGCGAAGGGATTTTCGATGGAATAACGCACCCCCGCTTGGGCGGCCAAATGAATAACGCGCTGAAATTGCTCTTTGGCAAACAGCTGAGCCATGCCCTCGCGATCGGCCAAATCCAGTTTCTCAAAACGGAAGTTCTCAAAGGGGGTGAGCTGGGCTAAGCGCCACGCTTTGAGCGCAGGCTCGTAGTAATCGTTGAGGTTATCGAGCCCCACCACTTGGTGGCCTTGCTCTAATAAACGCTTGGCGGTGTACATGCCGATGAAGCCGGCGGCGCCGGTGACGAGGTATTTCATAATTTATCTTCTGTTTGGTTGCCGTAAAAAAAATTAAACATTATCAACGCTGGCCACTTGCCGGCTTCTATGACGCCCATTGTGCCTCATATCAAGCTGTTTGTGAGAAGCAAACGGCGTTGATGTGCATCTGTGTGCATCAACAGGCTTTGTCTCTCACTTTTGAGAAAAAATGAGAGACAAATATAAGAGTGAAATAAAAATAACTTCGCAGCAAAATGAGAAGCAATATTGAGAAATAACTAAAGGGCTAAAATTATTTGGCTAAAGCTTTTTGTTAGCCAAATACCACTAAAAGCTGTGCTTGGCCCTCTTTAGTGGTGAAATTTGGATCTTTTAGTTCATGGGCTTTCTATATTGCGAGTATCTTCCTACTTCACCACCCTATCCCCACTGCCCTTGCCTGCCACGGTTTGGAAGATGTATTTAAAGTAATCGCCAGTGGTGAGGGTGCGGATCATGTCGGCATCGGTTTTGGCGAGCAGCTCTGGGGTGGACATATCAATCTCGTTGATTTGCGCAAGCCCTGTAATACCTGGGCGCACATTGTACACACCTAGTTTATCGCGCTCGGCGATGAGCTCTTCTTGGTTATAGAGATTTGGGCGCGGGCCCACTAGGCTCATATCGCCTTTGAGCACATTCCACAGCTGGGGTAATTCATCGAGCTTGGTTTTGCGCAAAAAACCACCCAACTTGGTAATAGAGGCCGAAGACGCCAGGTGGCTCGCCACCGATGCCGTATCCACTTTCATGGTGCGGAATTTAACGAGGGTAAAAGGTTTTTTGTTGCGCCCCACCCGCTCTTGTAAAAACAAAGGCGAGCCCGTATCAAACAAGCCAATAATGTAAATAATCAGCAACACAGGAAAACCAAACACAAGGCCGAAAAACGAGAACACAATATCGAAGATTCTGAGCATAGGAGTTTACTTATTACGTTGAGAAGACAAAAAATGCTGAGCGGTTTGCTGCATGGCTTGGGCAGTGCTAACGGGGGGTTGCCAGCTGAGTAGCGTTTTGGCTTTGGTGATATCTACTTCTAGTGAGCCACACAGCTGTTCAAACATAGCTTCGCGCCCCAACAACTTAGCACCTAGTTCCATTAGTTTTACGGGCACGGGCAACAACAATACTTTTTTGTTCATACCTTGGGCCAACAGCTTTAATAGTTCTGGGGTACTTATAGAAGCACCATCTGCAATAACAAAGGTTTGATTGGTAGCTTGCGGGTGCTCAACACACAAGGCAATAAAATCTACAACATTTTCCAATGCCACAAAACTGCGCTGATTTTTGACTAACCCGAAGGGCAGCGGCAATTGCTTCTTTACTATTTTTAAAAGCCGAGCAAAGTTACCCGGTGCATGTGCTGCATAAATCAATGGTGGCCGAATAATAACTAGCTCCATGCCTTTTTTTTCACACAAATATTTAAGTGCTTGTTCTGCCTCTAGTTTACTTTGCGCGTAAGGCGTATGGGGCTTAGCCGCATTGGTTTCCGTAAAAGGTATGCCTTGGGTACTACCTCCGTTCACACCAATAGAGCTGATAAAGACAAAACGCCTTGCACCAGCCTCTGCTGCTTGGCGTGCTAACTTTAAGGTGCCATCAACATTAACCTTACGAAACGCCGACAAAGGATCTGTTGCCCCATCTTCCAACACATGGGCACGGGCAGCGGTGTGGATTACTACATCAACACCTGCCAAGGCCTGGCTGAAATCGGCGGTTTCTAAACTGCCTAGTGCGAGCAATCCTTCGGAATTGTTTTCGGTAGGTAAGGTGCGGCAAAAACCTTTAACGGTGTATTTAGAATTAGCACGCAAGGTTTGGAATAAGGCCGAACCGACAAAGCCGGTGGCGCCGGTGATGGCAATAGACAGCATAGTTATCTCTTAATATCTCATCTATAAATGTTGGATAAGTGTGTTATTTCACGTACGCGAAATTTCCGAAACCATCCAACACTCAAAAAAAAGCCCTTGGGTCATCGGTTCCCGGATGTTGGGAGGAGTCGCCAAGGGCTGCATGTTCGTAGCTACAAAATTTACCACGACAGTTTTCAGGTGGCTAGTGAATAATTGATTTGAAAACACAAGCAACCTTCTACGTTAATGTAGCAGCAGCACCTACAACCTTACCAAAAAGCTTCGCACAAAAATTGAGCCTACAGATATTGGCCCCGAAGGCCATCTTATCAAATTTTTTAATACCACCCTGCATGAGTTTGGTTACCCGCCCTGGCCGAATCCCTTAACCCACAGCATCACTGTGCTTTATGAGCGCATTACCTTAGTGGCCAAAGAAGGCTATCAGCGCATCACCATCGATAACCGCATTTGCTACAGCGAAGCCACACAAACCCTACCCCTTAACGACGACCGCTGGGTAGTGAAAGTAAAATCGAAAACAGGATTAACTCATGAAGATCGATGGATGTTTCGGCATAGGCACCGCCCCGTAAAACTATGCTCCAAATACAGCATGGGCATTAACTTAATGAAAACCGGGCGTTAATAATCGGTTTAGTGCAGTGATAAGAAGGAGGTTTTGAGGGGGAAGAGAGGAACTCCCCCGCACTGAAATAGTTAGCCTAATTGCCTAAACTCTTTGTACCACTCCACAAACTATACAATGCCCTCTTCTGTTTCGGTGGCGGATTTGTAGCCCACGGCCGCATCTAGGCGGGCGGTATCTGCGTAGGTGCGCTCCACATCGCCGGGTTGCATGCCGAGCATTTCCTTATCGGCCTCTTTGCCAAGGGCCGCTTCGATGGCTTTAATAAAACGTGCCAGTTCGATGGGTTCGTTATTGCCGATATTGAACAAACTGTAGGGAATCTCGCCTTGGGGCACCACATCCTGAATGCGGATAACGCCTTCAACGATGTCGTCGATCTAAGTGAAATCGCGCATCATTGTGCCGTGGTTAAACACTTTAATGGGCTTGTCCTGGCTAATGGCTTCGGTGAACAACCACGGCGCCATGTCGGGACGGCCAGCGGGGCCGTACACGGTGAAGAAACGCAAACCCGTGGTGGGAATACCGTAAAGTTTGGAATAGCTGTGGGCCATGAGCTCATTAGATTTTTTGGTGGCGGCATACAGCGATACCGGGTTGTCCACCTGATCTTCCTCGTTAAAACGAATCTTTTCGTTCATGCCAACAAGGTTGCTATCCACATAAGCGAAAGGATTTTCGATGGAATAGCGGACACCAGCTTGGGCGGCTAAATGGATGACGCGCTGAAACTGCTCGGCTGCAAACAAAGTAGCGATGCCTTCCCTATCAGCCAAATCCATTTTTATGAAACGGAAGTTTTCAAAGGACGTGAGCCGAAGATAAGCGCCACTCTTTTAATGCCGGCTCGTAGTAATCATTCAGATTATCCAGCCCGACCACCTCATGGCCTTGCTCTAGTAAACGTTTGGCGGTATACATGCCAATAAAGCTGGCCGCGCCGGTGACGAATAACTTCATAACCTATCCCTATTATCGTGCCAGCTTATATGCCCAGCGCTTTACAAAATCAGGCGCTAGCCGTAAGCCACCTTTAAGTAACACATTGACAGCAAAATCAAAGCCTGAAAGAAAGCCGATTTCTTTTTGATACTTAAGCAATTGATATTCTTGCTTGAAATACCCCCATCCTCTGCGACCTAACATTTCATTACCCGTACGCATTTTTAACAAAACATCAGGCAAATTAGCCAGCATGTAACCTTTACTTAATAACAAAGACCACAAAGCATAGTCCTGCGCTTTACGTAAAGGTGGATAACCACCAACCTCCTGCAAAACACTTTTACGAAAAATTGCCAATGGATGGCTTAACGGGCTACGACGCTTAGCGAATTTCAAAACCAAGGAGGAATCAGTGGGCAACTGACGAACACCTTGTTTATACTGCAAAGCCTCGTCCCACTCCTCAAGAGTTGCACTAGAAGCAACCACATCTGGGTTTGAATTCATAAACTCAACTTGCTTAGCAAAGCGGGCTGCTAGTGCCACATCATCTGTATCCATTCGTGCCACTAGCTCATGCTCGCAATGCTTTAAACCCTCGTTCAGCGCAGCACCTAAGCCAACATTTTGCGGCAAAGCTGCAACAGTAAATGTATCGCCTAACCTTTCTTGCCAAGCTGAAATAACTTCATCAAGTTCAGACGATAAAGGACCATCCTTAACCAATACAATTTGGGAGGGCTTTAATTGCTGCTCATCATAAATACTAAGCAAAGCTTGATTCAAGAAAGCAGGAGATTCTTTTTTGTAGACGGAAAGAAGTACTGAAAGCATTAGCTAGATAAATCCATTTTGTAAAGCTGACGTTTGCCAGTAAAAACTGAGTCAAAATACACACGCTTACCATCTAACGATAAGCGCGGATGCAAATCACAACGCGATTCACCATTAAATTGAAAACCATGAAAAAAATCACCAACTTCGTTTACTTCACCGGTTTTCCAGTTGCACCAGAGCAGATGCTGCATTCTAGCTTTATCAGGATAGGTATCAGTAATAAACCAATCACCGTGAACATGGGGGTGACCATCACCAAATTTAGCAAGTTCTTTACATGGTAACTCGGAAAACTCTGCTGTATTTACATTCAATAGCCAATAAGCATCTTTGCCGTCGGGACCACGCATATAGCCTAGAATTGTGTTTCCATCAGCCCAGAAACAATGACTTACCATACCGTAATCGGCAAGTAATTTAAGCTCACCCGTATTCGCGTCCACTAAAATAAGACGGTCGAAACGCTGACCACCTATCAAATAGCGGTGCATAAAAATAAACTGACTACCATCTGGTGAAATCATCACGTGATTGAATTTGTGTACTGCGCTATTAAAATCAGTAATAGGTTTTAAATCACAAGCTTGGGCGATGCTTACAAACAAATCTGCTTGCCCAGTGCTGTAATCCACTTTCCACAAACCATCACTAGTTAAATTAGCTAACTCTACAGCATTTAAATTTTCAAGATTTCGATAGCCATAGTCAGGGCGCAATGTCATTAAACGCCGATAATTTAGCGAAATAAAATATTCTGTTTTAAAACTATCTTGGACAGGATAATCAAAACGCTTTACTTCTTGCTGTTGTAAGACTGAATAAACACGACTAATGTATTTTTTTCTCTGCTTATCAAACTCGTTATAAATAAATAAATCATCATCTAGCCAATGTGCTCTACATCCTTGCTGCCAGTTATGCGCATTTAATGGCAGCTGGACAAGAACGTCGCCCTTCTGATCAAAAACATACAACTCAAGCTTTTGCTCCAAAGCGGGTACTTTTGAGGTATTTGCGTCCGTTATGCAGCTTAACACCAAGCCTTTTGAGTTTTCAGGCGGTTTATCGTAATAGCCAAAAAAACTAGAGTTTGAAGAAGTAGAAAAAGCGCTAGGCGTAGCTGCTGATTTACTTTTATATGATTTTTTATTACGGGCATACATTAGCCGCGAATAGGTAGACTTAGCTATTTGCTTGAGCAAAGGGAAACGGCTGAGTATGCGGGCGATGGTGCGCTCAAGTGGATTGTAGTAACTCACTAGCTTAACCTTTCTCTTATTTTGATTAAAAGTTTTGGCGAAATGATACTTATAACACAACCGATTAACGCTTTTGTATTCGGTTTTATCATTAATGATTTAAAATAGTACTGCACGGCCTCTTTTTTTAGCCCTATGGATACAGCTTGTGCTGCTACAAAATCACACTGTTTCTTTCTACGAATATTTTTTTGATTGTCATTTAAATGCTCATTAACCAGCCCTTCATGCTTGGAGTTCAGCATTTCAATGGCACTAATATAATTATCAACATTGAGTGATATGCGGTCACGCTGTTCGAGTGAACGATAAGAAATTGCTAATGGTTCTTCAACTATCCCTACCTCTGCATTTGCATGAATGAGCTTAATCCATAAATCATATTCTTCACGCGCCCTAAAGGATTCATCAAAACCATCTACAGCTAAGAATAGTTCTCTACGAATTACAGCTGAAATAGTTGCGCCAATATAATTTTCCATTAATATTTCAATTTTTGGGGTTGACACATTTTTAGCGCTGGTTGAATAACTTATATTAGTGTTTTCATACTGAATTAAGAGCTTAGTAAAACATGCATCCAATTTTTTATCGCGTATTTGTGAGCATTGTTTTCCTAGCTTTTCAGGCAACCAAATATCATCATCATCAAGAAATGCAACAAACTCCGATTTTGCTTTCGATGCACCTAAGTTTCTAGAAGACGAAGCACCACGCCCTTTAATATTTGGAATATAAATCACCCCAGAAGAAAAGTACTGTTCACACAGCTCTTTAGTAGCAACATCATTAAGATCATCAACAACAATAACCTCTTCAGGCTTACGTGTTTGATTTAAAACACTTTCAATAGCTCGTTTTAATAAACCAACTCGATTATGAGTTGGAATAATTACTGAAATAGTAATTTTATCCATAAACTTACTCCATTTAATTTTAATTAAATAAGTCTTAGTATAAGACGCCAACTATCTTGGACACTCGCACGTCTGCCCAGCAAACGCCTTAAGACTTATAATTAATTAAAATCTTATTAATAGAAAACATATTTATAGTGCGCTTAGTTGCAAAAAAAATCGATATAAAAATTTATTTTTTATGTAGTAGACTTGATAAGGCGAAATTAGGCTTGCTAATAAAAAAAATAGCATGGAGAAAATTCGTTTATTTTTTTTGCTTTCTATAGCCTTAATTAAAAACTGCAGAGAAAGGTTATACAAACGATTTGATAAAGCGCTCGCCTCCAATGATTGTGATAGTCTTTCTGGGAAATCATCTACTCCTTTATATTTACGCTGAAGATACAACTTATAAGCATATCTATGAAGTTTAATCTGTTTAAGCCCCATCAAGTCTTTTGTATTCCCAGCTCGCTCAATCCTTATATTGTATCCGTAATATGATTCTAGGTTTGTATATTTGAAACCACTGGTGCTCATGCGAAGTAAAAAATCGTAGTCTTCGACGCCTGAGAGCTCCCTATAACCACCTAAAGACTCATAAACCTTCCTTTTAGCAACCCAAATATGGAAGACAGGCGTTGAGTATTTTTTAAGCTTGTCCAATTGGGTATAACAACTAGGTTTTGATGTGCTGCTAAGTAGCTCTCCTTTTTCATTTACTGAGTTCACACTACATCCAACAAGATCGTATTCACTATTTGCTTCTAAAAAGGCAACCTTCTTTTCTATCCGATCAAGTTCTGATATATCATCTCCATCCATTCGCGCAATATAGTCGCCGCTGCTATATTTAAAAGCTTTATTTAGTGTTTTTACAATTTTACTGTTTTTGTCGTTTCTAAACAGCTTTATACGAGAATCTCCAGCTGCTAGTCCTTGAACTATGTTGTAAGTATTATCCGTTGAACCATCATCGACCACTATAATTTCTAAATTCTTATAAGTCTGATCTTGAATGCTCTTAATAGCTTCTTTGACATATTTTCCTACGTTATACACAGGTATAAGTACTGAAACCAACTTCTCACTCATATTCCACCCAAATTTAAATTCATATAAAAGCTGTCAACCAGAAAGCTCTGTATGCATAAACATTAAATACAGAATAAATAACTAGGGATGACAAGTACAAAATAAAAAAGATTCCGTTTATTTTTGTTTTACTCAACATATATTGACCAACTATAAAAAGTGTAAAGAAATAAATAAACACATATACCATTCTCCCTACTAAAGTATAGAAGTCATAAAAAATACAAAAATATAAAAACAAAATACTTAGTAGAAAATACAATTTATGGAATATTACTTTCCGTGACGGAATAAGTATTAAATAGCATGCAGCCACATATACAGGTAACTTGCTGAATAGATAAACTTGTAACAAACCATTAAAGTTACGTGTCTCTTTATGGCCAGCACCCCATTGACCTGAAAAATCTAAATAGGAGATTTTAACAAAGGGTAAAGAAGATAATATTTCTTGTAAAAAATTTATGACCCAATGAAGTAAAGGCCCAGAAAATAAAAAAACAAATCCCAAAAAAACAACAAGTTTACTTGATTTTAAAGTAGTTTTACTTCCAAACAAATAAACCATACCAACAAGAAAGCTCGGTGCAAGAGTAAACGGATGTACTAAAAATGCGAAGAAAGCACCAACTAAAAACAACACTCTTTTATTATCAAACAATAAAAAATAGCTAATATAAAAGACAATTGTATTTCCAAACCCATTTCGAATTCCACTTGCAATTGAAATAAAGCCAATCGAAAGCCAGAACATCGTAAAGACTAAGACTGCTGTTCGCCGTGTATATTTATCACCTACTCTTTGTAAGAAATTTTTCCAAACAGAAAGTACTAAATAGTAAGATAAAAACACTATACTGGCAGTAAAAAAATGCTTACTAAAACCAGCCGTAGTTATTAACCAGGCATAGATATCAAAAAATAGGTAGCCTAGCCCCGCGTTAGAAAAAACATCCTTAAAACTTAAACCTTGTAGTGTGGCTATATGTGCATAGTGTCTTGCTAAGTCGTACTCTTCATACCCTGGATTAAGGAAATAACCAAGAGTTGAAAAAATCAAAGCAAAAGAAACAATAAAGACTGTTTTTTTATTAATAGTCATTACACTAGTTCTGATAATAAAATTTTAGTTATTTTTTCTGATGCCTTACCATCCTCATAATTTCCAATTTCAACAAGAAACTCTTCTATTTCTTTTAGATATTTGCTTTCATCAAACTTTTCTATCTGGCCGATTAGCTCCTCTATATTTGTGGCTAAAGGGAAAGGTAGGTCTGTAAGATCAAAATATAAACCTCGTTCGTTTTCTAGATACGTTTGAATGTCTGGTGCATATAAAAAGCACTTTTTCCGACCAATGGCCATATCAAACATAGAAGAAGAATAGTCAGTCAGCAACACCGATGAAGCACATAGCAATTCTTGCATATCATCATAATAGGTTGCATTAATTACGTTTTTACTGAATTTAATACTATTTGATTGCGCAGCAACGTTTGGGTGCAACCGAACAAGTAAATAACATTCTGAGTTCAGCTTATTCGAAAATGCAGACACCACTTGCTCATAATCAAATGAGTATACGTCTGTATCTGTTTTTCTAAAAGTTGGCGCGTAGAGTATTAAGGTAGCATTTTTTAGTATATTAAAACGCCGTTTAACCTTATCCACAACACTCTTATCTTCTTTAAAAAACACATCGCATCGGGGTGTGCCCGTTTTCTCAATTGGTCCATCATACCAAAAAGAATTTCGATATATATTATGACTGAACTGACAGCCTGAAATCATCAAATCAATATTTTTTGAATCTCTTTTCGCCGCATTTACATAGCGTGATGAAAGCATTTCTTCTGCGTCTTTTTCAATTTTCTTAGGCCTCAAAGGGCTGTGCCAAGTTTGAAGATAAAACTGGTTTTTAGATTTATAAACAGGCCTAACTTTTCGACAGTCATCTATCCAAACTTTTGCAGTTGCTAGATGGTAAGCTTCAATAAATCTATTATCTACTACAGGTATTACTCTTTCTGGAAAGACCGACTCCTCTATACCTTTCTTAGTTACTAGCCATATAATCTCTAAGCACTTATTGCTTTTCAAAAGAGATTCAACTATATATTTTGAGTTATTTCCATACCCACGACCATAAAAACTTTTGATAACAATTTTATTTTTCTTTTTTGGTAAAAAAGAAAATAGAAAGCTTAATCCATAAAAAATAAAATTTTGTAAATCAACAATAAATCCATTTATTTTTTTTCCAAAAATATAAAGTCGTGGATACTTTTTTAGCTTACTTTTAATATTTTTCTTCATATTAATTTTTTAACTGTTCTTTTATAATGTCTAGCACATTAGCAGATATACCTTCTAGAGGCTTCAAATCATGTGCCACTGGCCAGCAATGGTCTTTATATTCTGTATTGTCTATTTTCACTACATCCTCATATCGAGGTAAAACATGGTAATGCACTTGGTTGTCAACCATCATTAATGCGAGGTAGTTTATTTTTTGAGGGTTAAATGTATTCTTCAGCATGCTTTCAATTTGCTTGAATGCCTTGCCTAAATCTATAGCTTCTTGCTCTGTTAACTCTGAAAACGCTGCACACTTTCTGCCTAAGCTCAATATTAGCGAGCCTATCGTTGGTTGTTGTGGCCTAAGTGATATATTCCACGCTCCAACTTGAGCAATCAAAAGCTCTTGCACACGAAACTTTTTATTAAACTCTTTCATTTTATACCTCAGATTTTTTCTAGCACGTTACGCATAAACGTACTAGAAGTATGCTTTGTATAGGGGAAGTAAACTATTTCAACACCAAGCTTAGCAAAATCTTTTTCTATTTGATTCCACTTTTCGCTTCCTTTCCAGTCATCACCAACAAACATTTTATGAAATTTATGCTTTTCCCATGCTTCTTCTTTGTTGTAATTCTCTTGCGGCACAACCATATCAACAAACTTTAGCGCCTCAACTATTGCAGACCTTTCTTCGTATGGAATTACTGGTCGTTTGCCTTTTTTAGACTCAGATAGTTCATCTGTAGTGACGCCTACTATTAAAAAATCGCACTGTTCTTTCGCTCGACGTAAAACATTTAAGTGCCCAATATGAAATAAATCATAAACACCTGTTGTATAACCAATTACTTTAGACATAT